>Ga0314774_1000450_pt1 | contig 33452 bp, 26 predicted proteins | sample MetaGCBIA2018_FD_204515 | JGI IMG/M metagenome (GOLD analysis project Ga0314774, IMG submission 204515) | Cryopeg brine microbial communities from Beaufort Sea near Barrow, Alaska, United States - CBIA 2018 | ecosystem: Environmental > Aquatic > Marine > Coastal | place: USA: Alaska | collected... | reverse complement strand
AAAGATGACTTTATAGCCGCTGCGGGGTTTGCGGTTCCAGGAGCCGTGCTGACCCACAAACATGCCGTTGTTGAATTGCTCAGGCAACGTGTTGCCATCGGCGGCCGTTAGCCCCAGTGAAGCGGTGTGCGGCCCGAGCGCGTAATCGGGCTTGATGGCCCGGGCCACTTTTTCCGGATGCCGCGGCTTTACCCGCTCATCCACATTTTGGCCAAAATAGCTGAAAGGCCAACCGTAAAAACCACCATCCGCCACCGATGTTATGTAGTCCGGCACCAAATCACTGCCCAGCAGGTCACGCTCATTGACAGCAACCCAAAGCTCGCCGCTTTCCGACTGCCAAGCCATCCCCACGGGATTGCGCAGGCCAGTGGCAAATTCGCGGTGCTGACCGGTTTCGGGGTCAATTTCCCAAATGGACGCGCGACCTTCCTCATTCTCAAGACCGTTTTCGCCGATATTACTGTTCGATCCCACACCGACGTAAAGCTTGCTACCATCCGGGCTGGCAATCATGCTCTTGGTCCAGTGATGATTGATCTTGCCGGCTGGCAGATCGGTGACTTTGGAGCCTTCGGCGGTGATGCGTGTCTGGCCCGTCTTGTAGGGAAAGCGCATGACGGCGTTCGTGTTGGCAACGTAGAAGTCGTTCCCGATCAGAGCCATACCAAACGGGGAGTACAGGTCTTTCAGTAGCGTCGAACGTTCGTCGGCTACGCCGTCACCATCACTGTCCCGCAGCAGGGTAATCCGGTCGGCGCTGGGAACGGTGGCACCGGCACTCTCCATTATCAGCCCCTGGATCCAGGCGCGAATTCCCCCGCCACTGCCCGGTTTCGGCTGCGCATTGGTTTCAGCGACTAACACGTCACCATTCGGCAGAACATAGAGCCAACGAGGGTGTTCGAGGTTGTCTGCGAAGGCGACCACTTGGGTTCCCGCGACGGCATCGGGTTTTCCGCTGGAAGGCCAGCCGGCGGCTTTGGCAATATTGACGGTGGAAATCAGGGATTCGCTCGGACTGGGTAATGCCGGATCAGGGCCGGTTCCCTCGGCAACGGAGAACTGAGCTGTATTCCCGCAGGCCGTCAGCGTGAGTATCAGGCCGATAGGTAATAAAAGGTGACGCTGTTTCATACTAATAAACTCCAAAACCAGAACAACCAAAGCGTAGGCCGATTTCGCTGTCACTGCGAGAGACTTCCGACGTTTATTGACTGACCTGGTATCGAACTTTTCGTGCTCACCCAGGTTCGGGGTGTCATCCTGCGCTTTGGGTTTTTGCCATTTCTCAGTGTTCAGTATCGGCCGTTCACGCCATTCCTGGCGCACCATATCGGGATAGGGGGGAGCTATAAGCTCCGCCCCTCCCACACCACCCGGCATGCGGGTCCGCACCGGGCGGTTCGAGAAGTTGAGGTCATGAGAGCCTTGGCACACCCAGCCGATCAAAGTAGGCAATCGTCAGCACATTGTGGATAGCAGACAGACTGTTGTGCCACCAGCGACGGCTAAGAGCCGCAACTGATTGCGCCACACGGGTGTTCGCGCCCAGGCGCGTCAGTTCCCGATAGATCGTCGTACCTCGTCGCCACTGTTTGAGTTGCATGGCTCGCAGGCGTCGCCGTATCCATGCATCCAGCGAGCGCCAGATACGTGGCGTTTGCGACAGCTTGAAGTAGCCCTTCCATCCCAGTAGATAGCTCCGAAGTTTCTCCACCACTTGCTCCATGCTACGCCCTCCCGAACGCCGGGTCAGCTGTCTGATTCGCAGCTTGAACGCATGCAACGCCTTCGCAGAGACCGCACGACGAACTTCACCGTCATGTGCCTGCCACAAAGCATAGCCCAGGAACTTGCGCCCAAACACGCTCGCCACCGCACTCTTGGATTCATTAATCTTCAAGCGCAGTTTGTCATAGCAGCGTCTGAGCAGCCGGATCAGACCGGGGTCGTTTACGCGTTTCCTCAGGCGGTCGATCAGAATGTCGTGATTGACGCGATCAAAGAACTTGGACAGATCCACGTCAACCACTGTATGGCGGCCTTGCTGGACGTATCGCTGGGCGGACAGAACGGCATCGTGGGCGCGGCGGCCCGGGCGAAAGCCGTGACGATGCTCGCTGAAGGTGGGGTCGATCAGAGGTTGCAGCACGTGCAGCAGTGCCTGTTGAATCAGACGGTCGGTCACGGTGGGGATACCCAGTTCCCGCTCACTTCCGTCCGGTTTTGGTATGCCTACACGCCGAACAGGCTGTGGCCGGTATGTACCGTCCAACAGGTGCTGGCGAATGTCGGGCCAGGTCCATCTTAGGTGTTCGGCTGTCTGGCTTATATCCAGACCGTCGACACCTGCGGCGCCCTTTCAGGCATAAGGCGAGATCTCCCCGGGTAAGAACACACTCCTTCACCGCACAACCGCCGGATATACGTCGCCTCGCGTTGGCCACAAGAGCTTCGCGGCTTCTTGCCCGCTTGCCCTGCTCGGCAACGCCTCATATCCGATTCTTGTTCATCGGCTCTCGGTTTACGCTCCACGCTTCCTCCCCACGGTCGGTCACCCTTCCGCAGTTGCGCTTCACTTCGTTCGCTGTGGCCAGCTTACGGGAGGACTTGCACCTCCAGGAGTGCGCCCATGCCGGGCGCACAAAAAAACCCGCCTCAAGGGCGGGTTAACGCTGCCATAACGCAGGGTCTGAGCAGGTGCGGCAGGCAGCTCCCCAGGAGAGAGCCGCCCCACCTACTCAATAACGCCTGTTCAGCCCAGTGCTGCGCGCGTCTCTGCGCCATCCACCAGGCGCTGCAGGCCCAGTGGGTTGGCATTTTTCAGGGCATCCGGGCAGTTCTGGTAGCACACCGGACGCAAGAAGCGGTCGATGGCCGGCGTGCCCACCGACGTGCCGCGCGCATCGGAAGTGGCCGGGTAAGGACCACCGTGGACCATAGAGTCGCAGACCTCGACGCCCGTTGGATAACCATTCAGCAGCACGCGGCCGGCCTTCTGTTCGAGCAGCGCCAGTAGGTCGGCGCAGCCGTCCAGGTCTGCCGCCTCGGCGATCAGCGTGGCAGTGAGCTGGCCGTGCAGGCCGTGCAGGCCGTGCAACGCGCGCAGCAGTTCGGTCTTGTCCGCGACCTCCACCACCACAGTGGTCGGGCCAAAGACTTCTTCTTGCAGCAGCTCGAGGCCCTTGCTATAGCTCTTAAGAGTGCCCGCGTTGAGCATGGTCTGCGCCGACTGCTCGTTCATCAGTGCGGCAAAGCTCTCGAGAAAGGCCGTGAACTCGCGGGAGCGGATGCCAATCACCAGACCAGGGCTGGTGCAGAACTGCCCGCAGCCGAGCAACACCGAGCTGGTCAGCTCAGAAGCAATCTGGCCGCCGGCGATGTAGTTGTGACCGAGAATATCGGGCATAAACGACTCCTTGATTTTGTAGATTAAGAGGCTTGACCCTCAGGCAGAAAAGGCTGAAGTACTCGGGATGCGGCGCCGGTGAAAACCCGACGAGCCACCCATCCCATTGCTGAAAAATTCCTTGCCGCAATCTCTGGCGGGTTATTTCAGAGCGCCTTGACGCCACCCGCGGCGAGGCCTGGCGCGTTTACATGGATACCGTTGTGCGGCGGCTCGCCGAAGGCGTCCAGGCTGATCTCGAAGCGATCTCCCGGCTGCGCTTTAACACCGTCGGCGAACGACAGGGTAGCGGTGCCGAAGAAATGCACATGGACATCGCCCGGACGCAGGAACTGTGCATATTTGAAATGGTGGTACTCGAGGTTTTCCAGGCTATGGCACATGTTCTCTTCGCCGCAAAGAAACTCCTTTTCCCAGAGTACGGCGTCGCCACGGCGGATACGGCGGATACCAGTCAGGTGCCCAGGCAATTTGCCCAGGCGCAGTTCCAGCCCGAAGGAGCAGAAGCGCAACTTGGAATGCGCCAGGTAGAGGTAATTTTTGCGCTCGACCACATGGTCGGAGAATTCGTTGCCCAGGGCATAGCCCAGGCGATAAGGCGCGCCATCTTCACCGATCACATAGAGGCCGGCCAGTTCCGGTTCCTCGGCAAAATCCGGCACCGGAAAGTCTTCGCCGGGGCGCACCACGATGCCGCCGTCACCCTTGTAGAACCATTCCGGCTGGGCGCCAGGGGTTCCAGGCTGCGGCCGACCGCCCAGCATGCCCCACCGAAAGATCTGCATGGTATCGGTCAACGTGTCGTCGGCCTGCCCGTTCTGCTGGTGCATCTTGTCGCGGGCGGCGGCGCTCCCCAGGTGAGTCAGGCCGGTGCCGCTGATCAGGCAATGGGCCGGATCCTGGTTGCTGGAGCGCTTGTTGCACCCAGGTGCAGCCCACGCCGGCGGAGCGAGCAGTACAGCGAGCCCAACGGCCGCGCTCGGCTGCTGCTGGAAGATGTATTTTCCAGCATCTGGGTGCAGGGCGAAATCTCCAACCTGGCCAAGCCGGCTTCCGGGCACCTGTACTTCACCCTCAAGGACAGCCAGGCCCAGGTGCAGCTGACGCTGATTCCCACCGCGGTACAGGGTCGCGAGTCGGTGGCGCAGATCGTCCGCGCCCTGAAACTGGCCGATGTATCGATCAGCGATTTCGGCGCCGACATGCGCGCGCCCACGCCGTCTGCCGCCGCCGAACTGCTGGCCCCGGATTCCAGCGAACTGCGCCTGCGCCGCGCCTTCGAGCGCCAACTCAGCCAGCGCCGCGAACGCTTGCTGCACCTGCAAACCCGCCTGGCCGGCCAGCATCCGCAGCGCAGCCTGGCCCTGCTGCGCCAGCGCCTGGACAGCCTGGCCGAACGCCTGCCGCGAGCCATAAACGAAGGCCTCAAGCAACGCCGCCTGCAGTTGCAGCACCAGATGCACAGTTTGCACACAGTCAGCCCACTGGCCACCCTGAGCCGCGGCTACGCCATTTTGCTCGATGAACGCGGCCAGGCGGTGCGGTGCGCGGCCCAGACCCAACCCGGCCAGCGCTTGGGCGCGCCTCGGCGAGGGCGAACTGGAGGTGCGCGTCGAAGACAACCATCTGGCCCCGGTGACGCTGTCGTTGCTGGATTGAGGATTTATCCGGCGGATGCACACACGTCATTCGCCCCACGCCTGCTGGATTGCCCCTGGCAACGGCGGATAAAAAAACGCCATCGACCCAACCCTGAGAAATGCCATGCGCCTTGTGTTGTTGCTGCTTACCCTCTGCCTCACCCTGCCCGCCCAGGCCGAGGGTTTTATCACCCGGCTGCTCAATAAACCGGTGCCCGGCGGGGTCGCGGTGCTCGACCTGGGCAACGCCGCCAGCGCACCCCGCGCCACCTATCAAGACAAACCGGTGCTGGTGATCCATGAGGACGCCAGGCGCTGGATTGCCATTGTCGGCATTCCGCTGACGGTTGCGCCGGGGCCGCAGCGCATCGCGGTGCAGACTGGCGAAGGTGCGCAGTCGCTGAGTTTCCAGGTTGCCAGCAAGCACTATGTCGAGCAGCGCATCACCCTGAAGAACAAGCAGCAGGTCAACCCGAATGCGGCCAATCTCAAGCGCATCCAGCGCGAACTGGCCGAACAGATCCGCGCCTACCGCACCTTCAGCCCGCGCCAGCCGAGCAACCTGCTGCTCGACAAACCGGTCAACGGGCCGCTGTCCAGCCCCTTCGGCCTGCGCCGCTTTTTCAATGGCGAGGAGCGTAATCCACACTCCGGGCTGGATTTCGCCGCCACGCGCGGCACCCCGATCAAGGCGCCGGCCGCCGGCAAGGTAATCTTGCTGGGCGATTATTTCTTCAATGGCAAAACGGTGTTTGTCGATCACGGCCAGGGCCTGATCAGCATGTTCTGCCACCTCTCGCAGATTGGCGTGAAGCTTGGCGACGAACTGCCCCGCGGCGGCGTGCTGGGCAAGGTCGGTGCGACTGGCCGCGCCACCGGACCGCACCTGCACTGGAATATCAGCCTGAACGACGCCCGGGTCGATCCGGCCATTTTCATCGGTGCCTTCCAGCCCTGACCACGACGAAACGAACATGCGCATGCGAGCCGAACATTCCACCCTGCTGATCATCGACATTCAGGAACGGCTTTTTCCGGCCATTGCCGACAGCGCGGCATTGGCCGCACACGCCGGCTGGCTGCTGCAGGTGGCACAGCGCATCGGCGTGCCGGTGCTGCTGACCGAGCAATACAGCAAAGGCCTGGGGCCGACCATTGCCGCCCTGCGCTCGACGGTGGATGCGGAGTGCATCATCGAAAAGCTGCATTTTTCTGCGGTCAGCGAAGGCCAATTGCTCGCACACGTTGGCGCCGAGCGCTCGCAGTTCGTGGTGGCCGGCAGCGAAGCGCATGTCTGCGTGCTGCAGACGGTGCTTGATCTGCTCGCGCTGGGCCATGGAGTGTTTGTCGTCGAGGAAGCCGTGGCGTCGCGCCAGGCGTCGGACAAGGCTCTGGCCCTGGCGCGCATGCAGCAAGCGGGCGCACAGATCGTCTCGCGCGAAATGGTTGCCTTCGAATGGCTGGAGAAAGCCGGCAACGATCTGTTTCGCGCCATCAGCCGGGAATTCATCCGCTAGCTCGACCTGGCTTTTTAGCCTTTTGGCAGGCCACTGATACGGCCCGGACAAGCATCGTAGCGGGCGGCGGTATCGGCGCATGTTGCGGGCAAAACACCACGACCCATGACTACTGACGCACGCAGCGCCGGCTACGTGCTGGCTCGCGCAATGGGTTAGTCTGCGCGGCCGCAGGCGCGGACCGCGCTGCTTTTTCTGATACCTCGCACTCTGGAGCCCACCATGCTCGATACGCTGACCGTCTGGCTTGACTGGCTGAGCGCTCACCCGCAATTGCAAACCCTGAGCGCCTGCGTGCTGTTGATCGTTGCTGCCTGGCTGTGCAACTGGGTGGTCAAACGCATACTGGTGCGCGGTCTGCACCGCCTGCTGCGCCAGGCCGGCAAGGGGCCGCTGCAGGATTTCGGGATCATTCAGCGGCTCTCGAACATCGTGCCGGCGCTGCTGCTGTCCAGCGGCGTACTGCTGATTCCGGGCCTGGGCGAGACCCTGCTGGCCGTGGTGCGCAACGTCAGTAGCGCCTTTATCGTGCTGACCATAGCCCTGGCCCTGGGCGCACTGATGGATATCATCAATGCCCTGCACCAGCGCCGCAGCGATGCTTACCTGCACCCGATCAAGGGTTACCTGCAGGTATTGAAAATACTGTTTTACGTCATCGCCGCCATCTTGATGGTCGCCACCCTGATCGACCGTTCGCCGTTGATTCTGCTTTCCGGCCTCGGCGCCATGGCCGCGGTTCTGATGTTGATCTTCCAGGACACCCTGCTGTCGCTGGGGGCCAGCGTGCAGATTTCCTCCAACGATATTGTGCGGGTCGGTGACTGGGTCGAGATGCCACAACTGAATGCCAACGGCGGCGTGATCGACATCGCCCTGCACACGGTCAAGGTGCAGAACTGGGACATGACCATCACCAGCATTCCGACCAAACGCTTTATCAGCGATCCGTTCAAGAACTGGCGCGGCATGCAGGAATCCGGTGGCCAGCGGATGATGCGCAGCCTGTACCTGGATCAAAGCAGCATCGGTTTTCTCAACACCGAGAACATCGCTCACCTGCAAGGCTTGACGTTGCTCGACCAGTATCTGAAGAACAAAAAAAGCGAGCTATTGAGCTGGAACGGCGCACTGGACGCCGGCGCTCAGGTGCCGGGCAATACCCGGCGGATCACCAACCTCGGCACTTTTCGCGCTTATATAGAGCACTACCTGCGCCAGCATCCGGGCATCAACCAGGACATGACGCAAATGGTCCGCCAGCTGGACCCCACAGCCAATGGCTTGCCGCTGCAGCTGTACTGCTTCACCACCAGCATCTCCTGGGTGCCGTTCGAGACGGTGCAGTCGGATATCTTCGATCACCTACTGGCGATCCTGCCTGAATTCGGCTTACGGGTATTCCAGTACCCCAGCGGCAGCGACATGCGCGGGCTGAACACCCACTCGCCGTTCTCGCCACAGGCCTGAAGTCAGCGCGGCACCCGCAGCAAGAGTTGCGGCTGCTGAAGGCGCGCGAACGACAGACCGATGAGCGGATTTTTGAACGGAAAATTTGCTGCGCAACAGCAGTGATTTCTTGCGCCCCTTAACGCAATAAAAACCACTCTATCTTTTCTATATTGATCATTCCTATCAACTTTTCGGCGATGCTTGCCAGCTTTAATCCTATTGATTAGGGTTGACAGCATGCACTTACAGCACTTTTCAGAATAGGGATGACTCATGAGCATGCTCAAAGACCCGTCGCACAAATACCGTGCGTTCCCCCGCGTCGACCTGCCCGATCGCCAATGGCCATCAAAAACCCTTGATCAGGCGCCGATCTGGCTGAGCTCCGACCTGCGTGACGGCAACCAGTCGCTGATCGAACCCATGGATGCAGCGCAGAAGATGCGTTTCTTCAAAACCCTGGTGCAGGTGGGAGTGAAAGAAATCGAGGTGGGCTTTCCCTCGGCTTCGCAGACCGACTTCGACTTCGTCCGCGAGCTGATCGAGGGTGGCCATATCCCCGACGACGTCTGCATCCAGGTGCTCACCCAGGCCCGGGAAGACCTGATCAGCCGCACCTTCGAGTCGCTCCAGGGGGCAAAAAAAGCCATCGTCCATTATTACAACGCCACGGCGCCGAGCTTTCGACGCATTGTGTTCAACCAGGATAAAGCCGGGGTGCTCAAGATTGCGGTGAATGCCGCGCAGATCATCCAGCGCCTGGCCTCACAGCGCCCGGAAACCGACTGGCGTTTCGAGTATTCGCCGGAAGTGTTCAGCTCCACCGAGAGCGCGTTCGCCGTGCAGGTCTGCAACGCGGTGATCGACGTATTCCAGCCGACCCCGGAGCACAAACTGATTCTCAACCTGCCGGCCACCATCGAGGCCTGCACACCGAATATCTACGCCGACCAGATCGAGTGGTTCTGCCGCCATATCAATCAGCGCGACAGCCTGCTGATCAGCCTGCACACCCACAACGATCGCGGCACCGGGGTGGCCGCTACCGAGCCGGGCCTGCTGGCCGGCGCCGACCGCGTCGAAGGCTGCCTGTTCGGCAACGGCGAGCGCACCGGTAATGTCGACCTGGTCACCCTGGCGCTGAACCTCTACACCCAGGGCGTCGACCCGCAACTGGATTTCTCCGACATCGACCCTGTGCGCAAGGTGGTGGAGGAATGCAACCAGCTGCCGGTGCATCCGCGCCATCCCTATGTGGGCGATCTGGTGCACACGACGTTTTCCGGCTCGCACCAGGATGCGATCCGCAAGGGCCTCGCCCAGCAAGACCCGGAGGGTATCTGGGACGTGCCCTATCTGCCGATCGATCCGGCCGACCTCGGCCGCAGCTACGAGGCGGTGATCCGCATCAACAGCCAGTCCGGCAAAGGCGGCATCAGCTTTCTGCTGGAACAGGAGTACGGCATCAGCCTGCCGCGGCGCATGCAGATCGAATTCAGCCAGGTGGTGCAGCAGGAAACCGATCGCCTGGGCCTGGAAATGAGCGCCGAGCAGATCTACCAATTACTGGCGCAGGAATACCTGCACGCCACTGCGCCCTATGCGCTGAAAGGCCATCGCCTGCAGGAAGAACACAGCACCAGCGCGGTCGATGTAGAAGTGATCACCGAAGGCGCCAGTCAACATTGGCGCGGTATCGGCAAGGGTCCACTGGAAGCGCTGGTGGCCAGCCTGCCGCTGGCCGTGGAGATCATTCATTACGCCGAGCACGCGGTCGGCACGGGCAGCCAGGCCAAGGCTGTCGCCTACATCGAACTGCGGGTCCAGGGTGGTCGGGCCCTGCATGGGGTCGGCATCGACGAGAACCTCACCACCGCCAGCTTTCGCGCCCTGTTCAGTGCCCTCAACCGGGCGCTCGGTCAGGCCGCCGAACACGCGGCCTGAACACCTACCGAGCGCAGTAGAGGGTGAGTTTGGCTTTATCGCCAGCGAGCTGGCGGCTCCATTTATGCGCTGGCGCGCCATTTATAGGGGCGTAAGCAACTCGCCCTTGTCGATAAAGGCCTGCAGATTGGCCAGTACCAGCAGCTCCATCTGCAGGCGGGTTTCTTCGCTGGCGCTGCCAATGTGCGGTAGCAGCAGCACATTATCCAACTCACGCAGGGCCGCCGGCACCTCGGGTTCGGCCGCGTAGACATCCAGCCCGGCACCGCCCAGCGCGCCACTTTGCAAGACAGCAATCAGTGCGGCCTCGTCGACCACCGAGCCGCGCGCGACGTTGATCAGGATGCCCTGCGGCCCAAGGGCTTCAAGCACTTCGCGGCCGACCAGGTGTTGGGTGGCCGCGCCGCCCGGACAAGTCAGCACCAGGAAGTCCGCCCAGCGTGCCAGTTCGATCAGGCTTGCCTCGTAGGTGTGGGCGCAGCCCGGGATCGGCTTGCGATTGTGGTAACGCATCGGCATTTCAAAGCCGCTGGCGCGCTGCACCACGGCTTCACCGATGCGCCCCAGCCCGACGATACCCAGGCGCTTGCCACTGACCTTGCGCCCGAGGGGAAAGGCCGCATTCGGCCAGCTACCGGCGCGCACGAAACGGTCGGCCTCGGCCATGCGCCGGGCGGTGTCGATAATCAGGCCCATAGCCAGATCGGCCACGCATTCATTCAACACATCCGGCGTGGTGCTGATCGGGATACCACGGTCACGAGCGGCGTCCACGGCAATCGCGTCATAGCCCACGCCAAAACTGCAGATGGCCTTGAGGTTGGGCAGGTGCGCCAACTGCTCGACCGTACAACCGAAGCGCGCCGAGGTGGCGAGCAACTCGAACTGGTCGCCCTGCTCACGCAGAAAGGCCAGCGGATCGGCTTGCTGCCACAGCGGCGTTACTGCATAGCGGTCGGCCAGTTCGCGATTGAAACGCTCGGTCAGCGGACCGATTTGTAGAACAGTGGCCATATGCGAACCTTGAAACAGTTGAAGAACGGGAGCGAGTACCTCAAAGCAGCTTGCCTGGGTTCATTAATCCCCGCGGATCCAGCGTCGTCTTGATGGCCCGCATCAGTTCCAGCTCCAGCGGGTCTTTGTAGCGTCTGGCGGCCTCGCGCTTGGCCTGGCCCAGGCCATGCTCGGCGCTGATACTGCCGTCGAAGGCAACGGTCGAATCGTAGATGATGCGCATGATCGCCTCGTGCTGCGCCTTGAAAGGCGCGTCTTCGGCACCCAGCGGTTTACTGATGTTGTAATGCAGGTTGCCGTCGCCGACATGCCCATAGGCGACGATGCGCACCCCGGGAAAATCAGCCTGCAAACACTGGTCTGTGACATCGATAAAAGCCGGAATGCAGCTGACCGGAACGCTGATGTCGTGCTTGAGACTCGGCCCCTCATGATTCTGCGCCTCAGATATGCCCTCACGCATGGCCCACAGGGCGGCCACCTGGGCCTCGCTGCTGGCGATCACTGCATCGAGGATCACCTCACGTTCGAGGGCATCGCCAAGCCCCTGCTCCAGCAGTTCGCCCAGCGGCGCGTCGACCAGGGTATCGCTGAGTTCGATCAATACGTACCAGGGATGCACCTCGGCAAAAGGGTCGCTGCAACCCGGCACATGGCGCACCACGAATTCGACGCTCTGCCGTGACATCAGCTCGAAGCCGGTCAGGCGATCGCCACACAGGCCGCGCATCAGGCCGATCAGTTCGATAGCAGCTTTGGCGCTCGGCAAGGCCACCCAGGCGGTGGTGATGCTGCGCAGCGCTGGGTACAGCTTGAGGACCGCCGCCGTGATGATGCCCAGGGTGCCTTCGGCGCCGATGAACAGGTGCTTGAGGTCGTAACCGGTATTGTCCTTGCGCAGCCCGCGCAGGCCGTTCCAGACCTGCCCGTCCGGCAGTACCACTTCGAGGCCGAGGGTCAGGTCGCGCATATTGCCGTAACGCAGCACGGCCGTACCGCCAGCGTTGGTGGCCAGATTGCCGCCCACCGTGCAACTACCCTCGGCGCCCAGGGACAGGGGAAACAGGCGCCCGACCTCGGCCGCCGCTTCCTGCAGATGCTGGAGGATCACCCCGGCCTCGACGGTGATGGTTTCGTTAGCCGAATCGACAGCGCGGATCCGCGTCATTCGCGTCAGCGACAGCACCACCTGCTCCCCCGATGTATCCGGAATCGAGCCGCCACACAAGCCGGTGTTGCCGCCCTGCGGCACCAGCGCGACCCGGGCCTGATGACACAGGCGCACCACCGCCGCGACCTCTTCGGTATTGGCGGGACGCACGACCAGGGCCGCCTTACCGGTATAGGCCTGGCGCCAATCGCTCAGATAGCCCTGCATGGATTCGGCGTCGACGATCAGGCCCGCGCTGCCCACCACCTGTTCCAGGCTGCGGATGAAACCCTCGGACAGTGCGCTCATGGGCGCCGCCGTTGCGTGCATCAGGTGATCGGCGCTGGGTTGAACAGCACGATGTCGTTGTGCAGTTTGTGCCGTTCGGCCCAGGTCTGCTGGCGGCCGCTGGCCACGTCCAGGTAGTAGTGGAACAACTCCCAGCCCAGTTCCTCGATGCTCGAACGGCCGGTGGCGATACGCCCGGCGTCAATGTCGATCAGGTCCGGCCAGCGTTCGGCCAGCTCGGTGCGGGTGGCAACCTTGACTACCGGCACCATCGCCAGCCCGTAAGGTGTGCCGCGGCCGGTGGTAAACACATGCAGGTTCATGCCGGCGGCCAGTTGCAGGGTGCCGCAGACAAAATCGCTGGCCGGGGTGGCGCAGAAGATCAGACCCTTGCGACTGATCCGCTCACCAGGGCCAACCACCCCATTGATCGCGCTGCTGCCGGATTTGACGATGGAACCTAGGGATTTTTCGACGATATTCGACAGCCCACCCTTCTTGTTACCCGGCGTGGTGTTGGCGCTGCGGTCAGCCTCCCCCTTGGCCAGATATTGGTCGTACCACTCCATCTCGCGCACCAGCGCCGCGGCGACTGCCGGGGTTTCCGCGCGGGCGGTAAGCATATATATGGCGTCGCGCACTTCGGTGACTTCCGAGAACAGCACCGTGGCGCCAGCGCGGATCAGCAGGTCCGAGGCGAAGCCCAGCGCTGGATTGGCGGTGATGCCGGAAAACGCATCGCTGCCGCCGCACTGCATGCCGAGGATCAACTCGGCAGCCGGCACCGTCTCGCGGCGACGCTGGTCGAGCTTCTGCAGCCGGGTTTCGGCCATGGCCATGATCTGTTCGATCATTTCACCGAAGCCTGTAGTCGAATCCTGCAGGCGATACAGCCAGGGGTCCGTCAGATCCACCGAGGCATCGCCCTGGTGCATCACCTGCTCGGCCTGCAACTTCTCGCAACCCAGGCCGACCACCAGCGCCTCGCCACCGAGGTTGGGGTTGCGCGCCAGGTTACGCACGGTACGAATGGGGATATAGGCGTCCTTGGCGGTAATGGCCACGCCGCAGCCGTAGCTGTGGGTCAGTGCGATCACACCGTCGACATTCGGGTATTTGGGCAGCAGCTCCTTACGGATGCGCTCGACCGCGTGGTCGAGCACACCGGTGACGCACTGCACCGTGGTGGTGATGCCGAGGATATTGCGCGTGCCGACCGTACCATCGGCGTTGCGGTAGCCCTCGAAAGTGAAGCCCTCCAGTGGCGGCAAGGCAGCCGGCACCGCATCGGCCATCGGCAAGCTGTCCAGCGGCGGCGCGGACGGCATCTGCAATAGGGTTTCCTTGACCCAACTGCCGCGGGGGATGGCCTGCAGCGCATAGCCGATGATCTGCCCGTAGCGCAGCACACTGCCGCCCTGGGCAATATCGACCAGGGCGACCTTATGGCTCTGCGGAATGCCTTCGATAACCTGCAGGCCATCGGAGAAACGGCTGCCTGCAGCCACGCCCTGGTCGTTGACCACTACGGCGACGTTGTCATTCTCATGCAGGCGCACGTAGCGGGGAGAGTCAGAATGTTCGATCAAAGTCATGGCCTGGCCCTTTCTTGTAATTGTTTAGCTGTTGGCTGTTAATTGTTAGGTGGTGCCCGCCACTGCTACCTATCGGAAAGAGGATGTGGCTCAAGCTAGAACATCTGTCATCTTTACGTTTTCGGTAATACCGGGGTGCCGACCCTATCGTCAGAGGTGCGTAACTCGACTCGAGTGATTGGGCCGACGATCAGCAGATAGCTGAAGATCGCTACCAGCGCATTGGCACTGACATAGACCAACGCCCATTTGAATGACCCCGTTACATGAATGATGTAACCGATAACAATGGGCGTAGTGATAGTAGCAATATTCCCGAATGTATTAAACAGCCCGCCAGAAAGCCCCGCGATTTGTCTAGGCGAGGTATCCGAAACGACCGCCCAACCCAGCGAACACAGGCCCTTACCGAAGAAGGCCAGGGTCATGAACCCGACCACCAGCCACTCAGCACTCACGTAGTTGCAAAACACCATGCTGGTGGACAGCAACAAACCGCAAACAATCGGCAGCTTGCGAGCCAGGGTCAGCGAATACCCTCTGCGCAGCAGATAGTCAGACATAACGCCCCCTAGCACGCCGCCGATCAGGCCGCAGATCGCCGGCAAGGACGCAATCAAGCCGGCCTTGAGGATGGTCATGCCGCGTTCCTGCACCAGGTACACGGGAAACCAGGTCAGGAAGAAGTAGGTGATGGTATTGGTGCAGTATTGGCCGAGATACACGCCCAGCAACATGCGATTGGTCAGCAGTTGCTTAATGTGAGCCCACTTCGGACCATCACCTTTACGGCTCTGCTCCCTATTAACCAGACCGCCGTTTTGTTCAATGTAGTGAAGCTCCGCAGCACTGATGCGCGGGTGCTCTTTGGGGCTGTAGATGGTTTTCATCCAGATGCCGGAAATCAGCATACCGAGCACCCCAATGCTGACAAACACATACTCCCAACCCAGGCTATAGACCATCCAGCCCATCAGCGGTGCAAACAGTGCGGTCGCAACGTACTGTCCAGAACTGAAGATGGCTGACGCGGTGCCACGCTCGGACGTGGGGAACCACTGCGCGACAATGCAGGCATTGCCAGGAAAGGCCGGTGCCCCGGCCAAGCCACTCATAAAGCGCAAGAAGAACAACGTCGCCACCGCCCACGCCACAGGCATCAGCCCGACGACACTCTGCAGCAGGGTGAATACCGACCAGATGAATATCCCTGCAGCATAGATATGCTTTGAGCCAAAGCGATCAAGCAGCCAGCCACTGGGAATCTGTGCAAGCACATAGCTCCAGCCGAACGCCGAAAAGATATAGCCCAGCGTTACGGCATCAATCCCCAGATCTGCCTGCAAGCTAGCGCCTGCAATAGAGATGGCTGCACGGTCGGCGAAGCTGATCGTGGTCACCAGAAAAAGCATCAGCAGGATCAGGTAACGGACATGCGTCTTCTTGGTTTCTGGCACAACATGGTTCCCACGTTCGTATTACCGGCCTTTATAAACGTACCGAGTGCGCTGCGCAGCGACGGCCTCAGCGCACCAGGCAGGGTCGCTTGTTATCGAAGGTCCAGCCAGAGATCAGATACTGCATGGCCACGGCGTCGTTGCGCGCGCCCAGGCCCATGCCTTTGTACAGCTCGTGAGCCTTGGCCAGCGCATCCCAGTCCAGCTCGACGCCCAACCCCGGGGTCTTGGGCACCTGCACCAGGCCGCCTTCGATCTGCAGCGGATTGCGGGTCAGGTGCTGGCCGTCCTGCCAGATCCAGTGAGTGTCGATGGCGGTGACTTTGCCCGGCGCGGCGGCCGCGACTTGGGTGAACATCGCCAAGGAAATGTCGAAGTGGTTGTTGGAATGCGAGCCCCAAGTCAGGCCCCATTCCTTGCACATCTGCGCCACCCGTACCGAACCCTGCATGGTCCAGAAATGCGGGTCGGCCAGCGGGATATCCACCGACTGCAACTGGATGCAGTGGCCCATCTGCCGCCAGTCGGTGGCGATCATATTGGTCGCGGTCGGCAGGCCGGTAGCGCGGCGGAATTCGGCCATCACCTCGCGGCCGGAGTAACCGTTTTCCGCACCGCAAGGATCTTCGGCATAGGCCATTACACCGTGCAAGTCGCGGCACAAGCTGATGGCTTCGGCCAGCGACCAGGCGCCATTGGGATCCAGGGTGATGCGCGCTTGCGGGAAGCGCTCAGCCAGGGCGCGAATCGCCTCGACTTCTTCGCCGCCGCGCAGCACGCCGCCCTTCAGTTTGAAGTCGTTGAAGCCGTAGCGCGCATGCGCCGCCTCGGCCTGACGGACGATGGTTTCCGCGCTCAGCGCCTCCTGATTGCGGGCGCGGAACCAAGCGTCGTCGGCATCCGCTTCGTTGCGATAACCCAGGTCGGTCTTCTCGCGGTCGCCGACATAGAACAGATAACCGAGCATCTCCACCGCATCACGCTGCTGGCCTTCGCCGAGCAGGGCTGCCACGGGCACGTCGAGGTGCTGGCCGAGCAGGTCGAGCAGCGCCGATTCCAGGGCAGTGACCGCGTGAATGCTGATGCGCAGGTCGAAGGTCTGAAGGCCGCGGCCGCCGACATCTCGGTCGGCGAAGGCCTGGCGCACCTTATTGAGGATGCCGTTGTAGTTGCCGATGGACTGCCCCACCAGCAAGGTGCGGGCATCTTCCAGGGTCTGACGGATGGCTTCGCCACCGGGAACCTCGCCGACGCCAATGCGCCCGGCGTTGTCCTTGAGAATGAGGATATTGCGGGTAAAAAATGGGCCGTGAGCACCACTCAAATTCAGCAGCATGCTGTCGTGGCCGGCCACCGGCACAACCTGCAGCTCGGTGATGATCGGTGCATCGGTGACAGCAGTTTGATTGGACTGAGTATTCATAACCTGACCCCTATTATTTTTTCGGATTTGGGTACTGCAGGGAGAAAAACCTAGCAAGCGAAAACCAGACAAGGCGGCACCGGATGAAACAGGCTAAAAAGTGCGATTTACCGGCGGTAAATCAGCATTTTCAGCCTGCTTGCAACACAACAACGCCGATGCGCAGTCGTTTTTAGCCGATATAGGTGGTCTTCACCGTGGTGTAGAACTCCTGAGCGTACTTACCCTGCTCGCGCGAACCGTAGGACGAGCCTTTGCGGCCGCCGAACGGTACGTGATAATCCACCCCGGCAGTGGGCAGGTTGACCATGACCATACCGGCCTGGGCGTGACGCTTGAAGTGATTGGCGTGCTTGAGCGAAGTGGTGCAGATACCCGCCGACAGACCGAACTCGGTGTCGTTGGCCATGGCCAGCGCCGCCTCGTAATCGGCCACACGGACGATACTGGCCACGGGGCCAAAGATCTCTTCGCGGCTGATGCGCATGTCTGCCGTGCAATCGGCAAACAGCGTAGGGGCCAGGTAGTAGCCATCTTGCTCGCAGGAGACGCGCTCGCCGCCGCAGACCAGGCGTGCGCCCTCGTCCTTGCCGATCTCGATATAACGCAGGTCCTGCTCAAGCTGGGCCTGGGACACCACGGGGCCGATATCGACGCCCTTCTCCCGCGCATTACCGACCTTGATCGACTGCATACGCGCGGCCATGGCCTCGACGAACTGGTCATAAATACCAACGGTGACAATGAAGCGGCTGGACGCCGTGCAGCGCTGACCGGTGGAGTAAAAAGCGCTCTGCACCGACAGCTCGACCGCCGTTTTCAGGTCGGCGTCGTCGAGGATGATCTGCGGATTCTTGCCGCCCATCTCCAACTGCACCTTGGCCTGGCGCGCCACGCAACTGGCGGCAATGCTACGGCCGACACCGACCGAACCGGTGAAGCTGACGCCATTGATCTGCGGGTGCTGAACGATGGCGTCACCGACCACCCGGCCGCTGCCCATCACCAGGTTGAACACCCCGGCCGGGAACCCGGCACGCGAGATGATCTCGGCGATAGCCCACGCGCAACCCGGCACCAGATCGGCAGGTTTGAGCACCACACAGTTGCCGTAGGCCAAGGCCGGAGCGACTTTCCAGGCAGGGATGGCGATGGGGAAGTTCCATGGCGTGATCAAGCCGATCACACCCAGCGGTTCGCGGGTGACTTCCACCGACACGCCAGGACGCACCGAGGCCAACACTTCACCGGACTGACGCAGGCATTCGCCGGCAAAGTACTTGAAGATATTGCCGGCGCGGGTCGCCTCCCCGATCGCTTCGGGCAGCGTCTTGCCTTCTTCCCGGGCCAGCAGCGCACCCAGTTCTTCGCGGCGGGCGAGGATTTCGCTGCCGACTTTATCCAGCGCGTCGCTGCGCGCCTGGATACCGGAGGTCGACCAGGCCGGGAACGCGGCGCGGGCGGCCGCGATGGCGGCGTTGACCTGCGCCACATCGGCCTGGGCATATTCGCCGACCACATCGGACAGGTCCGAGGGATTTCTATTGGTCGAATAGCTGGCAGCGGCGACCCATTGGCCATCGATATAGTTTTCGTAACGCTGATTGTGCAAATTTTGTGCAGTGGCCACGAGGAGCCTCCCATTAATGGACTAATAAGCGGCGCATCGGTGCACCGCTATTGAGTGCTAGGTCGGTTACTGCCCGCCTTGGGCCTCGATCAGCGCGGCGAGCATTTCGTATTCTTGCGGCGACAGTTCGGTCAGCGGTGTGCGCACCGGGCCAGCGCCATGGCCGACGATCCTGGCGCCCGCTTTGATGATGCTCACGCCATAACCGGCGCAGCGGTTGCGGATCGCCAGATACGGCAGGAAGAAGTCGTCTATCAGTTTGCCGACGCTGGCCTGATCGTCGCGGGCGATGGCGTGGTAGAAATCCATCGCGGTTTTCGGGATGAAGTTGAACACCGCCGAGGAGTACACCGGCACACCGAGGGCCTTGTAGGCAGCGGCATAGACTTCCGCGGTCTGCAGGCCGCCCAGGTAGCTGAAGCGCTCACCGAGACGACGACGGATCGACACCATCAATTCGATGTCGCCGATTCCATCTTTGTAGCCGATCAGATTCGGGCAACGCTCGGCCAGTTGCTCCAGCAACGTTGCGGTCAGGCGGCAGACGTTGCGGTTATAGACCACCACGCCGATCTTCACCGACTTGCACACCGCTTCAACGTGCAAGGCGACGCCTTCCTGGCTGGCTTCGGTCAGATAGTGCGGCAGCAGCAGCAGGCCCTTGGCCCCCAGACGCTCGGCTTCCTGGGCCATCTGGATGGCCTGGCGGGTCGGACCACCGACCCCGGCAAGAATCGGCACGCCGCCGGCACAGGTATCTACAGCGGTCTTGATCACTGCCGAATATTCACTGGCCGCCAGGGAAAAAAATTCACCGGTGCCGCCGGCGGCGAACAACGCGGAGGCGCCGTAGGGGCTCAGCCACTCGAGGCGCCGGGCGTAGCCTGCGGCATTGAAATCACCGGCGGCATCGAAATCGGTCACGGGAAAGGACAGCAGACCGGAAGAGAGGATGGACTTCAGTTCTTGTGGATTCATTATGTGAACACCCTGTAGAGCGAATGGTGGAGAGGAGCATCAGTCGAGACTGTAGAGATACGTTATCGTACAACAATAATCAATACTATGATTTTCCACTACCGGCTATCGCCTGACCTTTTGCTACGCTCCACGGTAGAAGCTCAGCGCCCGAACGCATCCACCCGTTCGCCAGCCCAGGTACAAGCGCGCCTTGATAGAGGTTTCAAAGTTGATTAAGTGGTAGCAACGCGAAATGCAGCAGCCCGTTTCAAATGCATCACCGATGATCGCCACCGATCATTTTTCTGCAAAAACCTCGTTGACAAGCCCGCCAGACGCTGTTTATAATCCGCCCAAGTCATACGACAACGTATGACATTTCTAAAAACAAAAAATCAGGCCCCGCCATGATTATAAGTACCAAGGCTCATGTGCCTTTCAGCTGTTTATCAACTGTCGCAACCAGCGGCCGATGCGCGCAATAGTGTGTCCGCCCGCAGTATTCGCGGTGCAGTCCTGCACCAGCAAATCCTTCTCTGGTGCACGCTCGAGCAAAAGCGCGGGTCTGCCATCTTGCGCTCCCGACAGCAGTGCAACACATCACCTGCGCTCTGCCACAGGAGAACCATGTCCATGGTTGAACAAACGCATTCGACAACCCCAGTAGTAGTGGCCATGCAGGTGATTCCGGTCGCCGGGCACGACAGCATGCTGCTCAATCTATGCGGCGCCCACGCCCCCTACTTCACCCGCAATCTGGTGCTACTCAAAGACAGCGCCGGTCGCACCGGTGTCGGCGAGGTGCCCGGTGGCGAAGGTATTCGCCAGGCGCTGGAACGCACTCGTGGCCTGGTCATCGGTCAACCGATAGGCCTCTACAACCGCACCCTTAATAGTCTGCGCCGCGCCATAGTCGGGCGCGACGGCGGCGGCCCGCAGGCCACCGTGCATCAGGTGACCTCGGCAGCCGAGGCCGCCGTACTCAAGCAACCCCACGAGATCAACCTGCGCCTGGACAACGTGATCACCGCAGTCGAAGCCGCGCTGCTCGACCTGCTTGGTCAGCACCTTGACGTGCCGGTGGCCGAGCTGCTCGGCAGCGGCCAGCAACGCGATGCGGTACCCATGCTCGCCTATCTCTTCTATATAGGTGATCGCCAGCGCACTGACCTGCCCTATCTGCCGGGCACAGGCGCCAGTGACGACTGGTACCACATCCGCCATCAGCAAGCTGTCACCCCGCAGGCTATCGCGCACCAGGCCGCAGCAGCAGCCGCGCGTTATGGCTTCAAGGATTTCAAGCTCAAGGGCGGGGTGATGCAGGGTGCCGAGGAAATGCAGGCGGTAGCCGCCATCAAGGCACGCTTCCCCGAGGCCCGCGTCACTCTCGACCCAAATGGCGCCTGGTCACTGGCCGAGGCCATCGAGCTGTGCAAGGGCCAGGACCACGTGCTGGCCTATGCCGAAGATCCCTGCGGCCCGGAGCACGGTTACTCCGGACGCGAGATCATGGCCGAGTTCAAGCGCGCCACTGGCATCCCCACCGCGACCAATATGGTCGCCACCGACTGGCGGCAGATGGGCCATTCGCTGCGCCTCGAGGCGGTCGACATCCCCCTGGCCGATCCGCACTTCTGGACCATGCAGGGCTCGGTGCGGCTGGCGCAGATGTGCGAGGAGTTCGGCCTGACCTGGGGCTCACACTCGAACAACCATTTCGACATCTCCCTGGCGATGTTCACCCATGCCGCCGCCGCCGCACCGGGGCGCATCACCGCCATCGACACCCACTGGATCTGGCAGGAAGGCCAGGAACGCCTGACCACCGAACCGCTACAAATCGTCGGCGGCCAGGTGCAAGTCCCGCAGAAACCGGGCCTGGGCATCGAGCCAGACATGGACCGGATCATGCTGGCCCACGAGCTGTACCAAAAGGTCGGCAGCGGCACCCGGGATGACGCCATGGCCATGCAATACCTGGTGCCTGGCTGGAAATACGACCCCAAGCAGCCGAGCCTCGGCCGTAAACAGCATTAATTCTTCGCCAACGCAGCCCTACATAACAACCACAAAAACTGGAGACTCACCATGAAAAAGGCCCTTTGCGCCTCCTTGCTATCCGCCTGCATGACCTTGACTGCCGGCAGTTCATTTGCCGCAGACGCGGTCAACTGGCCTACGCGTCCCGTGCAGGTTGTGGTGATCGCCAATGCCGGCGGTGATACCGACTTCAACGCCCGGATGATGGCCAAGTACTTCACCAAGATCACTGGCGAGCCGATGGTCGTGACCAACATGGCCGGTGGCGGTGGCACCATCGCCGCCGAGCAGGTCAAAAGCTCCGCGCCTGACGGCAATACCATCCTGTTCACCCACACCGGTCAGATGATTGTCAACGAGGTCGCCGGCCTGACTGAAGACACCTTCGAAGCCTTCGATGTGTCCTGCATCGCCGGGGTAGATAAGGGCGCGGTGTTCGTCGCGAGCAAAAGCTCCGGGCTGAACTCCATCCAGGATCTGATCACGAAAGCCAAGGCGCAACCCAACACCGTCATCTACGGCACCGAGATGGGCAGCTACTCGCACCTGCAGGGCCTGATGTTCGAGAAGCTCACCGGCACTAAAATGAAGCTGGTGGACGCGGGCACCGTATCGGAGAAAGTCGTTGCTCTGCTCGGCGAACGTATCGACTTGGGCGCCATCAGCTACGGTTCGGTACAGGACTACGTCAGCAGCGGCGCAATGGTCGCCTTGGGCCAGCCCAATGCAGAGCGCAACGCGCTGCTCGGTGAGGTCAAGACCTTCAAGGAACAGGGCGTCGACTTTGTCATGGACAAGCCTTACGTCGTGGCCTTCCCCAAGGGTACTGACCCCGCCATCATCAAGAAAATGGCCGACGTGATGAAGCAAATCACCGAAACGCCAGCGTACGGCGAAGAGCTGAAGAACACCTTCAAGCAACCGGTCAGCTACTACGGCACCGAGGAAGCGATCGCCGTGCTGCACAAGACCCGTGATGACTTCATGCAGTTCAAGGACGAGTTGCGTCAGTCCAAGTAATGCACTCCTGCCGGAGCCCTCCACTGAGGCGCCCGGCAGGCCTCCACTGAGGCGCCCGGCAGCCCTTCACTGAGATGAGGCCAATCATGGATACCTACAAAAAAAAGGAGCTACTGATCGGCGCGCTGATGCTCGGCGCCGGTCTGTTCTACCTGTTCATGACCATCAATCTGCCGCGCAAGGGCACTATCGACGCCTCCACCGTACCCTACGTGCTGTCTGCCGGTTTGTGCCTTCTGGGTATCTTGCAACTGATCATCAGCCGCAAGGCTGTAGCACCTGCGGCTGAGTCGGATGCGCCAGAAAAACAGGCACCCAACACCCCCGACTATGCCACCGTCTGCAAAACCCTGGGCCTGGTCGCCGTCTATGTGGCACTGCTGAAAACCGTCGGATTCCCGATCATGACGGCGCTGTATCTCTATGCGCAGTTCATCGTTATCACCCCCCTCGAACAAAAAGCCAATCACCTGCTCTACGCCGTGATTGCGCTGGTCGCGTCGGCACTGATTTTCGTCACCTTCCGCCAGGGCTTCGACTTGATGCTCCCGACCGGCTTACTGAACTTCTAGGAGACGGGACATGATCGATCTTCTGCAAGCGGGCTTCGGCGCCGTCTTTATCCCCTACATATTTATCCTGATCACCCTGGGTGTGGCGGTCGGTATCGTCTTCGGTGCGGTGCCTGGCCTCTCTGCCACCATGGCCATTGCGCTGTGCCTGCCGCTGACCTACACCATGGGCCCGGCTGCCGGCCTCTCACTGCTGGTCGCGCTGTATATCGGCGCTACATCGGGCGGGCTGATCTCGGCGATTCTGCTGAAAATTCCCGGCACGCCCTCCTCCATCGCCACCGTGTTCGACGGCGGCCCGATGATGGACAAAGGCGAAGGTATAAAAGCGCTGGGCATCGGCGTGGTGTTTTCCTTTATCGGCACCATCCTCAGCATCGGCGCCCTGCTCTCCATCGCACCCTGGCTGGCCAAGGCTGCCTTACGCTTCGGCCCCCACGAATACTTCTCCATCGCCATATTCTCCCTGACCCTGATCGCCACCCTGTCCACCGGCTCGCTGATCAAGGGCATCTTTGCCGGCGCCCTGGGCTTCGCCTTTTCCACCGTCGGCATTGCCCCGGTCGACGCGATCCGCCGCTTTACCTTCGATTCGCCCAATCTCAACGGCGGCTTCGCCATGCTCACCGTGATGATTGGCATGTTCGCCGTGGCAGAAGTCATCAAGATTGCTGAAACCGGGCGCGCCGCGCACCAGACCAAGATTGCCCCGTTGAGCATGAAAAACGTCAAGGGCTTCGGTTTTTCTATGAAGGAGTTCTACGGCCAGTTGCCCAACGCCTTTCGCTCCTCGCTGATCGGCATCGGCATCGGCATCCTCCCGGGGATCGGCGCCGGCACCTCGAACATCGTCTCCTACATAGCCGCCAAGAAGCGCTCAAAACATCCGGAACAGTTCGGCAAGGGGGCCATCGAAGGCGTGGTCGCCAGTGAGACCGCAAACAACGCCGGCATCGGCAGCGCGATGATTCCGCTGATGACCCTGGGCATTCCAGGCGACACGGTCACCGCCATCCTGCTCGGCGGCTTCATGATCCACGGCATCCAGCCGGGACCGATGCTGTTTATCACCCAGGGCGAGCTGGTCTACACCATTTTTGCCGCACTGATCCTGGCTTCGATAATGATGCTGGTCCTGGAGTTCTATGGCCTGCGCCTCTTCGTCAAGCTACTGGCGGTGCCCAAGCACATCCTCCTGCCGATCATTCTGGTGCTCTGCGTGGTCGGTGCCTTCGGCCTGAGCAGCCGGATATTCGATGTCTGGACCATCCTGCTGTTTGGCTTGATCGGCTATGGCTTCGTCAAGGCAGGCATGCCCGCCGCACCCTTTATCATCGGCTTCATCCTCGGGCCGATGGCGGAAACCAACCTGCGGCGTGGCCTGATGCTGTCGGATGGCAATTTCATGGGTTTTCTCAGCAACCCGATCTCCGCCACCTTCCTGTTTCTGGCCGCGGCTTCGGTCGGTTGGCACATGTTCAGTTCGCTGCGCGCTCCAAAAAATGGGCCGGGCAAGCTGCTGCGCAGCTGACCTGCAATGCGCTAGAGCGCGGACAGCCCGCCGCTCCGGCGCAAGGCCAGCAACGGCGTACTGCTTCGCGCAGTACGCCCGACCGAGCCAACATTCAGAGGTTGTGAAAATATCGAGCGCCGTCGCGAGACGTCTCCAGGCATTCGTGGCAAGGCCCATTGCGTGAAAAGCAGGGGAGTTTAGTGAGCTAAATGATCCTGCTTTTCACGTAGCACAACGCCGCAGCGAACGTTTGGGGGCGACCGCAGTAGGCGAGCATTTTTTCACAAACATTCAGGGCTGCTTACCAATTTCGGTCTGCGCGACCGTCCAGCCGGCGATCTGCTCGTGCAGGGTGAAACCCAGGCCGGGGCGATCCGGCACCAGCATCTGCCCGTCGCGGATATCCAGGCGCTCGCTGAACAGCGGCTCCATCCATTCGAATTGCTTGAGCACAGCCTGGGCGTCGCGCTGTTCACCCGCAGCACCCGCTCGGTGGCATTGACGGCCGCGGGGCGGGCGTTTTTCATCGAAGCCCAGGCCTTGCTCGAACATGCGCAAAGCGCGGCGCTGTCGGCCAAACGGGTCGCCCAGGGTGACAGCGGCTCGGTGACCATCAGCTTCGTACCCAGCGCGGTCTACGAATTTCTGCCCAGGGTGATCGCCCAGGCCCAGCAGGGTTTCGCCAGCGTGGCGCCGAACTACGTGCAATTTCTCGGTTCCACCCTGACCATTCTGGCCCTGGTGAACACCGGCATGGGTGTCGCCCTGGTGCCGCGCAGTGCCCGCGTGGTGCACTTCGAGAACATCCTGTTTCGCCCGATCACCCTCGCGGCCGGCATCCAGAGCGAACTGCACCTGGTGTGGCGCGATGACAACGACAACCCGGCGTTTCTGCTGATGCTGGAGGCCATCCGCCAGTCAGTGGCAAATAATCCAGGGTGAGATTTTCGGCCGCCGATTGAGCATGAGCCGCCCCGCGTGGCCTGCGCGGGGCTAACGTGTAGGAGGCCGCACCCGCGCCCCGCGGCGAACGCTACCCGCAGGGCTGCCCGGCTGGCTTCGCTATCGTCAACTCAAGGCCATTGCATGAATCATCGTCACGGCCGCTTGCCTATCTCGACCTCCTGAGCCGTCCAGCCCGCGATCCTATCGCTGAGCGTAAGGCCCAGGCCCGGACGCGTGGGCACCAGCATGCGCCCGTCCCGGGTTTCCAGGCGCTCGTTGAACAGCGGCTCCAACCATTCGAAATGCTCGACCCAGGGTTCACGCGAGTAGGTCGCCGCCAGGTGCACGTGCAGCTCCATGGCGAAGTGCGGCGCGATCATCAGGCCGGCGTGTTCGGCCAGCGCCTGGACCTTGAGGTACGGGGTTATCCCACCCACTCGCGGCGCATCCGGCATCAGGTAGTCAGCCGCACGCAGTTTGATGAACTCCCAGTGTTCGGCAACGCTGGTGAGCATCTCACCGGTCGCTATTGGCGTATCGAACTGCAGGGCTAATGCGGCGTGACCTTCAGCGTCGTAACAGTCCAGCGGCTCCTCGATCCAGGCCAGATTAAACGGCTCGAACTGGCGACACATACGCTGGGCGGTCGGTCGGTCCCACTGCTGATTGGCATCGACCATCAACGGGAATGATTCCCCAAGATGCTTACGCACCGAACTGACGCGGTGAAGATCCAGGGCCCAGTCGGGCTGGCCCACTTTTAGCTTGATCCCGCCGATACCCTTCTCCCGGGAAATATCGGTATTTTTCAGCAACTGATCGAGCGGCGTGTGCAGGAACCCGCCAGACGTGTTGTAGCAGCGCACCGAATCACGCTGGGCCCCCAACAAACGCGCGAGCGACAGGTTGGCCCGCTTGGCTTTCAGATCCCATAAGGCAACGTCGAACGCGCCTATGGCTTGCGTTGCCAAACCACTGCGCCCTACCGATGCGCCTGCCCAGCAGAGCTTGTCCCAGAGCTTGGCAATATCGCTGGGGTTCTCACCGATCAATGTCGGGGCGATTTCCTTGGCGTGGGCAAACTGGCCAGGGCCACCCGCGCGCTTTGAATAGCTGAAGCCCAGGCCGCGATGACCGTCGATGGTTTCGATCTCCACGAACAGGATCGCGATTTCAGTCATCGGCTTCTGGCGCCCGGTAAGCACTTTCGCGTCGCTGATTGGATTGGCCAGCGGCAGAAAAACCGAGGCGACACGAACCCAGGCAATACGGTCGTCATCGGATGTTTTTACGGCATGAGGTTCGAGCATAAAGGCTCTCCTTATGGTCAAGCACGCAGGTAAAGGATTGAAGTTCAGGCGTCAGGTCTGACGCTCTAGGGAGAGTGAACACCTAATGATTGCGCAATCATATTAATGCAAAAAAAATGATCGACTCGCCCGTCACTGGAAAATAATACATTGATTGCGCAATCATTCAAGCCTTGAAAGCCACCGCCCCAGCATGGCTGAGCAATGGATCAAGTGCTGGCGCGCTCGACAAGACTGAAGCCGGTATCGACGCGAATCGGCCCACGCTCGTCAGGTGCAGCTTGAAATCGTGCTAACAATGCCTCGGCGACTTCTTTGCCAATCCGCGCACCATCGACCCGGACAGTAGACAGCGCCGGGTACACATGAGCGGCACTGGAGAGATCGCCGAAGCCCATCACGGCCAGGCCCCCGGGTACGTTGATGCCGCGGCTTGCCGCCTCTGCCAGCACCCCTTGGGCCACCGTATCCGAACTGCAGATCACCACCTCGGGCGGTAAGTCGCTCTGCAACAACCGGCACAACCCCTCGCGCCCCACTTCAAGGGTGGCCGGTGCCGGCAGCACCTCAACCGGAACATTCGCAATACCGCGTTGCTTCAATTCTGCGATGAGGCTGTTGCAACGACGCAAACCACGAGGATCGTTGATCGAAATCACTGAGAAGCGGCGATAGCCCTTTTCGTAGAGATGGCTGGCGATTGCCTTGCCCACCTGCTCATGGGAAAACCCAACCAGCATATCAATAGGCGAATCACTCAGATCCCAGGCCTCCACCACAGGAATCCCGGCCTGAGCCAGGCGAATACGGCTGGTCTCGGTGTGCAGGGTGCCGGTCAGCACGATCCCATCCGGGCGCCGGCCGAGCACTGCCTCCAGCAAGGTTTCTTCCTGCTCGGCGGAGTAACCGGTGAGACCGAGCAGCGTCTGGTAACCCGCTTTGGCAAGCCTATCCATCAGCGCTTGTACCGTGTCGGCAAAAATGGAGTTGGCAATGGTTGGAAGGAAGATCGCCACCAGCCGACTTTTACTCGACGCAAGACCACCGGCCAGCATGTTGGGTACATAGCCGGTAGCGCGAACCGCAGCACGAACTTTTTCCCGCGTCGCATCACTCACCACTTCCGGGCGGTGAAGCGCACGCGAAACGGTAATGGGCGACACACCTGCAACCCTGGCAACGTCGATCAAGGTGAGACTTGGCGCCCCTTGCGCACGATGAGAAGAGGCCGAGTCCTTGGTCGATTTCCTTGCCATAGGTGATCCTGGAATAACGCAAATAGTGAATGGATACAGTGGATTCTTATGCTAACGCTATCGATGAACGAAACCTATCAAGTCAACGCGATCCACCCCTACGGATAACGTCGCCTGACCCGCTCGAACCCTGTCGCCGCCACACGACAGAGCGTCAGCTGCCTATGCAGGCACTCGCACAGAGATATGTCGTCATACAACTAAATAATTTATTGCTTACCGTCCCACTTCCACGATCGGCGCCCGCTCCCAAAGCGGCTGGCCAGATCCCTGCCGCAGTATTCATCTGCCCGGCCGTAACACCTTCTCTAGAGCGCTATCCTCAACGAAAATCCGCAAACATTAACGTGCTTATCTGTGCCCTGTTGACGTTTTTCCAACAATCGCATCCGGTTAATTTTCCACGATAGTCGCGTTGACAAACCAAGCGGAGGCTGATTATAATCAGCGCAAGTCATACGACAACAGATGACATGCCCAATAACAACAAGCCGAGCCTCGCCATGACCACGACTGCCAACGCCCAAGTTCCCTTCAATCGCCTGCTGCTCACCGGCGCCGCGGGCGGTCTGGGCGAGGTCTTGCGGGAAAGCCTGCGGCCTTATGCCAATATCCTGCGGGTATCCGATATCGCGGCCATGAGCCCGACCCGCGGCGCCCATGAAGAAGTCCAGCTCTGCGACCTCGCCGATAAAGCCGCCGTACACCAACTGGTCGAAGGCGTGGACGCGATCCTGCACTTCGGCGGTGTATCGGTGGAGCGTTCGTTCGAGGAAATCCTCGGGGCCAATATCTGCGGTGTATTCCATATCTATGAAGCGGCGCGTCGGCATGGCGTCAAACGGGTGATCTTCGCCAGCTCCAACCATGTAATCGGCTTCTATAAGCAGGATGAATCCATCGACGCCAACGCGCCGCGCCGGCCCGACAGCTACTACGGTCTGTCCAAGTCCTATGGCGAAGACATGGCCAGCTTCTACTTCGACCGCTACGGCATCGAGACCGTGAGCATCCGCATCGGCTCCTCCTTCCCCGAGCCGCACAACCGCCGAATGATGAGCACCTGGCTGAGCTACCGCGACCTGACCCAGCTGCTCGAACGCGCCCTGTACACCCCGAACGTCGGCCACACCGTGGTCTACGGCATGTCCGATAACCAGAACGTCTGGTGGGACAACCACCTCGCCACGCGCCTGGGCTACCAGCCCCAAGACAGCTCCGCGGTGTTCAGCGCAAAAATTGAAGCCCAGCCCATGCCCGCCGCCGATGATCCGGCGATGGTCTACCAGGGCGGTGCCTTCGTCGTCGCCGGCCCGTTCGGCGACGACTGACAGACCTAGGCAATATCGAATCACCTCGATAAAAACAACAAGAGAACTGAGCTGCCATGCACGCTGTATTGATTCTCGACGCCCGCAATGCCACTGGAGAAAGCCCGGTCTGGGATGCCCAGGAACAGGCTTTGTACTGGGTCGACATCCCGGCCAAGCGCCTGCATCGCTGGAACCCGGCGGACAACCGCACGCAGAGCTGGGAAACCCAGGAAATGCTCGCCTGTATTGCTCGATGCCGCAATGGCGGCTGGATCGCTGGCATGCAAAGCGGCCTGTTCCATCTGCAGCCGGGCGCCGATGGCAACCTGGTGAGCCATCAACTGAGCAGTGTGCAACATGCCCGCCCGGGCATGCGTTTCAACGACGGCCGTTGCGACCGCCAGGGCCGTTTTTGGGCCGGCAGCATGTTGCTCGACATGGCTGCCGGCCCACCGGTCGGTGCCATGTACCGCTATAGCGCCAGGCAAAGCGCACCGCTCAGTGCTCAGCTAAGCGACTTTATCGTGCCCAACGGCCTGGCTTTCAGCCCGGACGGCCAAACGATGTACCTGTCCGACTCGCACCCTTCGGTGCAAGCCATCTGGGCCTTCGATTACGACATCGACACGGGCACCCCGCATAACCGTCGCCTGTTCGTCGACATGCACAAGCACCCCGGCCGGCCTGACGGCGCAGCGGTGGATGCCGACGGCTGCTACTGGATCTGCGGCAACGACGCCGGGCTGATTCATCGTTTCACCCCCGATGGTCGCCTGGATCGCTCCCTCGCCGTGCCGGTAAAAAAACCCAGCATGTGCGCTTTCGGCGGCCGCAACCTCGACACCCTGTTCGTTACCTCGATCCGCCCTGCCGGCGACCTCACGGACCAACCCTTAGCCGGCGGCGTGTTCGCCCTGCAACCGGGCGTCACCGGCCTGGAGGAAACCCTATTCAACGACTGAGGGCGACTAGCTGTTCGTCGCGCGCTCGGTTTCGCAACGCTGCACATCCAACAACGACAAGACTGGAGCTTCACCATGAACTTCAAACGCAAGTTGCTTATCGCTGCACTCCCCTTGGCCTTCTGCCTGTCCGGCCTAGCCCAGGCCGAGATGACCCTGAAGATCGCCGAGATCCATCCGGCCGGCTACCCGACCGTGGTCGCCCTGCAACACATGGGCCAAAAAATCGAGAAGGCCAGCAACGGCGAACTCAAGTTCACGATGTTTGCCGGTGGCGTGCTCGGCTCCGAGAAGGAAGTGGTTGAACAGGTGCAGATCGGCGCCGTGCAGATGACCCGTGTCAGCCTCGGCACAGTCGGCCCGGTGGTGCCGGACGTCAACGTATTCAACATGCCGTTCATTTTCCGCGATACCGACCATATGCGCGCGGTCATCGACGGTGAGATTGGCCAGGAGATCCTCGATAAAATCACCGCCTCTGAATTCAACATGGTCGGCCTGGCCTGGATGGATGGCGGCGTGCGTAACCTGTACACCAAGAAGCCGGTGCGCACCATCGAAGACCTCAAGGGCATGAAGATCCGCGTGATGGGTAACCCGCTGTTTATCGACACCCTCAACGCCATGGGCGCCAACGGCATCGCCATGAACACCGGCGAGATCTTCAGCGCTCTGCAGACCGGCGTGATCGACGGTGCGGAGAACAACCCGCCGACCATGCTCGAACACAACCATTACCGCAGCGCCAAGTACTACAGCCTGACTGGTCACCTGATCCTGCCGGAACCGCTGTTAATGTCCAAAATCACCTGGAACAAGCTCACCCCGGAGCAACAGGTATTGGTGAAGAAGTACGCCAAGGAAGCGCAACTGGAAGAGCGTCAACTCTGGGATGAAAAAACCGCCAGCAGCGAAGCCAAGCTGAAAGAAGCCGGCGTGGAATTCATCGAGATCGACAAGAAGCCGTTCTACGACGCCACTGCCCCGGTACGCGAAAAGTACGGCGCGCCTTACGCCAGCCTGATCAAGCGTATCGAAGCGGTCCAGTAATCCAGTCTCTCTGAAGAACGTCGCGGCGACGGGCACTTGTCCGCCGCCGTGGGAGTGGTGAAGTCTCATGAAAAACACGCTGCTGCGCGTCAACGACGCAATCTACCTGACCTGCATCTGGGTCGCAGGCCTGGCCATCACCATCATGGCCCTGATCATCCCCTGGGGGATCTTCGCTCGCTACGTGCTCGGCAGCGGCGCCGGCTGGCCGGAGCCCATTTCCATCCTGTTGATGGTGCTGTTCACCTTCATTGGCGCTGCCGCCAGCTACCGCGCTGGCGCGCATATGGCAGTGACCACCTTCACCGACCGCTTGCCGCAAGAGTGGCAGCCTTACCTCAGCGTACTGGTCCAAGTATTGATGGCAATGATCTGTCTATTCATGACCATCTGGGGCATCAAGCTGTGCATCGCCACCTGGAACCAATTCATGAGTACTCTGCCGACCCTGCGCGTAGGCGTCAGCTATTCCCCAATTCCGATCGGTGGTTTCCTGACCCTGATCTTCATTCTCGAACGCTTGTTTTTCGGCGACCAGAGCCATAGGCGTGCAGTGAACTTCGAACTGCTCGAAGACAGCAAGGAGGCCTTGTAAATGGACGCATTCCTCCTCCTCGGCAGCTTCCTCGTGCTTATCCTGCTGCGTGTACCGGTGGCTTACTCCCTAGGCATCTCTGCACTGATTGGCGCCTGGTACATCGATATTCCCTTCCATGCCCTGATGATCCAGATCGCCGGCGGAGTGAACAAGTTCTCCCTGCTGGCCATTCCATTCTTCGTGTTGGCTGGCGCGATAATGGCTGAAGGTGGCATGTCCCGCCGGCTGGTTAATTTTGCCAGCGTGTTGGTGGGTTTCGTGCGTGGCGGCCTGTCGCTGGTCAATATCATGGCCTCGACCTTCTTCGGCGCCATTTCCGGCTCATCCCTGGCCGATACTGCCTCGGTCGGCTCGGTGCTGATTCCGGAAATGGAAAGAAAAGGTTATCCGCGCGAATTCTCCACCGCAGTCACAGTCAGCGGCTCGGTGCAGGCGTTGCTGACCCCGCCCAGCCACAACTCGGTGCTCTACTCGCTGGCCGCTGGCGGCACCGTGTCGATCTCCTCGCTGTTCATCGCCGGCATCGGTCCGGGCCTGCTGCTCAGCGCAGTCATGATGGGCATGTGTCTGTATTTCGCGCGTAAACGCAACTACCCCAAGGGCGAGGTCATCCCTCTGCGCCAGGCGCTTAAAATCTGCGCCGATGCACTGTGGGGGCTGATGACCATGGTCATCATCCTTGGCGGCATCCTCTCGGGCATCTTCACCGCCACCGAGTCGGCGGCCATCGCGGTGCTCTGGGCGTTCTTCGTCACCATGTTCATCTACCGCGACTACAAGTGGAGCGAGCTGCCCAAGCTGATGCACCGCACCGTGCGCACCCTGTCGATCGTGATGATTCTGATCGCCTTTGCCGCCAGCTTCGGCTACATCATGACCCTGATGCAGATCCCGGCAAAGATCACCGCGCTGTTTCTGACCCTGTCGGAAAACCGCTATGTGATCCTCATGTGCATCAACTTCATGCTGCTGGGCCTCGGCACCCTGATGGATATGGCGCCACTGATCCTGATTCTCACCCCGATTTTACTGCCAGTGGCCATCAGCATTGGCGTCGACCCGGTGCATTTCGGCATGATCATGCTGGTCAACCTCGGTCTCGGTCTGATCACGCCACCGGTTGGCGCGGTGCTGTTTGTGGGCGCAGCCGTAGGCAAGGTGACCATCGAAAGCACGGTGAAAGCCCTGCTGCCATTTTACGCAGCGCTGTTTGTGGCCTTGATCGCCGTGACCTATATCCCGGCGATCTCACTGTGGCTGCCCGGCATGGTGCTCTGAGAATCTGCCCACGACCTGCTGCGCTCGCCGCCCTCTGAACAGGCTCAGCGAGCGGAATCGTGCAACATCTCAACTCAACCGGGAGCAGCCGACTTGGCGGCTCCTTGCTTTAT
>Ga0314774_1000447_pt1 | contig 33485 bp, 30 predicted proteins | sample MetaGCBIA2018_FD_204515 | JGI IMG/M metagenome (GOLD analysis project Ga0314774, IMG submission 204515) | Cryopeg brine microbial communities from Beaufort Sea near Barrow, Alaska, United States - CBIA 2018 | ecosystem: Environmental > Aquatic > Marine > Coastal | place: USA: Alaska | collected... | reverse complement strand
CGGACTGCGGCTGGCGGCCGGCGAGAGTGTGGGTGCGCGCGCGGTCATCGCCCGCATTGAAGCCTGACCGGCGGGCCGGTATCCGCCGGGGCCGGTATCCGCCGGGGGCGGCACCCGCCGGGGGGTGGGGCTGGGCGCAGCATCCGCTGCCAGGACGGGGCGTAGGTGTGGCCGCCGGGCACGCTCTGGAACACGCTCCCGACGCGCATTGGGTCGCCCAGACTACAGCGCGCGCATCCGGTTATTGCGCGGGTTGTGCTCGACCTCGGCGAGGTCCAGGGCTTCGAGAAGCGGCGGTACATACATTCCGAAGCGGCCGCGGAACCCCTTCTTGAGGCCGTACCAGCCGCCGACCGGGTTATTCTCAGCGCGACCCCAGGCCTCGACGGTTCCCGCCTTGGCTTCCTTCTTCTCGTCGGCGGCGCCGAGTTCCACCCACTCGCCGTTCGCCTTCAGCATGGCGTGCAGGTCCTCGATGCAGCTCAGCCGATACGACAAGGTCGTGGACCCGACCTTGCAGATCAGTGCTGGTGGCGTGGCGGAGTCATCCCGGTACATGAGGTATTCCGACGAGCCCGGCGGTGTGCGGAGCACCCACGGGTCGTCCCTGGTGCCGGTTCCGCTGCCGGTGCTCGTGTCGGTCATCTGTTGCTCCCTCGGTAGCTGCCTCAAATGCCCATCATGGCCCGTTGAGGGTCGGATTACCATCCGAATCGACTCCCGGGGCATAACTCCTGCAATTTCTGTAGTGTGCCCGGGACATCCGCATGAATCCGGGGCGGAATTCTGACGAGCGCGCAAATTGCAGGAGTTATGCGCCGGCAGTGCGGCGGCAGTGCGGCGGCAGTGCGTTGGCAGTGCGGCACAGTGCGCTGGAAGTGTGGCGCAGCGCGGCGCAGAGCGGATGCCGGGAGGCGGGCCGAGGGCCAGGCCGGCCGGTCGATGCTCGTCAGGGAGCTGGTTCGAAGGCGATGCGGCGCAGCAGGGAGCGCAATTGTTCACGCTCGGCGACGCTGAGGCCCCTCAGGGAACGGTCCTCGGCCGCCTGGATGACGGCGGCGGCCTGTCGGTAAAGTTTTCGGCCGGCTGGGGTGGCCACGATCACCTTGGAGCGGCGATCGCGCGGATCCTGCTCGCGGATGACTGCCCCGAGCCTCTCCAAATGGTCGACCAGGGCCACGATCTGGCTGGGATCGAGGCTTAGAAAGCCGGCGAGCTCGCGTTGGGAGGGATTTTGTCCGCTGCAGGCCAGCGACAGCACTGAATAGGATCGCACCCGCAGGTCGAGTGCGGCGAGCATGGTGTTGGCTCGGCCGGAGCCGACCGACCGGGCCCGCGCTGTCATGAATTCGATCTCGTTCGCCAGCTCGGTGTCCCGCAACCGGTCGGGGTCTCGCAAATGATCGGTCGCCGGGTCGCCGACGGCTGCATCAAGACCGGGGTCAGCGAGCACAGCGGCCGAGCTTTCGGCGGGGGGCGCCGTGGGCATTTTCACGGCCGGAACGGACTGTGTCATCTCCATAGAATAGACCATAGTAAATTCATTGACATTTTCAACGATATAGGTTTTCATTGGTTTTACCGCACGGAACGCCCAGTGGCATCGACGCCACAACCGAACGAGGAGTCACAATGACGTTGACCAGCAAGCCGTTGACCGGCAAAGTAGCGATCGTGACCGGCAGTGGCCGCGGACTCGGGTTGGCGTATGCGCAGGAATTGGCGCGGCAGGGGGCATCCGTTGTGATCAACGACGTCGACCAACTGATCGCCGATGATGCCGTTGCGAGCATCGTGAAAGAAAGCGGCCAAGCCGTGGCCGTTGTCGCCCCGGTCGGCTCAAGCGCAACCGCAAAGCAGCTCGTCGAGTCGGCCGTCGCGAGCTTCGGCCGACTCGACATTCTCGTCACCAACGCCGGCGTGCTGCGCGACACCGTGGTCTGGAAGATGACCGACGACGACTTCGACACCGTCATCAACGTGCACCTGCGTGGCACCTTCACCTGTGTGCGTGAGGCGGCCATCCGCTTTCGTGAACAGGGGGAGGGCGGCCGCATCATCTGCATCGGCTCGCCGACCGGCCAGCGCGGCAACTTCGGCCAGACCAACTACGCGGCCGCCAAGGCCGGCATCGTGGGCATGGTGCGCACCTGGTCGATGGAGCTGGCCCGCGCCAACGTCACCGTGAACGCCGTCGTGCCGGTCGCAGCGACAGCGATGACCGACACAGTTCCCTTTTTCAAAGCCTTCAACGATGCCGCCGCCCGTGGCGAGACGATGCCGCCCTTCGCCCGCCGGGTGCTCGGTTACGGCACCGCGCAGGATGTGGCCGGCGTCGTCGGCTTTCTCGCCTCCGACGCGGCGGCCGGCATCACCGGCCAGGTCGTCGGCTCCGGCGGCGACCGGGTTCAGCTCTGGTCGCACCCCGAAGTCGTCGCGACGGCGTTCGAAACCGGCGGCTGGAGCGTCGAAACCCTCAGCGAAGACTTCTCCTCGCTGTTCGGCGACAAACTGCAGAGCGTCGGCGAGAAGCTGCCCGAGCTTCCCGCCGAACTCCAGCCTGCCGCGGCGAAATAGCGATGGTCTACGAACTGGGCCTCGACGTTGACTCGCTCATGGCCATCGACACGCACGTGCACATCGAGGTCGGCGACGACGGGCATAACGCCCTGCCGCAGCCGCTCGTCGACGCCGCGAGCAAATATTTCAAAACGGATGCCCCGCGCCCCGGCCTTGACGAAATCGCCGACATGTATCGGGAGCGCCGGATGGCTGCGGTCGTCTTCACCGTCGACGCCTCCCGCAACCTGAACCACCCGCCGAACAGCAGCGAAGAGATCGCGCTCGGCGCCGCCCGCAACAATGACGTGCTGATTCCCTTCGGCTCGGTCGATCCCACCCGGGGTGCGGATGCGATCACTCAGGCTCAGCGCCTGGCCCATGATTTCGGGGTGCGCGGCTTCAAATTCCACCCGACCGTGCAGAACTTCAACCCGAGCGACGAGCAGTTCTACCCGCTGTGGGCCGCGCTGCAGAACCTGGGCCTGCCCGCCCTGTTCCACACCGGACAGACCGGAATCGGCTCGGGCCTGCCCGGCGGTTTCGGCCTCAAGCTTGGGCTGTCCAACCCGATGCTGCTCGACACCGTCGCCGCCGACTTTCCTGAGCTTTCGATCATCATGGCGCACCCGAGCGTGCCGTGGCAGGACGAAGCCCTCGCCGTCGCCACCCACAAACAGAACGTCTACATCGACCTCTCCGGCTGGTCACCCAAATACTTTCCCGAAAACCTCGTACGTCAGGCCAACTCCTTTCTGCAAGACAAGGTGCTCTTCGGCAGCGACTTTCCCCTGATCAGCCCGGACCGCTGGCTGAAAGACTTCGCCGAGCTGAACCTCAAAGACAGCGTGCGGCCGAAGATTCTCAGGGACAACGCCGTACGCCTGCTCGGACTGGCGAAATGACCGCCTTCTACCCGAGCGACCAGTTCGGATTCTCCACCCTGGTGAGCGAGCGCGAACTCGAGGTGCTGCAAGGCCTCCGCGGGGTGCTCGATTGCTACGTGCAGCCGCTGCTCGCTGACCACTGGGAGGCGGGGGAGTTTCCGTTCGAGATCGTACCGAAACTCGTCGAGCTCGACCTCATGAATGCCGGCACGAGTGCACTCTACGGCGGCTTTCGTAATTTCGAACTGGCCCGCACCGACGCATCCGTTGCCACGTTCTACAACGCGCAATCCGGACTGTTTCGCAGCACCGTCGTGCAAGGGGGCAGCCCGGAGCAGGTCGCAGCCCTGGACCCGAAAATACAGAGCTTCGAGTACACCGGCGTCTTCGCGCTGACCGAACCCGAGCACGGCTCCGACATCGCCGGCGGGCTCGCTACAAGCGCCCGCCGCACCGGCGATACTTGGGTGCTGAACGGAGCGAAACGCTGGATCGGCGGCGCCTCAAGCGCCGACGTGCTGGCCGTCTTCGCCCGCGACGACGCCGACGGCCAGATCAAGGCCTTCCTGGTGCCCACGGATGCCGCCGGCGTCACCCTGCACAAAATCCAACGTAAAACCAGCCTGCGCATCATGCAGAACGCCGACATCGACCTGGTTGACGTGCAGGTGAACGAGACCGACCGCCTGCAGCGCATCAACTCGTTCAAAGACGTCGCCGCCCTGCTGCGCTCGATGCGCTCCGACGTGGCCTGGATCGCAACCGGCCTGCAGGCCGGCGCCTACGAGGCGGCCCTCCGTTACGCAACAACCCGCCAGCAGTTCGGCAAACCGCTCGCCGCCTTTCAACTCACCCAGCAGAAACTCGCCACCATGCTCGGCAACGTCACGGCGTCGCTCGGCATGGTCGTGCGGCTCACCCAGCAGCAGGAGGCCGGCGTATTCACCGAGGAGAATTCGGCGCTCGCGAAGATGTTCTGCTGCGAGCGGATGCGTCACACGGTCGCGTTGGCCCGCGAGATCGTCGGCGGCAACGGCATCACCCTCGACACCGATGTCGCCCGGTTCCATGCCGACGCCGAGGCCGTGTACTCCTACGAGGGCACACACGAGATCAACAGCCTCATCGTCGGACGCGCTGTCACCGGACAGAGCGCCTTCATCTAACTTCTCTCTATAAATAAGGAGCACTATGAGCACCACCGTCACCACCTTCGCCGAGCTGCCCGGCCTGGCCGGCACCGACCTCGGCTACACCGACTACATCGAGGTCGACCAAACCCAGATCGACACGTTCGCCGACGCCACCGATGATCACCAGTGGTTGCACACCGACCCGGTCAAAGCCCAGGACGGCCCGTTCGGCAAAACCGTCGCGCACGGGTTTCTCACCCTGTCGCTCGCGATTCCGTTCTGGACCGAACTGCTCGACGTGACCGACGTGACCACGAAGGTCAACTACGGCCTCGATAAGGTGCGTTTTCCCTCACCGGTCACCGTCGGCTCGAAGATCCGCATGCGGGCGACCATCGCCAGTGTCACCGAGATCGCCGGCGGCGTGCAGCTCGGCGTCGACCAGACCATCGAGATCGAGGGCGGCACCAAACCAGCCGTCGTCGCGCACGGGCTGTACCGCTTTTACGTCTGACCCGCATCCGCTGCACCGCAAATCACACAACCCTCAAGGAAGAGGCACCATGTTTCACAGCAACCTGACCCGCGTTCGCACCGTCACGGGCCTGGCCGGCCTCGCCGTCGTCGCACTGGCTCTCACCGGCTGCTCGTCAGCTGCCACCCCGGCCGACCCGACGACCGATAGCGCTGACGGCGCCCTGACCACCGTCACGGTGGGCGTACTCGCGATCGCGCCGTCCGTCGCCATGCAGTACGGCATCGACGAGGGCATCTTTGAAAAGCACGGCCTCGACGTACAGCTGCAGACCGGTCAGGGTGGCGCTGCAATGCTGCCCGCCGTGTACGCCGGCAGCATGGATTTCGCCATCGGCAATCCGCTCTCGGTCATGGTCGCCGTCGACAAAGGCCTTGAGATGCAGATCGTCACCGGCTACAGCAACTCCAAGGCCGACGGCGACGACATCAACGGCGTCGTTGTGCGCACCGACTCGGGCATCGACGGCTTCGCCGACCTCGAAAACAAGACCGTGTCGGTCAACGCGGTGAGCACCCAGGGCGACCTCACCATCAGGGAAAGCGCCGAACAGGATGGAGCTGACTCGTCGCTGATCAACTTCAACGAGATGCCGTTCCCCGACATGGAAGCCCAGCTCGCCGCCGGCAACACGGACGCCATCTGGGTGCCGGAGCCGTTTTTGAGCAAGGCGCTCGCGAGCGATAATTTCAAGCTCATCGGCTACCCGAACCAGCAGGCCCTCCCCGGCCTGCCGACCATGGTCACCTTCACGAGCGCGAAGTACGCCGCAAACAACACCGACATCCTCGCCAAGTTCCGCGACGCCGTTGAGGAGACGCTCACCTCGGCCGAGGCGAACCCCGACGACTTGCGTGCAACCCTGCCCGCCTTTATGGGGATGGACGCGGCCGTCGCCGCGAAGCTGAAGATGGAAAGCTTCGACGGTACGGTGCCTACCGCGGTGCTCGCCGACCTCGGCACGCTCATGCAGAAGTACGAGATCGTGACCACCGCGCCCGACGTCGCCGGCATGGTCGCCCAGTAGACAGCCGGTACAAGCGGGGTGTGCTCCAGTAGTACGGTGAGCACACCCCTGGCCCACTCAGTGTCAGTGCCTCCCCGCGGAGGCGTGTGAAAGGTACGTGCAACGATGCATAACCAAGGTCTCGGTTCGTGGATCCACCGCCGGCGCGTTAAGTCGGCCGACCAGACGGCGCTGATCAGCGGCGACGATCGGCTCAGCTACGCTGAGTTGGCCGCGCGGATTGACCGGCTGGCGAATGCGCTCGATGCCCGCGGTATCCGTTCCGGTGATCGCGTTGCCTATCTGGGCGACAACCACCCCGCATTTCTCGAAACGCTGTTCGCCTGCGGGGTGCTCGGCGCGATTTTCGTGCCGCTCAACACTCGCCTGGCCGCACCCGAAATTGCCTTCGCGCTGACCGATTCCGGTAGCCGCATCCTGGTGCACGCGGCGGCGCTGAATGAGCTGGCCGAGCGCGGATCGACCGGCACCCAAGTGGTGCAGCGCATCGTCGTAGCGGATGCCACGGCTCCAGCCGCCGGATCCGACCCGGTCGGTCCGCTTGTTGAACACTTCGACGACGTGATCGACGGCGCTCCCGTCACTCACCGGGACGAGAACGTTACTCTCGACGACCCCGCGCTCATTCTCTACACCTCCGGCACGACGGGCCAGCCGAAGGGCGCCCTGCTCACCCACGGCAACATGACCTGGAACAGCTTCAACGTGCTCGTCGACTATGACTTTGTCAGCAGCGATGTGGCTCTTATGATTGCGCCGATGTTCCACGTCGCCTCGCTCGGGATGGGCGTGCTGCCGACCCTGCTCAAGGGCGGCGCCGTCGTGCTCGAGCCCAAGTTCGATCCGGGCCGCACCCTGCGCCTGATCGAGCAGCACCAGGCCAGCATCATCAGCGGCGTGCCCACGACGTACCAGCTCTTGTGTGAGCACCCCGACTGGGATTCCACGGACATCAGCTCCCTGCAGAAGCTCACCTGTGGCGGTTCGGCCGTACCCGCCCGGGTGCTGGAGGCCTACGAGAAGCGTGGCCTGTCGTTTTCCGGCGGCTACGGACTGACCGAAACCGCGCCCGGCGCCACGAGCCTGGCCGCGCACAAATCTCGCGAGAAGGCCGGCTCGGCCGGGCTCCCGCACTTCTTCACCGACGTGCGCATCGTCGACGAGACGGGAAGCGAGGTGCCGGACGGTCAAGTCGGCGAGATTCAGATCTCCGGCCCAAACGTCATTCGCGAATACTGGAACCGTCCCGAAGCGACCGCCGACAGCTACGCGGGCAACGTCTGGTTTCGTTCCGGCGACATGGGCTATTTCGACGATCATGGGTACCTTTTCATCTCGGACCGTTTGAAGGACATGATCATCTCCGGCGGTGAGAACATCTACCCGGCCGAAATCGAGCTCGCCATCTCCGAACTGGAATCGGTGTCGAGCGTTGCCGTGATCGGCATCCCCGACCAGAAATGGGGCGAGGTGCCCTGCGCCGTCATCACCGTGCGCGACGGCTTCACCCTCGATACCAACGACATCCAGGTGCACCTGCGTGACCGCCTCGCCCGCTACAAGATTCCCAAGCGCGTCGTGGTCGTGGCCGAGATGCCGCGCACGGCGAGCGGCAAGATCCGCAAGGCCGACCTGCGAAAGACCCACGCGGTGTAGGCGCCGCAAGCTCGGCGGCAGCGATGCCAGACGAACACAGAGACGCCGCACCGACGACGTGCTCCGTCCGCTGGCTAAGATTGCGCCATCCTCGGGTCAGCGCGGTCGGCGGCATAAGGGGCATCCGGGTTCCGGGGGGCACCTGACAGGCATGGGAAGGAACCACTTGCCCGAACGAATCGGCCATACTCAATACGCTGCGATCTTTCACGAGGAGTATGTGCAAAAACTCGTGGGGGCGCGTGAGGCCTTTTTTGGCGATCACGGATGGGATTCGACGCTGCGTCACGGCCTGCGATCAGAGATCCTTCATTCGTGGCGTCGTTCCACCGCGAGCGGGGTTGATGTTCTGGCGGAGAACCTGCCCCTGACGAGCACGGCCGGCAGGTCGAGCAGATTATTGCGCGCCGCCGAACCCGTCATGGCGCGCTTAGGCGACCAACTCGAAGGGTCCTACGCCTGGGGAATGCTCCTGGACAAGGACTGTGCTCAGCTCGCCCGGGCCGTCGGAGACTCGAATGTCGTGGCGGAGAACGAGCGACGTGGATCCCGCCAGGGCGCCATCTTCAGCGAAGATCTGGTTGGAACCAACGGCGCGGGCATCGCAGCCGAGCGGTTGGAACCATTTCTCGTGGTCGGTGCCGAGCACTATCGCGACTCGGAACGCAACCTGGTTTCCGTTGGAGCACCGGTACGGGACGCACTGAACCGGCTTGTCGGCGTGGTGTCGCTGAACTGTCGTCTCTCTGTCGCGAACCATTTGCTCGTGCCATTTGCGCGTGACGTCGCCTGGGCGATTCGTGAGCGCTTGACCGAAGAGGCGTTCGGTGACGAGCGCGAGGTATTTGCCCTCTTCACCCAACACTCTCGACGGCCGTCGCAGGCCGTGATCGCTGTCAGCGACGGAGTGTTCGTCGCCAATGCGGCCGCACGGCAGCTCCTGCAACATGGCGGGCAGATTGAGGTTGTGACGTCAGCGGCGCTCGATGCGGTCGTGGCTGGTCGAGATCGTGATATTGATCTCGTACTTGCCGATGGTCGGTTTAACCTGCGCTGCCGCGCCGTTGCCCTGCGGGGCGGCCGGTACGGAGTTGTTGCCTCTCTGAGCCGGGTCGGACAGCCGGCCGTCATCGATAAGACCGTGACTTCGAGCGAAGCGCACGTCGAAGATCGAATCAGAATCGCCCGAACAGCAGGATTGCCCGTGTTGATCGTCGGCGAACGAAGTTCGGGAAAATCCGAACTGATTCGGGCCACGCTCCGTGGGGCAACGTGTGCGGAATTCGATGGCCGAGATTCGTCGGCCTCACCGACCGTCTGGCTGGCGGCGTTGCGTGCCGCCCTCGGCGATGCCGCTGTGCCCGTGGTACTCAAGCACCTGGATGCGCTGTCACCTGACCTGAGGGACCAGGTCGGGAAGGCCGTGCGGGGCAGCCTCACCTGGTGCGTGTCGACCTCAGTTCCTGAGCACTCGGCCGCCGCGACCGACCTGCTCGATGCCTTCCCAGTGGTGGTCGATTGCCTACCGTTGCGTGAGAGGCGAGAAGAACTGCCACTACTGGTGGAACGAGCCCTGCGTGAGCTCGGCGTGGGAGGGCGTGCGACGAGGTGCTCCGCTGAGGCGCTGGCCGTACTCGGGCGCCATGCGTGGCGGGGCAATTTCGGTCAGCTGCGCCGAGCGCTGGCCACGGCGGCCGTCAACGCTCGCGGCGGTGAGATAGGCCTCGAGCATTTCGCCGCCGACGTACTGGCCGAGAGTGGCGGTCGAGAATTGTCCCGCATCGAACGCATTGAACGGGAACTCCTGTTTGAGTCGCTCAAGGGCTCCTCCTGGAATCGCGAGGACGCTGCCCGAGCCTTGGGCATTTCTCGGGCAACCATCTACCGCAAGATCAAGCAGTTCGGCATCACGGTCCCCAGCAGCCGCGGCTAGTGCCCATTCGCGTGCTGTCTCAAAGTGAGATGCGACGCCCGGAACAGGCTGCCTAGTGTTGACCGCAGACAAGCCGATCGCCGCATGTGTGGCGCTGATCGTTCGCATCGAAGCGGGCGGCAGCGCTGTTCCCACGTGGTGCGAGACGGACGACCGCGGACTGCATAGGAGCAGGTATGTTGCACATTGGCGTGAACTTCGGATTTGGAAAAATCGACCCCACCGTGACCGATGAACAGGTCTACCTGAACGAAACCGCACTCGCGGTCATGTCGGAGGGCCTCGGTTACGACAGCGTCTGGGCTACCGAACACCACTTCAGCGACTACTCGTTCTGCCCGGATAATCTGCTGTGGCTGGCTCACATCGCCGGCCGTACCAACACGATCAAGCTGGGCACCGGCGCCGTGATCCTGCCGTGGAATGACCCGCTGCGAGTTGCTGAAAAGCTCCTCATGCTCGACAATCTGTCCGCCGGACGGGCGATCTTTGGCATGGGCCGCGGCCTGTCGCGCACCGAATACGTACCTTTCAATATCCCGCTGGAAGAGACCCGGGGTCGTTTCGACGAGGCCGCAGCGCTCATCATCAAGGGCATTGAAACCGGTGTCATCGAGGGTGACGGTCCGTACTACCCGCAGCCGCGAGCCACCCTCAAGCCGGGCCCCCGCTCGTCCTTCAAAGACCGCCTATACACAGTCGCCGGCTCACCCGACTCCATGGTGTCGGCGGTACTGCACAAGGCTCGGCTGATGTCGTTCATTCTCAAGCCCGTCGACATGTTGATCCCCACCTTCGAGAGCTATCGCGATCAGTTCCGTGACGCATGGGATGAGGAAGCGCCGCCGATCTGTCTCAACGTCAACATGTATTGCCACACTGACGCGGATGTCGCGGCGACCAGAATGCACGAGTGCGTTGACGCGTTCTTTGAAGCCAATGTCAAGCACTACGAGATGGACGGGCAACACTTCGCCACCACCAAGGGCTACGAGCGCTACGCAGACAATGCCGCCGCCATTCGGGAATCCGGAGTGTCGAAGGCCGCTCACAACTATGCTGAGGCCGCACTGTTCGGCACACCCGAGCAGATTCTGGCCAAGTTGGAGTGGATCCAGGGCCTGATGGGCGAGTTCGAACTTATTGTTGTGCCGTCATTCGGCGGCATGACCTATGAGGAATCTGTCGCAAGCCTCACCTTGTTCGCCGAGAAAGTCGCCCCCGTGGCCCGCGCCAAGTACTCTGCTCGTCTCGTCGTCGGAGTCTGATCGCATTGTCCATGACCACCACCGGTCCTGAGATCGGGGCACTGCGCGGCGGCGAAGCCGTCATGACAGACGGCACCGTCCTGCGCGCAACGATTCACCGAGCCGGCGTGAGTGGGCCGGGCCCCGTTCTGCTCGTGCGCAACCCATACGGCGAGCCGATGAGCAGAAACGTGCCGGTCGCCCCGTTCAACACTGCCGGCTTCACGGTGGTGGTTCAGGATTGTCGCGGCTGCGGAACTTCGGATGGCGAGTTCGTGCCATTCGAAAACGAAGAGTCCGACACGCTCGACTCCATTGAATGGTGCGCCCGGCAGCCATGGTCGAACGGTCACGTCTCAATGTACGGCGCGTCGTACGCCGGGATGTTGCAGTTCGCGGCTGCCATCAACGCGCCGGTCGCCCTCGACTCGATCATTCCGATTGTCGCTCCCAGCGATTACCACAGCGGCGTTGTCTATCGGGCAGGGGCCTTTCAGCTCGGACAGCTGTCTGGATGGTTCACACTCAAGTCGCTGCAGACGCTGCTGCACAAACGCGATCATGGCGAGGAGGTGGGCGACTTGTTCGGCGCACTTGGTCGCCACATCGCCAACCCGGCTCGGTCGACGGCGCACCTGCCGTTGAACGACGCGCCTCTGCTCAGCGAGGTACTCACCAGCTGGAAGTCATGGCTGCACGCCGAAACTCGAGATGAATACTGGGCGGCGTTGTCTTACCGCGACCGTCGCGGGGCAATTACCGTCCCGGCGTTGCACGTGGGCGGCTGGTTCGACCTGTTTCTCGGGGGAACGCTCGATAATTTTGTTACTCTCAGCGCGAACCCATCAGTCGGCGCCTCCCAACGCCTCGTTGTCGGTCCGTGGTCGCACACTGACCAGAGCGGCACCGTTGGCGAACTCAGTTTCGGCGCTTCCGCGTCGTCACTCGCGTACGGCCTGGAGCGCGTGGAAACCGAGTTTGCGGTCGCAGCCTCGCGGGGCGAGCCGATTCCCGGGTCTCCCGTACGTATTTTCGTCATGGGAACGAACGTCTGGCGTGATGAACAGGAATGGCCTCTCGCCCGTACCGAATACACGAATTGGTACCTGCAGGAAGGTGGCGGCCTGGCGCCGTTCTCGCCGCCGAACAGCGGAGCTCCGACGATCTTCATTCATGATCCGAGCGACCCGGTTCCCACCTGTGGCGGCCAGACGCTGATGACCGGTGGTGCCGATGGCGGTGTTGAGTGGATGCCCGGACCACGCGACCAACGCGCGAACGAAGCGCGAAACGATGTCGCGAGCTTCACGAGCGGGTTCCTCAACAGTGACATGGAGGTGACCGGTCCGATTGCGGTGGTATTGCACGCGTCGACCAGCGCAAACGACACCGACTTCGTCGCGAAACTGGTCGACGTGTGGCCGGACGGTCGCGCCATGGTCGTGGTCGATGGAATCATCCGGGCTCGCTACCGAGACGGTCAGCATAGCGCCTCCACTGTGGAGCCGGGCCAGACCTATGAGCTGACCATCGATCTGTTCGGAACCAGCCAGGTCTTCCGTGCCGGGCACCGTATCCGGGTGGATATAGCCAGTTCCAACTACCCGTGCTTCGACCGCAATGCCGGAACCGGCTGGCTTGCGGGTGATGCCGTTGCCGAAGACTTCGTCGTGGCACACCAGCGGTTGTTCCACGATGCCGCACGGCCGTCGCACATCCAGCTCCCCATCATCCCGGTTGCCGGTCCATAGTCTCAACCGGCAGCCGCTAGAATTCCGGCCCATTGGGCTGGTTTATCCGCACGACTCGCACCTTCCGACAACCACGCTCAAAAGGAGAACTTCAATGGTGAAGCACTTGACGGGGCTCGTTGCCCTCGCGGCAATCGGCACCCTGTTATTGGCCGGGTGCGCAGGCACACCGATTGCGTCCGAACCTGCCGGGAATACCGGGGGTGAGATCGCTGCCGCTCCCGGTTTCGATCCTGCAACCAAGACGATCCGCATCGGCTCCCTGGTGCCGGTCTCTGGCGTTTTCGCTGGAGCGGTGACCAATCTGCAAGGGATGCAGGCCTATTTCGACATCGCGACCGCCGTCGGCGGGGACCTTGAGGGATACACGATCGAACTTGACAATCAGGACACGAAATACGACCCGGCCACAGCGATCCCGTTGTACAACGGCATGAAAGACAACGTCAGCATGTTCAGCATGATGCTCGGTGCCCCGATTATCGATGCCCTGCTGCCGAGCATGGAAGACGAGGGCATTCTCGGCGTGCCCGCTGGCATCATCCCCAAGTTTCTTCGCGAACCCAACCTGCTGCCGACGTTTCCGAATCTGAACGCATACCACGCCGCCGCCGTCGACTACGCAGCGAACGAGAAGGGCATGAAGGACGCGGTGTTCTGTGCCACAACGACGGAGGATGTCTTCGGCGACTCGATACTGGATGCATTCAACTTCTCGACCGAGGACCTGGCCCTCACCGTCGGAACCACGGTGAAATTCGCCGGCAACACTGACTTCACCGCTCAGATCATTGAACTCAAGGACAAGGGCTGCGAGGTTGTGCTAATGGGTGGCGTCGGCCCCGTCATGCAGAACTTCGCGGTCAAGGCGGTGCAGCTCGACTTCAACCCGGTGCTGTTGGCCTCCAACACCTCATACACCGTGACCATCGCAACCGGTCCGGGCGCCGACTGGCTGAAAGAACATGCCCTCTTCGCGGTGACCGGCACCGAGTGGGGTGCCGACGAGGCTCCCGGTCAGCCCACGCTGGAAGCCAGCCTGGCCACGCAGGGTACGGAGATCGTGCCCACCGCAAATGCGTACCAGACCGGTTTCGTCAACGCCAAAGTCACCGTCGACGTTCTCGCCAAGGCCATCTCCAACGGCGATATGAGTCGGGCAGGAATTCTCAAGGTCGCACACGAAGAACTCGGCGATGTCGACGATCTCGGCATGGGCGGTGGCACGTACAGCTACGGCACCAGCGTCGAAGACCGCGTTCCGCCACACCTGATGTCGTTCTTCACCGTCTCCTCCGACGTCCCGGCCGGCCTGGCCCTGGAGACGTACAACTACGATTCCAAGGTCGCGGCGAAGCTCGAACTGCAGTAGGCACCGTGTCTCGGGGAGCCTAGTCCGCTGCGGACTGGACTCCCCGAGGCAAGACCGCATTCCACGAATGTTTTGGCGCGAGATCGACCGGTTGCGACAGCGACCGGAACGGTGAACGCCACCAGCGATCGACATTGAGGAGATCACCCCACATGCCTATCCAGATCAACACAAACCATGACAGGGCCGAGCGGATGGCCGCGCCGCAGCCGATTCTCGAACTGGACGGCTTACACGTGACGTACGGGGGTGGAACAGTGACGGCGTTGTCAGGTCTGAGCGTGCGTGTGCTGCAAGGAGAAGTTGTGGCCCTGCTCGGTGTGAACGGGGCCGGTAAAACCACGACGCTGCGAACGATTTCCGGGCTGCTGCCCTACAACGGGGGAACCCTCGACAGCGGCGTCGTGCGGTTCCTGGGCGCGGACATCCGTTCTCTCGACCCGTGGCAGCGGGTCACCGCGGGCATCTCGATGGCGATGGAGGGACGTCGCGTTTTTGGCGATCTGAGTGTCGCCGAGAACCTCGCGGCGGGCGGGTTCAGCATCCCCAAGCGTGACTTTCGAGCCAATCGAGATCGCGTGCTCGAGCTGTTTCCCATTCTGCGGGAGCGCACTAAACAACTTGCCGGTCTGCTGTCGGGCGGTGAACAGCAGATGCTCGCCATCGCCCGCGCACTGATTCAATCACCGAAGCTGCTGCTGCTCGACGAACCGTCTCTCGGCCTCGCCCCGCTGATCGTCGATCGGATCAAACACACCATCCACGAGATCAACGCTCAGGGAACCAGCATCTTGCTCATTGAACAGAACGCGGCGATGGGGCTCTCTGTTGCCAACTATGCCTACGTGATTGAGGGGCGCCGGATTGCCCGTGAGGGAACCGGGAGCGAGCTACTGGCCGATGAATCGATTCGCGACCTCTATCTCGGTATCGGATCAGAGGGGCGACGATCTCATCGCCAACGTGCACAGGAATCGCACGCGGCTGCCTTGACGGAGGTGTCACCGTGACCGAAACGTTGCTCTCGGTCGAGGACATCACCCTGCGCTTTGGCGGCGTCACTGCTCTGGATTCGGTGAGCTTTGAGGTGCACAGGCGCGAGTTCTTCGCGATCATCGGGCCCAATGGGGCCGGAAAGACCTCTCTATTCAACTGCCTCAGCGGCATGGCCCGACCCACCGGCAGCATCACGCTGTCGAATTCGCAGCTGGTCGGCCAACGCCCAGACCAGATCGCCCGGCTCGGCGTCGGGCGCACTTTTCAGAACCTGGGACTATTCCTGACGATGAGCGTTCTGGAGAACGTTCTGGTCAGCAGCCACATTCGCCCGCCGGCCCCGACCGTGGCCGGGTGGTGGGGTCGCAGCAAACGAGTCGAATTCGCGGCCCGCGAACATGCTTATCAAATACTCGATCTGGTCGGCCTAGCCGATTTCGCCCACGCGCCGGTGTCGAGCCTTCCGTATGGCACCCGCAAACGTGTCGAACTAGCCAAGGCAGCGGCTTCGAATCCGCGACTGCTGCTGCTGGATGAGCCCGTTGCGGGAATGAACACCGAAGAAACCGAAGAGCTCATCGCCCACGTGTACCGCCTCAAATACCAGCTGGATCTCACCCTCGTGCTCATCGAGCACGACATCCACCTGATCATGGACGTCGCAGACCGGGTGCTCGCGCTGGATTTTGGCAATGTCATCGGGCTGGGAACTCCCGAGGAGATCCAAACTAACCCCCGCGTGATCGAGGCGTACCTGGGCATCGAGCACGGAGCAGCCGCGGAACCGGCCCTCCCGACCAAACGACGGGCATGACATGACGACCTTCATCCAACTCACCGCCTCCGGCATCGCCATGGGGTGCCTGTACGCTCTCGTCTCGCTCAGTTTTGTTGTGCTGGTCAAAGCAACGGGTCACTTCAATCTGCTTCCCGGTTCGTTCGTGCTGCTCGGTGCGTATTTGACCTACCAGGCGAACGCTGTCTTCGGCTTCAATTTTTTTATTGCCATCACATTCGCCATCGTGGTGGTGACGATATTGGGTGTTTTAATCCAGCGATTCATCTTCGACCGGATCGACCGCCGCGCCACCCAAGCTGCCGCCGGTCTCGCAGTTCTTCTCGTGACAATTGGTCTCTTGAGTATCAGCCAAGCGGTGACGGTGACTACGTGGGGCGCAGACGCGCTCAACCTCGGCGATCCGTGGGGCTTGAAAACCGTGCGTGTCGGCGGAGTGGCTCTCACACAACGGGATCTTTGGGTCATCGCGATCACCGTGGTTGTGTTGGTGATCTTCTGGCTCGTGATGCAGCGCACGCGAGTTGGGGTGGCCATGCGGGCGCTCGCCACGGACATGGAAGCCGCGCTCATCCAGGGGATCAGCCCCCGCAAGGTTGCTCCCGTCGCCTGGGTCATGAGCGCGGGTGCCGCCGTCATAGCTGGCGTCATGTTGTCTACAGAGGCCGGTGGCGGCCTGCGCCCGACGCTCGACGTCGTTGCTTTCACCGCCCTTCCCGCGCTTATTCTCGGCGGTATTCGCTCACTGCCGGGTTGCGTGGCTGGCGGCCTCGTACTGGGCGTCGTGCAGATGTACGCCCTCGGGTACGCCCCAACCAGCTTCGGGCAATCCTTCGCGGCAACGTTGCCCTGGATCATTCTGATCGTGATCCTGATGCTGCGGCCCAACGGACTCATCGCCACACGAGACTTCAGGAGAGCCTGACATGACGATCAAAACACTGCACACCGTCCAACGAACCGTGCCCGCCACTCCGGCCGCATCCGGCCGGCAGCGCACCATAAAGCGGGAAACGGCGCTTTTTCAGTCCCCGGTGACTCGCTACGGCGCCGTGGCGCTCACCTTCGCCGCCATCGTGATCCCCCTCATCACCAACGACCCATTTGTCCTGGCACTGGGCATCACCGTGGGGATCTTTTCCATCGGCGCGGTCGGGCTCAACGTGCTCAACGGATACTCCGGCCAGATATCCCTGGCCCAGCCGTTCTTCCTCGCCGTCGGCGCATTCACAGCCGTCGGTATCGGGGGTGTGCTGCAGCTCCCGCTTCCAGTGTGGATTCTCGCATCCGCTGTGGCCGGTGGACTCGCCGGGTTCGTCGTGGCGCCGTTCGCCCTGCGCCTGCGCGGGGTATACCAGATCGTGTTGAGCCTCGGCCTGATCTACATCGGCTACTACATCTTCGTCAATTGGAAGAGTCTGACCGGAGGAAATGTCGGCACCAGGGCCAGCCTCAACATGCACCTCGGACCGATCGACCTCGGCGCGCTGAGCCTGGGCAACATGCTCTACAGCTACCAACAAGGGCTTTTCATGGTCGTCTGGGTGCTCGTCGCGGCGTCGATGTTTCTCGTGCACCGCATCTTGAAGTCCTCGACCGGCCGTTCCATGGTGGCCTTGCGTGACTCCGATCTGGCGGCACGGGTCGCTGGCGTGAATTCATTCCGAACATTGAGCAGTGCGTTCATCATCTCGAGCGCCCTCGGCGGTGTCGCCGGCGCACTGTACGTCACGCAACTCCGCTACGTCAGCATCGAGCAGTTCAACCTGGTCATGGCGCTGCAATTCGTGATTATCGTCACCGTCGGCGGCTTGGGTACGGCGTGGGGTCCCGTCATCGGGAGCCTCGTCATCTGTTCCATCCCGCTGCTGGCAGGTAGGGTCGCCGGGGTACTGCCATTCCTGAAGACCGACAGCGCTGCGCCCAATTCGGGTTTCGGTATTCCGGCCGGTCAATTCTCGATTCTGGTCTATGGGCTCCTGCTCATTCTGGTGCTGCTGTTCGAACCCAAGGGGCTGGTCAACATCTTCAGTCAGCTCGGCACAAAAATCAGAGATGTCGTGTGCGGGAACCGGCGCAGAACCACCACCACGGAGTGACTCAGGATCCCCTGGCCAGATGGATAAAGGCCGCTCCCGAAACGTGAGTTTCGCGATCGGCCTTCTGACCTGTGCAGGAGGCTACTCGTGGCGGTGCGAACGCATCGCTGTCGGCCAGATCCCATAACGTCCCGGCGAGAGGATCCCTTTCGGGTCAAGGGCATCCTTGATCTTTTCGCAAAGGCGTCGAAAGGCCATGTTGTTGAAGCTGAACTGATCTGTCGCCACATCCATGAAGTCGAGGTGAGCACGGTATTCACCGTATCCGCGGGCTCCGGACTTCGCCACTAGCTGACGCGCTGTGGCATAGGCGGCTCGCGCCTCGTATTCAATACGAGGATCGAAATTGATACTGGACACGACGGCGCAAGCACGGTCATTGAGTACCAGGATTCCGCACTTGAAGTTTTGGCCGGTGGCTTGCTCAATCTCCTCACGCAGCATGTCGACGACGTCTGAAACTTCTTGCCCGGTCAGCGGTACTATCGGCGAGAATCCGATGTGGCCAAAGCTGTCTCCTTTGTGCCTGAGCACATCGAGATTGGGAATTCCGACCGTGATCCGGTCGGAGATGGATTCGATTTGACCGTACTCGTCTGGCGCGTATATTCCGGGAACAGTGATCCTGGCACCGGGAATCGCGGTCCACAGTTCCGTGGCGACATTGATCTGATGGTCGACAACGACACGGTCGCCCCACAGCGCGGCGCGAACATACCAGCGCCCGAGGCCCGTGGACTCGGCGGCCTGCTGAATCTGGTCCTCGGGCATCAAAGCGAGTTCAGCTGCGGCGATGACCGCAGCTTGGCCGGTCATTGTGGCGGCCATGAGGGTGTTGTAGAGACTCGGTACTCCGCACAAGACGCCTCGCAGGCGCAATGTGCGGATGCAGTCAATCGCGGCCCCGAGGTCGCTGTCACTGGCAATGGTTAGGCGTAGGGGAGCGTACGCCTCGGGAGCCGGCATCAACCAGACGCCCATTTTGCTGACGATGCCGTAGTTTGACTGCATGAAGAGGGGGTCGAGCACTGGTCCGAGGCCCCGCTTGTACAGGTGCCATGATTTGCTTTCCGGGATCGCCCCCATGCCGGTGCGCACGACATCTCCGTCGGCCAGTACCACCTCCATACCTGTCGGAGCTTGAAAATCCGATCCGTTGGGGAGATACGTCACACCGTTGTCGAGGGAATTGCCGACGACGCTACCCCAGCCCAAATCGGGAACTGAGACCATCAATGCCGACCCTCGGGCACGAAGCGCTTCGTGCAGATCGAACCAGCGCACGCCGGGTTCTACCACCGCATACGCCAGTTCTTCGTTGATTTCCAGCACGCGGTTCATCTGGCGGAGGCTGATGGTTATCGATCCGCCCACCCGCGGAGACGGCCCGCCGTAGCCGTTATTGCGCCCCTGCGAGTGCGTCCAGACCGGGATGCCGGTGTCATTGGCGATGCGCAGGATGCCTTGAATTTGTTCGACAGTGCGGGGCAGCACGGCAATCGACGGCGAGTATTGTTCATCGCCGGGCACACCGTAGGGGTCTCGATAGTCACGCAGGGCCTCGGTGTCGCTGATGATCCACTCCGCGCCGACGACGGCAGAGAGCCGATCAAAGATCTCCGCGGTGACTTCGGGTACGGGGTCATATGTGTCTGACTGAACAGCTCCAGAAATGTGAGACATCGATCTCCGCTTCGTCGTTGAATGTGATCACAGGCGCGCCGATGCGCTGAATCCGTCAACCGTACCGACGTGGAAAAACCCCTCGGGTCTCACAGTGAGACCAAATCATCGCAGCGGCGAATCCTGCACCAAGATAGGGCTGTCACCAGGCACATGGCTGGTTTGCAGCGAAAGGGTTAATCTCATGATGAATTACGAGGGCAGAGTCGCCTTCATCACGGGCGGCGCGTCGGGAGCCGGGTTCGGCCAGGCGCAAGTATTCGGGCGGGCCGGATGTCGAATCGTCATCGCCGACGTGCGGCAGGGTCAACTGGACGTCAGCGCAGCAGCCCTGCGTGCGGAAGGTGTCGACGTGTTGGCGATCCAACTCGACGTGAGCGACCGCGCCGCCTACGCACGGGCCGCCGACGAGGTTGAGCGGATGTTCGGCGAGGCGCCATCGCTCCTGTTCAACACCGCCGGGGTTAACAGTTTTGGGCCGCTGGAGGGCGCCACCTACGAGGACTTCGACTGGATTCTGGGTGTCAATCTGTTCGGCGTCATCAACGGCATCCAGACCTTTCTCCCGCGCATGATCGAGGCCGGCCGCGGCGGCCATATTGTCGCCGTTGCGTCGATGGCGGGTTTCGCCGGCAGTCCGTCGGCGGCGATCTATGCCGCCTCCAAAGCAGCGGTGATCAACCTCATGGAGAGCTACGCGCTCGCATTACCGGAACACGGAATTGGCGTGTCGGTGCTGTGCCCGGCCAGCATCCGCTCGAATATTGCGGATGCCCAGGAGACGCGACCGGCGAATCTGGCAGGGAATAGCGGGTTCACGTCGAACGCCTCGTTCATTGAGTTGCAGCGCAAACTCTACGCCGGCGGCATGGACCCGATTGTGCTCGCCGAACATCTGAAACGCGCGATGGAGGACGGAGCGCTCTACGTGCTGCCATATCCCGAAGTGAAGCCGGGGATCGAGAAGCACTTTCAAACCATTCTGGAGGCTTTTCCGGGGCTGGACAGTGACCCAGACGGTGCGCTCGAGCGGGCACGCGCATTCGCTGAATACCAAGTGGAATCACGAAAGATCCTTCCGGCGCGGTGACCCAGCGCCCGTCCGCCGGTTGTCCGGGTCGGGTTGCACGATTTGCCCGTGAGAGCGGATATTCTTCTGCGCCAAGATTCTGGCGTCGCATTTGATGAGCCACACAACGAGGAGGTTTTCGTGGGCGTCACGTCTCTGAAAGAAATCGTCGACAGCGCTTTCGCTGATCGGTACGGAGTTCCAGCGGTCAATGTTTTCAACGATCTGACGATGGAAGCGGTGTTGGCCGGCGCCGTCCAGGCCAGGTCACCCATTATTGTGCAAACATCCGTGAAAACAGTCAAAACTATCGGCGCTGAGGTGCTTTCTGCCATGTGGCGGTCCATGACCGCGGGCATCGATGTGCCGGTCTGCCTTCACCTGGACCATTGCCCCGACCGCGCCGTCGTCACGGAGTGCCTGCAGCAGGGGTGGAATTCCGTTCTCTTCGATGCTTCTGCCCTCGTGGTGGAGGAAAACCAACGTCAGACCATCGAGGTGGTGCGGGAAGCCCGACGCTACGGAGCACACGTCGAGGGTGAGATCGAGGCGATCACCGGCGTTGAAGACGGTCATGGTTCCGACGACCTCGCCGCGCGCCAGTCACTCGACACCTCACTGCGCTTCATCGATGCGACCGGAATCGATGTCTTCGCCCCGTCAATCGGGAATGCCCACGGCAGCTATCGTCAGGCTCCTGTGCTCGACACGGCGCGCGTGAGCGCCCTCGTCGAACAGCGCCGCATACCGATCGCCCTGCACGGCGGCAGCGGCCTGAGCGATGCGCAGTTTCGGGATCTCATTGCCCATGGTTGTGCAAAAGTCAACATCTCGACCGCGCTCAAGGAACGGTTCATGCAATCGAGCCTCGAATTTCTGTTGGGCGCCCAGGAACGCGACACGTGGGATCCACCGTCGTTGTTTCGGCAGTGCCGGGACGACACCATCGACCTCGTCGTTGGGCTCACCACACAGTTCGGCAGTGCGGGCAAGGCTCGGTGACGGCGGTGCCCACGCTGATTTTCGACTGCGACGGCGTACTGGCCGATACCGAGCGGCATGGCCACCTGCCCGCCTTCAACCAAGCGTTTGAAGAATTTGGGATCCCCGTGCACTGGAGCGAAACCGACTACGCCGAGAAAGTTCTCATTGGCGGAGGGAAGGAGCGGATGCTGAGGGCTCTGCACGAGGAGGTAGTGCAGACGAGTGAGGCTGTTCCGACCGGCGCCGAAGCTCGCCGGGAGCTTGTCGCGCGTCTCCATTGGCGCAAGACCGCGATATACACGGCGCTGGTGGAACGGGGCGCACTGCCAGCACGGCCCGGCATTGCACGGATTGCGGAGGACGCGCTCGCAGCGGGGTGGACGCTCGCCGTTGCATCGACCTCTGCCGAGGCATCGGTTCGGGCCGTTCTCACCCACGCGGTCGGCTCCAGCCTGGCCGAGCGGGTCGCCGTATTCGCCGGTGACCGAGTGGCGTCCAAGAAGCCCGCACCGGATATCTATTTGCTGGCCCTGGCCGAGCTCGGTGTCTCGGCCGACGACGTCATCGTTATCGAGGACAGCAGAAACGGCCTGCGAGCGGCTCATTCGGCTGGGCTGCGCACCGTAGTCACAGTGAGCAGCTACACCGTGGATGAGAATTTTGCCGAAGCCCAGCTCGTCGTGACCTCACTCGGCGACCAGCCCCCGGGGGAGCCCGCCCGGGTGCTGGCCGATCAGGGATCGTTGCGTCTGGGCGCCTTTCTCACCCTCGACGACCTCGCGACGATCCTTCATCGTGAGATTGGCCCGGTGCATGGCACGACAACACCTAAATCCGTGACACCCCCACCATCGACACTCCAGGAGACACCATGATCACCGACAGCCTGGCCGACACCGAATTCGTCGTGCGCTCGATTGCGCAGACCGCGGTCGAAAATGAGGCAGAATTCTGCGAGCTCGACTCGGTCGTGGGCGACGGAGACTTCGGCTATTCCCTTGCTCGCGGATTCGAAAAAGTGATTGAGGACTGGGATGGGTATTCGCGCACCGACAGTGGCGCCTTTCTGCAGGCCGTCGCCACGACCATCACCAGCCGCATCGGCGGCACCTCAGGTCCGCTCTGGGGAACCGCATTCCTTCGAGCGTCGATGGTCGCGAAGGGTCTGACCACTCTGACCGGAACCGACGCCGTCTCGATGTTGCGCGCGGCCATCGACGGCATTGCGCAGCGTGGTAAGGCAGCGGTGGGCGACAAAACACTTCTGGACGCGCTGGTACCTGCCGCCGACGAACTCGCCGCGGCCATTGCCCAGGGTGGCACGACCACCCAGATTCTCGATCGTGTCGCTGCGGCAACACGAGTGGCCGCCGACGGCACGACGATGATGCGCGCGATGCGCGGCCGAGCAAGCTACAGCGGGGACCGCAGCATGGGTTCGCCCGATGCCGGCGCAACCGCTGTCGCGGTCATCATCGAACGGCTCAGCGACGAGTGGAAGTCCCGCTGAGCCGTAGCACCACCATCCAGCGCCACCCCGACACAGAGACGTGGAGACCCCGTGAAAAAATTCATCAACGATCCCAAACTGTTCGTTCCCGAGATGCTTAATGGCATCGCCCTGGCCAACCCCGACACTTTGCGCTACGTGCCGGAATACAACCTCATCCATCGGGTGGACTCACCCAGCCCGAGCCGCGTGACGATCATCCAGGGGTCGGGCTCGGGCCACGAGCCGGCACACGTTATGACCGTCGGCAAGGGCATGCTCGATGCCGCCTGCCCAGGAGATGTTTTCGCGGCTCCGCCTCTCGACTACGTCTATGAGACGATCAAGCTCCTGGCCTCGCCGCGTGGAGTGTTGTTGCTGGTCAACAATTACACGGGCGACCGAATGGTGTTCGAGATGGCGCAGGAAATGGCGACCGCGGACGGTATCGATGTGCGCACACTGTACATCGATGATGATGTGTCGGTGGAAGACTCCACCTACACAATCGGGCGGCGCGGCGTTGCCGGTAACTTTTTCGTGATGAAAGCGGTCGGTGCGGCCGCCGAGGCCGGCGCGTCGCTTGACGAACTCATTCGCATCGGCGAGAATGTCAATTCGGTCACCCGCTCCATGGGCGTTGCGCTGACCGCCTGCACGCCACCGTCGAAGGGCTCGCCGCTGTTCGATCTAGGCCCGGATGAGATTGAAATCGGTGTCGGTATCCACGGTGAACCGGGTCGCCGACGCGCAGTCATCGCACCCGCCACGGAAATCGTGCACACTCTCCTCGATCCGATCCTGTCCGATTTGCCCTTTACGTCGGGCGATCGGGTGGCCCTGATGGTGAATGGCCTCGGCGGCACTCCCGTAAGTGAGCTCTACCTAGTCTACGGCATCGCTCACCAGATGGCCGAACAATTCGGGCTCGCGATCGGGCGCAACTATGTCGGGGAGTACTGCACGTCACTCGACATGGCTGGTGCCTCGATAACCCTCGTACGGCTCGACGATGAGATCGAAGGGCTGCTCGCTGCTCCTGCCGAAATCGCCATGAGAACGTTCTAACCGCACGACCCGCCCGCGAATGGAAGCTCCCGGTCTCAAATTGAGACCGGCGGCGTCCGTCAAATGGGATTGCATAAGACCAGCACGACCAGCCAGCACGGAACCACTACGCACAATGACGCGCGAAGGACGAAAATCGTGACCACTGACACCGCGACGACGCACAACACAGCTCGAACCGTGAATTTCACCGGAACGACGGCCGTGATCACCGGGGGAGCATCGGGGATCGGCAAGGGCATCGCTCAGGCGTTCCTGGCAGAGGGCGCGCAGGTGGTGATCGCCGACATCGACGGTTCGGCCCTCGCGGCGACGGCCCGCGAGCTCGGTGTGCTCGGTGTACACACCGACGTCACCGACGCCGCGAGCGTGCAAGCTCTGGCCGACCGCAGCGTAGCCGAATATGGCGAGGTGCACGTCATCTGCAATAACGCCGGCGTCGGCCCGATGTCACCCATCGCGGAGCTCACGCCCGAGGACTGGCGCTGGATGATCGACGTGAACCTCTATGGCGTTGTCTACGGTGTTCACGCTTTTCTGCCGGTCCTCAAGCGCAACACGGACTGGGGGCACATCGTGAACACGTCGTCGATGTCGGTGCTGGCGCCCCCCGCCAATCTAGGAGCGTACGTCGCCGCCAAAGCCGGAGTCCTGGGCTTGACCGAGGTGCTCGATCGAGAACTGCAGCTGGAGAATTCCGTCGTTGGGGCATCCGCATTAATTCCCGGGCCGGTGCGCACCAACATCATGAACAGCCTGCGCACCCGGCCCGCTGCGTCGGCTGGCGCACTCTACGACGTCGATATCGCGGACAACAAGAAGAACTTTCGCTTTCTCCAGCCCGCCGACGTTGGGGCGATGGTTCTCGCCGCGATCCGCACGAACACACTGTACGCCGCGACCCACGCCGAATGGATCGACCAGGTCATCGACCGCCACGCCCGCATTCAGGCGGGTTTCCCCGCACTGATCACCGCCTGACCCCGCGCACACACCAGCAGAAAGAGAGAGAGACCATGTCGAATACCGTGTCCACCCCCGTAGACGTCACTGCGCAATCGCCCCACTCCGTAGCGATCGGAACATCGTCTGAAGGCGCCCCAGACACGACGCTCGCGACACGCGTGCGGGCCGTGCATCGGCAGTATCCGACGGGGGTGACGGTGGTGACCGCCGCAGTCAACAAAAACCCCGTCGGCCTGGCCGTCAATGCGTTCTCGAGTATCTCGATGGATCCGCCGCTGGTGCTGGTGTGCGTCAATGAATCATCGAACTCCTTTCCGGCAGTGTTTGAGAGCAATTTCATCGGTATTAACATTCTCGCGTCGGATCAATTAGACGTCGCGGGCACCTTCGCCAAGTCGGGCGGGGACAAATTCGCCGAAATCGACTGGCGCCTGAGTGACCTTGGTGTTCCAATACTTGACGGAGTTGCCGGTCACCTCGAATTGGAAATCAAATTCAAGATTCCCGCGTACACGCACACCATTTTTATTGGCCAGGTCGTAGAAGCCGGAGCGTCGGGCAAATCACCATTGGTCTACCATGCCGGTACCTTCTTCGACGGCGCCAAACTCGAATCGTTCCAGTAGTAACCAATTTCGAAGGAGGAGTGTCATGGGCACTGAGCAGCACACCGTTGAACAAACGAATCGGAACCAGCTCGAATTATCGCTCGGCCACGACGGCGTGATCGAGGCAGTGGAATCCCTGGACCGCTACTATTCGGCGGATTTTGTTCGTCATGGCGACAAGGGCGACTACACCCGAGAGCAGCTGCGGGAGGGTCTCGTCGGCCTCTATCGCGGATTCCCCGACCTCGTTCGTAAGCAATACGACCTGGTGGCCGAAGACGATCGTGTCGCCTATCGCTGGGAGGCAACCGGAACACACCTCGGTGAGTACCTCGGGGTGCGCCCGACCGGTCGACCCATCGCGGTGCAGGGTATGGTCATGTGCCGTTTCGCCCACGGTCAGATTGTTGAGGAATGGGCATCATGGAATAAGGCCAGTCTGCTGCACAACCTCGGAATCATCCCCCTCGGCCGCTAGCTCGAGCACTAGTCCCTTCACCCGACTGGAACAGGTAGACCATGACGCGCAGCACGCCAACGATCGACAGCCGCCACCTCTATATTGACGGAGACTGGTCATCTGCGACCAGCAACGAGGCCATCACGGTGACCAATCCGTTCAGCCTTGAGATCATGGGCGCGGCGCCTCGCGCTAACGGCGCCGATGTCGACCGCGCCGTGTGCGCAGCCCGCGCAGCATTTGACACCGGGCCATGGGGTCGATTCACCGGAGCGGAGCGCGCGGTATACCTTGAACGCATCGCCGATCAGATCGACGCGCGCGGCGGAGAACTTGCCGGTCTGGTGACCGACGAAATCGGCCAGCCCCTCGGCCTCTCCACTGTCATGAACGCGCTGGCTCCATCGGGCACCCTGCGGTTCTATGCGCGGGTCGCGCGGGAGATGGTCGAGGAGCAGGGGCGGCCGCTGACCTTCTCAGCGGGACAAACCCTCGTGCGGCGTGAGCCGGTAGGCGTCGCCGGTCTCATCGTGCCGTGGAACTATCCACAGGTGTTGTTGATGTCCAAGCTCGCACCAGCGCTCGCCGCGGGCTGCACTGTTGTGGTGAAACCGGCCGAGGAGACCCCGCTCGATGCGTTGCTCCTCGCCGAGCTGGTTGCCTCTGCCGGCCTTCCTCCAGGAGTGGTCAACGTGGTGACGGGAGGGCGGGAGACCGGGGAGGCCCTGGTGCGGCATCCACTGGTCGATAAAATCGCGTTTACCGGATCGACTGAGGCCGGCCGCCAGATTGCCGGCTCCTGCGGTGTTCTGTTGCGCCCGGTCACGCTGGAACTGGGTGGTAAATCGGCCGCGGTCGTGCTCGACGATGCCGATTTCGATCAGGTGATGCGAGTTGTGCGGGATCGGTCGTTCATGAATAGCGGCCAGACATGCTTTCTGCTCTCCAGAGTTCTCATCCCGGAGTCACAGAAGAAACGCTTTATCGACGGAATTATCGACGTGGCACAGTCGTTGCGCCTCGGCGACCCGCGTGACAGCGCGACGGATCTGGGGCCGCTCGTCTCGGCCCGCATCCGCGACCGGGTGGAGTCCTTCATCGCAATGGGCAAGACGGAAGGTTCCCTCCTCACCGGTGGTGGACGCCCGCAGGGTGTGGGCAATGGATACTTCGTCGAGCCGACCGTTTTCGCGGGCTGCAGCCCGAACGGCGTCATCGCGCAGGAGGAGATTTTCGGACCGGTGATCTCCCTCTTCACTTACCGCGACGACGCGGAAGCCCTCGCCCTCGCGAATAACTCTCGGTTCGGGCTCGGCGGAGCCGTGCTGAGCGTAGACCAGAACCGCGCAACGGAGTTCGCTCGTTCGATGCAGACGGGAACGGTCGGTATCAACTCCTACGACCCCGATCCGGCAGCACCATTCGGTGGGTACAAGGATTCCGGTCTGGGGCGTGAGAACGGCCCCGAAGCCGTCGACAACTACCAACGGGTTAAATCGATTTTCGTGCCGCGAGCCTGAGTGCGCCGCAGCACGACCTGGGCTGGCAACCGTCCGCCCTGGCCCCGCACGATCCCCAATAATGAGAGAAGCACGCCCATGAAGGCAGCAGTCGTCAACTCCATCAGCGGTATTTTCGATATCGAAGACATTGAAATTGCCGAGGCGATCGCCCGCGAGGTGCTCGTCGAGGTCAAAGCATGCGGCCTGTGCCATTCTGACCTGCACTTCGCCGAAAACGACTTCGGTTTCCCGACCCCGTTCGTGGTCGGGCATGAGGTGTCGGGAATCGTGATCGGGCTTGGGCCCGACGCCACCGAATTCGCCATCGGTGACCACGTTGTGGGATCGCTCGTGCAATTCTGTGGAAGCTGCACGAGCTGCACCAACGGTCGCACCTACCAGTGCCGCACCCCGCAGTCGACGGCGCGACAGCCCGGCGATGCCAGCCGGCTCACCCGCGACGGAGAACCGGTGTTCTCGGGGTTCAGCATGGCCGGATTCGCTGAATATGTTCTCATCCACGAAAACCAACTCGTAAAAATCCCCGACGAGATACCTTTCGCTGAGGCGGCGTTGATCGGGTGCAGCACAATAACCGGGGCTGGCGCAGCGATCAACACCGCCGGCGTTCGACCGGGTGATACGGTTGCGGTGATCGGGCTCGGCGGGGTGGGTCTAAACGTCATATCGGGAGCGAAACTGGCCGGCGCGGCCCGCATTATCGCGATCGACCTGCAACCAGCCAAGCTCGAGCTGGCCAGCAAATTCGGCGCCACCGATGTGATCAATTCTGGTGAAGTGGATGCTGTCGCCGCCGTGCAGGCGCTGACCGATGGCGGCGTTGACCATGCTTTCGAGGTCATCGGGCTCAAGATAACCTCGGAGCAAGCCATTCAGATGGCCAGGGTCGGTGGCGGCGCCTACCTGATCGGCATCCACAAACCCGGGTCCAGCATCGACCTCGACGTGCTCAGCCTGCTCGGTGCGCAACGCAAGGTGCAGGGGGTCTACATGGGCTCATCCAATATCAAACAGGACATCCCGTTCTATGCGAATCTGTTTGTGCAGGGACGCCTGAATTTGAGTGATCTCATTTCAAAGGAGATCAGCATCCACGAAATCAATGACGCCTATGCCGAATTGAAGAACGGCAGCATCGCCCGCAGTGTGATCACGTCGTTCTGACTCGGAATGGCTTGCCGACCGCACCCTTGGGTCGGGTCAGCTGGGCCAACTGCGATTTGCGGGGGCCGACCAAGTGTCGCTGTGTTGAGACAAGCCTACGCCCGCGTCGCGCGCACGGGAAGTGAATCGAAACCGCGCAGCCAATTGTTTTCGGCGGCCACTGGCTCACCGATCAGCTCCAACCGGGAGATTTTTCGTGCCACGGCGCCGAGCACACACTCGGCTTCCATGCGGGCCATGAGCTGCCCGACGCACGCGTGGAGCCCGGCGCCGAAAGCCAGATTTCCCGATGCCTGGCGGGTGATATCGAACATTTCCGGTTGCTCGAAGCGACGAGGATCCCGATTCGCAGCGCCGATGAAAAGCACGACCTTTTCAGCCTCGCCGAGGCGCACGTCGTTCATCTCGACAGAAGCACTGGTTGTTCGTGCGATCGTCGGGCTGGGCGGCGTAAAGCGCAAAGTTTCTTCGAACGCGTGACGGGCGAGGGCGGGCGTTTCACGCAAGATTCTCCACTGCTCGGGATTCTCCATCAGCGCGTGGAGCGCCAATCCGATGCCGTAGATCGTCGTGTCGATACCGGCGGACAGAAATGTGCGAACGAGCAGGGCGCCTTCGTCTTCGGTGAGTTCACCGGCGTCGACGGCGGCGTAGATGTCGGCGCCGAGGCCGCTGTCGCTGAGTGCGTCGCGGCGTACCTGCCAGGCCACGTGCTCGGCGGAACCTTCGGCGTTCGCGACTGCACGATCAAAGTTTGAATTGCGCGGGCCCATCGCATTGAAGTTCACCGCGGAGTATGGCAACAGATGCTCGCGACCCTCCTGTGCCATTCCTACCGCGTTGGGCAGCATGGTGAAGGGGAATTTTTCGGCGAGGTCTGCGGCGGCATCGAACTCGCCACGATCCAGAAGAGAGTCGACGAGACGGTCAGCCTCGAGAACAAATGTTGATTTCAGACGCCGCACGGCGCCAGGCGAGAGCACTTTCGCCATAATGGAGCGAATTCTCGTGTGGTCGGGCGGGTCGGTATCGAGGATCACGCTTGGCTTGCGCCAGTTCTTGTCCTTCTTGATGTTGAGCAGCCCCGTCCCAGACGCTGATGAAAAGCCAGAGTGATCGCGAAAGATGGCGTCGACCACGTCGAAGCGACCCGTCGCCCAGACGTCGTACTGCTCGAGCCACACGATGGGGCCGGCCTCCCGCAAGTCCTCATCGAATTGCACACGATTTCGCAGGACCTGCCCGGTGAACGGGTCGCCGGTGAATATCGGCCGGCTGGCGGACTGGATCGACGTCATTGTCTCTACCTCACATCATTCACTGCCTACGTCAGTTGCAATAGCAACTCAATACAAGACAACGGTATATAGATGAAATTGTCAAGTAGTTTAGAAGGCCAGGGCGGCGCCAGGGCCGCCTGAGGTCGATGCCGTCGGCATGGCGGCGAGCGCGGAATGATTTGGAAGATCCGCTTGACAATGACCAGGGGAGATGGTTCCTTGAGATCAGTTGCATATGCAACTTGTTTCAAAAAAGCTTCTCTGCGAAATGCACCGGCCGCTTCATCTCGCCGCTGCTCGCTAGATGCCAACACGCTCGACTGAACCGTTCAAGGGAGAACGTCAATGCACTATTTGAAATCAACGCTGGCCGTCGGCCTTGCAACGACACTCTTGCTGGCGGGATGTGCGGGGACACCCGTCGACGCTCCGGCCGGTCCTGCCGCCAATCCTGAGACACTGGCGGCCGCTCCGGGGTACGACCCCGAGACCAAGACCATTACCGTCGGTGCCCTGTTCCCCCTGTCCGGCTTCTTCGCGAACACGACACAGGACGTTGTAGCGATGCGCGCGTACTTCCAGCGCGCGACGTCCGCCGGTGGGCTGCTCGACGGATACACCATTGAGGTGCTCGCCCCCGATACCCAGTACAAGCCGGACGTGGCAATCCCGTTGTATCAGGGGCTGAAAGACAAGGTGGCCTTGTTCGCCGGAATCCTAGGTTCCGGTGTCACCAACGCGCTTCTTCCGTCCATGAAAGTTGATGGCACCGTCGGTGTGGCCATGACCGATAAGTCCTATCTAACCGAAGCAAACATTGTGCCGACTTTCCCGTCCTGGCAGATCCAAATGGCCAATATCATCGCCTACGAAGCCGAAAACGGGCACCGGGATTCACGTTTTTGCACCCTAATGCAGGACGACCTCTTCGGCGAGACCACAAACATCGGCGCGCAGCATGCCATTGATGAACTCGGCCTCGATTTTGGGGAAGGCGTGCGGTACCCGTTCGGCAACACCGATTTCACCGCACAGGTGTCCACGCTGAAAGACGCCGGATGCGAGGTGATCGGCGTGGGGGGAACTGGAACGGTTCTGCAGGGCATCGCCGTGCGTGCGGCGCAGCTGAATTTTGATGCCAGCTGGGTTGCCATCGGTGCGTCGTATTCTCAGGATATTGCGGTCGGTTCTGGCGCGGACTACATCAAGGAACATATGAAACTCGCCTTCACGGGCACCGACTGGCTGAGCGATGACGTCGAGGGCCAGACCATGCTCCGCGAAGACGTCGCGGCGATCGCGCCGGATGCGATTCCCGCAGCGATCACGTATCAGTTGGGCTACGTGTACGCGATGGCTGCGACAGCGGTTCTCGCTCAGGCAGTCGAGGACAACGACCTAAGCCGTGCGAATATTCTGAGTATTGCCTCCGGCGGACTCGTCGTGGACAATCACGGCCTCGGCGGCGGAGATTTCGACTACGGCGACAAGCCGGAAGATCGCAATCCGCCGCGGGGTACGTCGATCTTCAAAGTCGATCCATCTGACCCCACCGGACTCGTCAGCATCGGATCGAACTTCACCTCAGGCCCGGGAACCTCGATCAACGTTCAGGGTTGAGTCATGACTACCGGCCACGTTGAACCGCAGAGTCTGCGAAATGACTCACCGCTGTTGCACCTGAACCAGCTGAGTGTCGCTTATGCGGGAGGAGCGATCAAGGCCCTGACGAACGTAAACCTGGAGGTCGGCGCGCACGAAATTGTTGCTCTGCTGGGTGTCAACGGGGCCGGTAAGTCCACGACGATGCGGGCGATCTCGGGCCTGTTGACCATGAACGGCGGGGGTGTAACCAACGGAACGATCACCTTCGATGGTGAGGACCTCTCCGGGATCGAGTCGTGGAAGATTGTGCGCCGTGGTATCGCTAATGTGCTTGAGGGGCGACGCATTTTCTCCGATCTCACCGTTGAGGAAAACCTCAAGGTCGGTGGATTTACGGTTCGCGATCGAGTGCGTTTCCGTGACGGCTATGACCGGGCCATGACGATGTTTCCAGTTCTGGCCGAGCGGCGAAAGCAACTCGGTGGGCTGCTTTCGGGCGGCGAGCAGCAGATGCTGGCCATCGGTCGTGCGCTTATCCAGTCTCCGAGGCTCCTGCTGCTCGATGAGCCGTCACTGGGGCTCGCCCCACTGGTGGTGCAGCAGATCAAAAACATCATCGTGGAAATCAACCAGCAGGGCACGGCTGTCGTGCTCATCGAACAGAACGCATCCATGTCGCTGTCCATCGCTGACTACGGCTATGTCCTGGAGCAACACACCGTCGGCCGCCACGGTGCGGCAGCGGACCTGCTCGAGGACACGACGATTCGTGACGTGTATCTGGGAATCGGCGACGAAGGCGCTCGATCATACAGCCATCGGACTCCGGTCACAACAACAAGACCGGCGGGTTCAGCATGAACGACGTACTGGAGGTGCGCAATCTAACCCTCCAATTCGGCGGAATCGTCGCGGTCCATGATTTGACCTTTGATGTTCACCGCGGCGAGTTTTTTGCCATCATCGGCCCCAACGGTGCTGGCAAGACATCGCTGTTCAATTGCCTGACCGGTATCTACACGCCGCGCGGATCTGTCAAGGTGCTCGGCCAGGAAATTGTCGGTCGCAAGCCGAACGAGATCGCCCGGCTCGGAGTTGCGCGCACATTTCAGAATCTCGGGCTGTTCGATTCAATGACCCCATTGGAAAACATCCTGGTTGGACGAGACGTCAAGATGACGGCGGGAATTCTCGCCGGGGCGCTGAGGTGGCCGGCTCGTAAATCGGAACGCGCCGCCCGAATTCGTGCACACGAAATTCTTGACCTCATGGAGCTCAACGAATACGCCGATACCGAGGTGCGTGCGCTGCCCTATGGAATTCGCAAGCGCATCGAGCTGGCGAAAGCGGCCGTCATGGATCCGGAGTTGCTGCTGCTCGACGAGCCGGTCGCAGGCATGAATCGGGAAGAAACCGAGGAAATCATGGGATATGTCTCCCTGCTTCGGGAACACCTCGGCCTGACGATCATCCTGATCGAGCACGATATTCAGCTGGTTATGGACCTGGCCGATCGAGTGCTGGCACTCGACTTCGGCCAGATGATCGGCCTCGGCACGCCCGAAGATACCCAAAGCAACGAACGTGTGATCGAG
>Ga0314774_1000443_pt1 | contig 33971 bp, 31 predicted proteins | sample MetaGCBIA2018_FD_204515 | JGI IMG/M metagenome (GOLD analysis project Ga0314774, IMG submission 204515) | Cryopeg brine microbial communities from Beaufort Sea near Barrow, Alaska, United States - CBIA 2018 | ecosystem: Environmental > Aquatic > Marine > Coastal | place: USA: Alaska | collected... | reverse complement strand
CCAATCTCTTCTGAGGATGCTAGAATCTCTAACTTCTCCAATAAGCTCCATCTCTTGTATTTCATATTTCAAAGGTATTAATTGAAATTTAAAATATCACTCCGATCTTATTGGGGGCTAAATTAGTCGGGGGGTATGCTATCCATATGCTTCCGGAGTTAAGTTGGTCCCGAAGCGTCGGGAGAGAACGGTAAACAGTAAACAGACAACGTTCACATTCTAATTTTAGTCTGCGGAAATCTGCGAGATCTGCGGGAAATAAAAAAAATGTGTTTTAGTTATAAATATTTAAAAACGGTCAACACTAATCAGGCAAGTTCAAACGGAAAACGGAAAACCTGAGCTTAATACAGAAATCCAAAAAGCCAGAGAGGGATTTTATTCTGATAGCCATATTCAATATTATCTGCGGCTATAAAGGCATTGTCAAGATCTTTAATTTGTTTCAGGGTTTTGTCCTTTCCTCCAATTTCAAAAATATATTTTCCGTCTATCAAAAAATCACCTTTCGCTGTGTAATTAACGGCATGTTGGTGAATCATCTGATTGGCAAAAAAAGTCTCCCGCAAATTCCCTTTATTTACTTCTCCCGAAGCCAGCGCATGCATCAGGTTGGTGTTTTCAAGGTAAATTTTAAGTGGTTTTTGCAACTTGCTGATCCCTCCAGATTCCTTGAATAAATTAATGCTAAGTTTTATTTCTTCCAGATAATGCAAATACCCCAGAAGTGTACTTCGCTGGATCCCTATTTTATCACTTAATTTGCTCACATTGGGAATAAATGGCACCGATTGCGAAATAATATAAAGCAATTGTTTAATTCGCGACACATAGCCTACATCCAACCCCCTGAGTAAAGGCAACTCTATTTCCAACATCATATTGACAATCTCGTTTAACCGCATAAAATAAACATCGGGATGCTCCAAATAAAAGGGATAATAGCCCGATTTTAAATATTTGGAAAAATGCGCCAGGGGTTTTACCTTTTCCAATACGTCGCTTACCAGGGTTGTATGTCCGGTTAAAACTTCTTCTAATTTATATGCTTTTAAATCGGCTCCTGTTTCTATCATGAGATATTCCCTAAAAGAGAGTCCCTGCATGGTATAAATAATGGCACGCCTGCTTAAATCGGCCCGGGCGTTGAGGATCTCCAACAGGGAAGAACCTGTAAAAACCACTTTAAGCTGGAGATGATCATCATAAATGTTCTTTAACTCCTGAGACCAATTAGGATATTTATGTACCTCATCAAGAAAAAGGTATTTGCCTCCTTGCTTTACAAAGCTGTCTGCCAGTTCCAACAGTGAATTTTCAGCAAACCATAATGAATCCAGACTTACATACAAACTATTATCCAGTTCACTTGCAAGTTTTAATTTTATATACTGCAGCAATAGCGTGGTTTTTCCCACTCCACGGGCACCTTTAATTCCAATAAGCCTGCTGTTCCACTGGATTTCATTCAAGGTACTGCGTACCATCTTGGTTGGTGTATATTTTAATTTATTTCGATATTGTTCTATAAACTGTTCCATTTGTATGATTCAGTCATCAAAAATACGAATTTTTGTTTGTTTAAGCAAACAATATGTTGATATTTTGTTTGCTTAAACAAACATTAAGTGACGAAGTAAAGCTGTGATGAAGTGACGTTGTGATGAAGTAACCAAGTAATGCTGTGAAGAAGTAACGAAGTGACGAAGTAACGTTGGGATGACGTAATGTTGGGATGACGTAATGTTGTAAAGTTCTGAATTCTATCCAGATCCTTCCGGAGTTAAATTGGCCCCGAAGCGTCGGGAGAGAACGGTAAACAGTAAACGGAAATCTGATTGTCACAAACGAAAGAGAAAAAACTTGGACATTTGGTACAAATATTGTACTTTTAATGGTACTTTTTTTGTACATAAAATGTAAAACTATGAGAGCAATAACAATATCCACTTTAAGGAAAAATATAAAAAAGCATTTTGATTACGTTTCAAAATCAATGGAAGTTATAATAATACCCAGAAGTGAAGAAGATGATGCCATTGTGATAATGTCAATAAAAGAATATAATTCACTAAAAGAAACTGAATATTTGTTATCGACTAAAGCCAACAGAAATCGACTTTTAGAATCCATTGAACAAATTGAAAATGGAGAATTAGTTTCTTATAACGGAGATGAAACTCAATTGAGCCATTAATGAACATTGAATTTACAATTCACGGTTGGAATGATTTTACATATTGGTTAGAAACGGATAATGACACAGCTTTGAAAATTAGAGAATTAATAAAAGCTATTAAACAGAAACCGTTTCAAGGTATAGGGAAACCAGAACCTTTAAAACACGGACTCAAGGGATTTTGGTCAAGAAGAATTACCGGAGAACATAGACTTGTTTACAGAGTTTCCGGTAAAAAGGGAGTCGACCAGAAATGTATAATAATTCAATGTAGATTCCATTATGATAAAAAATAACTGGCATCATTTTTTTCTTTGTGTCCCGATCAATATCGGGATTCCGTTTTTTCCTTGGTGATCTTTGCGGTTAAAAAGGAACGAAGCAAAATGGCAAGCCTTAATAAGGATTTATTAAATAATCTAAACTAAAAAACTTAACCAATTCAAACAAACTGCTGATATACAGGCTGTTTCAACAACGGAAGCAACAGTAATGTAAGTTTTCTATGATAATACAATTAGGCAAGGTTTCTCTTTCCGGAATTCTTAGCAAGATGCAAAACTCCCACAACATCACTTCGTCACCCCGTCACTCCGTTACAAAATCACAACTATTAAAATCCTCTTAAAACCTTGCCCTCTTTTTATATTACCTTAAATTTGCCAACAGATTTCAAATTCAATGCAAAAAATAAAGATTCTTCACATCATAAAATCCCTTGGCCGGGGCGGGGCAGAGATGTTATTGCCCGAAACCCTGAAAATTCATGATCAGTCCAAATTTGAATTCCATTTTATATACTTTCTTCCCTGGAAAGATCAGATGCTAAAGTCAATTACTGATGCGGGAGGTAAAATAAGCTGTTTTCCATCTTCCAATAATATAAAACTTTTACAGCAATATCCTAAGGTGATCCAATACTGTGAAGAAAATCAAATAGATCTGATTCATTGTCATCTTCCATGGGCAGGGTTTTTAGGACGTTTGGTGTTTTCGAAAACTAAAATACCTACTGTGTATACCGAACATAATATGCAGGATAGGTATCATATAATAACAAAAACCCTAAATAAGCTTACCTACAATTCACAGAGTTTAGCGCTTGGAGTTTCTGATGATGTGACCAAGTCTATAAATACCTATATAAAACCCAAAATTCCTGTAAAAACTTTATTGAACGGAGTGAATACAAAATCTTTTCTGAGAAAACCCGAGACAGGGCTGGAAACAAGAAAAAGTTTAGGTATTCCCGGGGACGCTTTAGTGATAGGTAATGTTGCCGTATTTCGATTCCAAAAGCGGTTAGTGGAATGGTTACAGGCGTTTAAAAAGATTGAAGAAAAAAATCCTTCTGTTTATGGAATAATAGTTGGATTTGGTCCGCTGGAACAGGAAGTCAAAGCTGAAGTTGAAAAATTGAATCTGGGCGGGAAAGTTTTTTTTCCGGGATTACAAACCGAGGTTAAACCATATTTTTCGGCCATGGATATTTTTATGATGAGTAGTTCTTTTGAAGGATTGCCCATCGCTTTACTGGAAGCGATGAGTATGGAATGTGCCGTGGTGGCTACAGATGCAGGAGGAATAAAAGAAGTTATTCGCGATAGGCAGGATGGAATGATATGTAAGGTAGAAGAATGGAAAGAATTATCGGAACTATGCCAGGTATTAATCGATGATCCCGGGCAATTGGCAAAATTAAAAATAGCAGCCAGGCAACGGGTGGTAAATTCTTTCAGTCTTACAAAGATGGTGGAGTCCCTGGAGGAGATTTATGATTCGTTAGCCCCCCAACCCCCAAAGGGGGAGTAAATGAAACTTTTGTTAGTGGGATTTGGACCCAAAGCATCGGGAGTTAATTAGTGATGAAGTGACGTTGTTATGAAGTAACTCTATTGCGAAGTAATATTGAGTTATTAAGAATAATAAATCGTTAACGAAAAATAAACAGAAAACTAAATAATGTCAAACTTAATACTTAACAAATTAACCATTTAACGAGCCCTGAATCTCCTTCTCCTCATTTAGGGCCTGTCTACCGTAAAGGCAGGGTTGGGGGGCAAACAAGGCCCAATTAACAAACTAACGAATTAACCATTCAACGAATCCTCAATCTTCTTCTCCCCCTTTAGGGGGTCGGGGGGTAAAACAAATCACGAATTACGAATCTCGAATCAACGAACCACCAGATGCAAATAAGAGAAGCTACATCTTCTGATATTCCGGAAATAATAAATGTTTTACGGGCTAGTATTGGAGAAGCGAAATTACCAAAAACAGGGGAGATCTGGAAGTATAAGCATATTGATAATCCTTTTGGTGCTTCAATTGTACTATTGGCTGTGGGTTCCGGTAGAATTATTGGGGTGAGGGCTTTTATGAAATGGGAGTGGAATTTGAATGGAACCCGGTTTTCTGCTTTAAGGGCGGTTGATACAGGAATACTTCCAGAACATCAGGGGAAAGGTATTTTTAAAGCACTTAATTCGGTTGGGATGGAAATGGCTAAAGGCAGGGGTGGTCATTTTATATTTAACACCCCAAATTCTAAAAGTTTACCTGCGAATTTAAAAATGGGGTGGAATAAGATGGGCAAATTAAAAATTGCTTTTATCCCCGGGAATTTCAGAAACCGGAATTTTAAGAAAGAGGATTATCAATATAGAAAATCTAAAAATCTAACTGCTTTAGACCTTCAGGAATTACTTGATGCGTATAATAATTTACAAAGCCAAAGAGGCAAAATATTTACACCAAAGTCTTCGGCTTATCTTCAATGGCGCTATGAACAAAATCCGTTACAGAAATACGAGATTATCGCAGACAGGGATTTTTATTTAGCAGCTTATCTCAAACCGCATAAGCACTTTACCGAACTTCGGATTACGGAACACATTCATCATAATCAAATTGGATTAGATAAAATTAAAACAGCTATTTCAGAAATGAATAAAATTTTTAGAGCTGAGTTAATTTCATATACCTCCGGTTTGAATTTATTAACCTTTCAGTTTTCAGGTAAACTTGGTCCGGTTATGGTTTATAAAAACCTCAATTTGGATGCGGGATCTCAAAAAAAAATAAGCGATTTAACCAATTGGTCCTACACATTAGGAGATTTAGAACTTTTTTAAAAAATAAAAATGAAGGAACGCAGAGAAACCGATGTAAAATGTGGAATTAAAAACCTTTATTTTTATTAAGTATGGATGTTATGGAGATAAGAGAATCTAAACCAGGAGATATTCCGCAAATTATTGAGGTCCTTAAAGCAAGCCTTGGTGAAATTTCCTCAAAAAAGACGGGAGCAGTATGGAGATATAAGCATGTGGATAATCCCTTTGGGAAATCCTTGGTTTTGGTGGCGATTGAAAATGACTGTATTATTGGGGTTCGTGCTTTTATGCGTTGGCAATGGCAATTAGGAGATCAGGTTTTTTCTACATTCAGAGCGGTAGATACTGCAACTCACCCGGATCATCAGGGAAAGGGGGTTTTTAAAAAGCTCACCTTGAATGCAATAGAAATAGCCAAGGAGCAAGGGGATGATTTTATTTTTAATACTCCTAATACCCAAAGTTTACCGGGATATTTAAAAATGGGCTGGAAAGAAGTTGATAAATTAAAGATTCGTTTAAACCTTGCTAATCCGTTAAACTGGCTTGGAAATGCACAGACCCGGCTTTATGAGATAAATAATAATAGTTCCCATTCTCAATTAGCCGGTTTGATCTCAAAATACAACAAATTAAAAGCTGAGGAAAATAAATTATTCACTTTAAAATCTCCGGAATATCTCTCCTGGCGTTATGAAAATAATCCTTTACAAAAATATGAAGTAAAGGGAGATGAAGATTTCTATTTGGGGGGATATATAAAAGAACACAAATATTTTAAGGAACTGCGTATTACAGAACATATTTATTCTGATGATTCCGGTCTGCAAAAAATAAATAAAGCAGTAAAGGAAATCAGTAAAAAATTGGGGGCACACATTATTAGTTCTACAGAATTAAGTTCCGGTTTGGGATTTTCTGGAAATTTTGGTCCGGTTTTAACCATGAGAAATGTAAATTTGAATTTGAATTTAAATCAGGAATTATCACAGCTTAACAATTGGTCCTACACTTTAGGGGATCTTGAATTATTTTAACATGCTTGGAGCATTTTTTTTAATATTAGTATTATTTCTTATTACCCAGGGACTTTTTAGCTCCCTGTCTAAAAAACATGCCTTCTTTTCAAAAAAACTGATGAATCAACTTTTTTGGTATCATATTGTTTTTTTGGGGATATATTACTCTTACACGATTTTTAATCGTTCAGACTCCAAGATGTATTTTTCCCGTCCACAAAGAGAAGATTGGAGTTGGTTTGATTTTTTTGGAACCAGTACAACATTTATAGATTTTATTTCCTATCCCTTCATCAATTTTTTAGGCTTCAATTATGAAATGATGATGGTGCTTTTCGCCTGGATGGGGTATCTTGGGTTTGTATATGCCTATCTCTTCTTCAGGGAGAATATTCCGGTAAAAATCACCGTCTTTAAAAATTTTGATTTACTTACTCTTATCCTCTTTTTCCCCAATATGCACTTTTGGACAGCTTCTTTGGGAAAAGGGGCGCCTATTTTCCTGGGGTTGATGATATTCGCTTATGCGATTAAGAGTACAAAATCGCGGTTGATGACTTTGATACTTGGATCGATCTTAATCTATTTTATCCGGCCCCATGTATTTTTTTTCGTAGCTGTGGGAACCCTCTTGGGATATATGAGTGGAAAGGAAAAAATATCATTTGGGAGAAAATTATTCGTTTATATAGTCATGATAGGAGGATTATGGTTGGCTCAGGATCAAATTCTGGGGGTTGTGGGATTGGAAGATTCTGAGAATCTGGTGGAAGGTTTCGAAGATTTTTCTGAAGACCGATCCGATTCATTAAGTTCCTCGGGATCAGGTGTAGATATGGCTTCTTATCCTTTACCTTTAAAACTTTTTACTTTCTGGTTTCGTCCTTTGTTTTTTGACGCACCCGGAATTCTTGGGCTCATTACTTCGGTAGAAAACCTGATGTATTTATTATTATTTGTAAAAATATTAAAGAAAGACTTTATCACCTTTATAAAAAATTCAACGGTAGTTGTAAAGATGAGTTTGGTGATATTTTTCCTTACCTCATTTGCAATGACTTTTGTGATGTCCAATTTAGGGATCATTATGCGACAAAAGTCGATGGTGATGTATTTTGCCTTTTTTGTGATCTATTATTACCTGGCGCAGAAAAAGTATGATAAGATTTTGCGTTTGAGAAAGTTGAAACGCGCAAGGGAACTTGAGTTGAAGAAAGAAAATATTGTGACGTTGTGATGAAGTGACGCTGTAACGATGTGATGTAGTGATGTAGTAACGAAGTGATGTTGTGGATGGAGAAAATAGAAAAGAGATCATAGAGAAAAGACTTTTTGCCATCTCGACTGCGCTCGATGTGACATATTTAGGATTGAAGAAGGATGTTTTAAAAATTAATTTATTTTCGAAATCCACGGGACATCTCGACTGCGCTCGATGTGACATAAGTAGGAAGGGAATCCGGTTGGGGCTTGGGGGAAACGTGACATGGGGACTTTGGGAAAATGGGACTTGGTGAAAGTTGGACTTGGTGAAGGTGAGCATGGATAAAGGGGATGATGGGAATGGTGTAGGAAGTGAAATTTTTAATTTAATCCGGATTTAATTTATCGAATTAAAGAATCACTAATTAAAGAATCACTAATCAACAAATCCCGAATCAACAAATCCACGAATCAACAAAACCACGAATCAACGAACCACGAATCAACGAATCACGAATCAACAAATCAACGAATGAACGAATCAACGAACGGTCTTTTAGTAATATCATTGGATTTTGAACTTCTTTGGGGAGTTTTTGACAAGGTGGATCATAAAGAGAAGGAAACTTACTTCAAAAATACGCGAAAGGTTATTCCTGAAATTTTAAACTTGTTTTCGGAATATAAAATTCATTCCACCTGGGCAACGGTGGGAATGTTGTTCAATAGAAATTGGGAAGAATGGAGTGTGAATGCACCTGAAAGCTTGCCAAATTATAAAAATACCTATCTTTCAGCTTACGATTATGGCAAAGTATTAAATTCCCCTGGAACGGAATTTTTTTGTTTCGCAAAGGATCTGATTGAGAAAATTCAAAATACCCCGAATCAGGAAATTGGTACTCATACCTATTCGCATTATTATTGCCTGGAAGAAGGTCAGACTTTGGCCTCCTTCAAAGCCGATCTGGAAAAATCAATTGAACTTGCCAAACAAATGGGAATTGAACTTAAATCCCTTGTTTTTCCACGAAATCAATTCAATGAAGATTATTTAAAAGTTTGTTATGATTTAGGTATCGAAAATGTACGTTCCAATCCATCCGACTGGTATTGGAAGGATACTCAAAATGATTCCTTAAAAAACAAGATATTCAGGACAGGGGATGCTTATTTAGGTTCCAATAATAAATCTTATAAATTATTCGACCTGAATGTTGAAAAAGGAAAACCCTTAGCTCAAAAAGCGAGCAGGCTGCTGCGCCCTTATTCTACTAACAAATTACTGAATGACTTAAAATTGAAAAGGATCAAGTCTGAAATGACCTCTGCCGCAAAAAACAACGAGATTTACCATTTGTGGTGGCATCCTCATAATTTTGGAAACAATCCTGTTGAAAATATCGCAGATTTAAAGGAAATTCTAAACCATTATTCAGGTTGTAACGAGAAATATGGGTTTCAATCAGTGACAATGAATGAAGTTGGTTTGTTAACTCGTTAAATCGTTAATTTGGGAAAAACACGAATTGCACGAATTAAAACGAATTACGCGGATTGGAATTTGGGTTTTGTTATTTGTTATTTGTTTTTTGGAATTTGTAATTTGGGTTTTGAGTTTTTTGATTATGTAATATTTCCACACTTTTATGTGGATTTTTTTAGAAATCTAAGGTTATTTAACAGGTTTATTACCTGGTCTCAATAAATTAATCGTCTTGTAAGACCTATACTTACTTGTTTTTAAGCTTCATATGGGTTTCCGGCATGTTCGCCTTTACTCCTGATGTCCTCTTGGTTGCAAAATTGCAACTACTCTGAAAAAGAGAACAACAAAACATGAATTTTGACCCCGAACAGTTTTACGATATAGCTCAGGTAGTCTTTTTAATCCCGTTTTTATATCTGCTTACCCAATATATATTTAAGCAAATCAGAAAAAAACACGATTTTTTCTCGGTAAAACTGATGAATATATTGTTTTTTTATCATTTGGCTTTTGGGGCTGCTTATTATATTTATGCGCTTTTTAATCGTTCTGATTCTGTTAGGTATTATAATGTACCCCAAAAAGAGGGTTATGGATGGTTTGATTTTTTTGGGACAGAAACCACTTTTATAGATTTTATTTCTTATCCATTTATAAATGGTTTAGGTTTTAGCTATGAAATGATGATGCTGCTCTTTACCTGGATTGGTTTTATGGGCTTTGTGTTTGCATATTTGTTTTTCAAAGAAAATATTTCTTTGAACGTTACCGTTTTTAAGCGGGTAGATTTACTTACGCTTATCCTCTTTCTGCCCAATATGCATTTTTGGACCGCTTCCCTGGGAAAAGGATCACTTATATTCTTTGGATTAATGCTGTTTGCCTATTCTATTACCAAGGCTAAAACCAGGGTCTTAGGTTTAGTCCTGGGTTCCCTGCTAGTGTTTTATATTCGTCCACACATCTTTCTTTTGTTGGTCGTTGGCGCTTTGTTCGGATTTATGACAGGGAAGGAAAAAATCGCCTGGAAAATGAAACTCACTGTTTGTGGAGTAATTCTGGCTGGGTTGTTTTTACTTCAGGAGCAAATTCTAGCAGTTGTTAACCTAAATAATTCCCAGAATTTAATTGCCGATTTTATTCAGTTTACATCCAACCGTTCAGAAGCTTTGGGCAGTGCCGGCTCCGGTGTAAATATGGCTGGATATTCCCTTCCTGAAAAGATCTTTACCTTTTGGTTCAGGCCATTGTTTTTTGATGCGCCAGGGATTTTAGGCGTGATCGTTTCTGTAGAAAACTTAATCTATCTTTTGCTCTTCCTTAAAATATTCAGGTTGAATTTCTTTAAATTCATCAAGAATGCACCTGTTAATGTGAAAATGAGTTTAGTCTTATTTTTAATGACCTCCTTTGCAATGACCTTTGTCATGTCAAATCTGGGGATTATCATCAGACAAAAATCTATGATCATGTATTTTCTCTTTTTTGTAATTTATTACTTTCTGGCACATGAGAAAAGCCGCTCACTTGGGTTGAAAATTAAGTCCTTATCGCATTCAAATGAAAGGTTGCCCCAGGCAGCTTAATGTGATAAGATCCTATTGAATGCAGCTTTTGTAAGACAGGCTAAAAATAATGTTTACTTTTGTGGCTGTTTCCTAAAGATATATATGCACAAACTCATCCGCATCACCACCATTCCGTTATCCCTTGAAAAACTCCTGGAAGGGCAATTGACTTTTATGGATCAATACTTTGAGGTAACCGCGATTTCTGCAGAGAAAGAACGTTTGGAAAAGTACGGCCTGGATAATAAAGTGAACACCTTTTGTGTGGAAATGACCCGCGAGATCACTCCCTTGAAGGATTTAAAAGCGGTCTTTAACTTATATCAGTATTTCAAAAAGGAGAAACCTTTAATTGTACATACCCATACCCCAAAAGCGGGGATCGTGGGGATGCTTGCGGCTAAATTAGCGGGTGTGCCAATCAGGTTACATACAGTTGCAGGCCTTCCGCTCATGGAAACTACAGGTTCAAAAAGAAAGATCCTGAATTTTGTCGAAAAACTCACTTATGCCCTTGCCACAAAAGTGTACCCGAATTCCAAAGGTTTGTATGATATTATTCTGAAGGAAAAATTTGCTTCTCCCTTAAAATTGAAAGTTTTGGGCAAAGGCAGTTCTAATGGAATTGATACCGAATATTTTGATCCTTCAAAATATTCGAAAGAATTTAAAATAAAATTGAAGCGGGAGCTCAAGCTTCCGGATGCAAATTTGGTGTTTGTTTTTATTGGCCGACTGGTTTCAGAAAAGGGAATTAATGAACTGATAAAGGCTTTCAGCAAACTGCACCAATCAAATCCGGATTGTAACCTGCTCCTGGTTGGCCCTTTTGAACAGGAATTAGATCCTTTAAAGCCTGAAACTCTCGATATTATCCAAACCCATCCGGGAATTATTCCAGTGGGTTACCAACAAGATGTACGACCTTACCTGGCGATTTCAGATGTACTCACTTTTCCAAGTTATCGGGAAGGATTTCCAAATGTAGTAATGCAGGCTGGGGCGATGAATTTGCCGTGCATTGTGACAGATATCAATGGTTGTAATGAAATTATTTCTGAAGGTAAAAACGGATTAATAATCCCGGTAAAAGATGAAAATGCATTGTATTCTTCTATGTTGAAACTATTGAAAAACGAAGATTTTAGGTCCTCAATAGCCTCAAAGGCAAGGCGTGAAATCACGTCAAATTATGAACGCAAGGAATTTTGGAAGATTCTTTTGAAGGAATACAGGAATTTGGAAGCATTGGAAAAGTGAAAAGTGAAAAGTGAAGAGTGAAGGGGGTGAAAAGTGGAAAGAGTTCATTCTAATTTTTCTGCGGAAATCTGCGTCCCGATAGCTCGGGAGCGGGAAAAAAAATTATTTGACTTTCCACAATCTTCTAAATCAAAGGAATTAGCCATACAATTAGGTGGGTTTCGGTTGTTTTATTACAACTTTTTTTTAGGGTTAACCCTTGTGTATACTGGGGTTTCGTATAGATACCTTATGCCAGGCCTATGGATTATCCATGTAAAACCTTAAAAGCTTCCATAAAAATCTCATAAATTATAATTCGTCAATCTTTATTCGAGATTCCTAAAATGTAGAAATCTTTGTGTTCCTTAAGGACTTACTGTCTTTGTGGCCTTATTTTTTTACTCCAAATACAAATTTAACTTCCGATGCTTCGGGACCAAATCAACCATTTCTGATTTCCGAATCCCGAATCAACCAATTAACGAATCCCGTGACTCTTTTCTTATTCAAAAAAGAAGGGCACCTTAACATTGATTATTGTACTTTTGGGCTCGTATAGAGTCCTTATGAATAATATAAGGAAAAACTTATATGCACTAATTTTCAATTAAGACATTTTCTTTGTTTTTTGAGATATTTTCTCGAAAATGAATCGATAAATTCGGGCATGTATAAAAGATTTTTAAAACAAATAATCGATTTTATTATTGCTTTTAAAGCCATGGTCGTTTTAAGTCCAATATTATTGGTAGTGGTAATTCTATTGGCCCTGGCCAATAAAGGGAATCCTTTTTTCTTTCAAAACCGGCCCGGAAAAGATGAACGGATTTTTAAAATTGTCAAGTTCAGGACTATGACCAATGAGCGTGATCAAAATGGGAATTTGCTTCCCGATGCAGATAGGTTGACTGGAATAGGCAAATTTGTAAGAAAAACATCTATCGATGAAATTCCTCAATTGATCAATGTTTTAATGGGAGATATGAGTTTAATTGGTCCCAGGCCATTGTTGCCCGAATATCTGCCAATTTTTGATGAGAGACAGAAAAAAAGACATTCAGTGCGACCGGGGATTACTGGCTGGGCCCAGGTAAACGGCAGAAATGCGATTAGTTGGAACAAGAAGTTTGAATACGATGTTTGGTATGTTGAAAACCTTTCTTTTACTTTGGATATGAAAATACTTTTTAGAACAATAAAAAAAGTGATCATTTCTGAAGGGATCAACACCCAGGATATGGCTACTACCGAACCTTTTAATGGCAATAATTGAATATGAATATATACGGGGCCAGCGGACATGCAAAGGTAATTATAGATATAGCAAAATCCATTGATATTCCTATAGATACTATTTTTGATGATAATTTTCAGATAACAGAAGTCGCAGGTCATCCCGTGATTCATAACCTTTCTGATGAGTTGTTGATCCATGGAACGGTATTGGCAATTGGGGATAATAAGATCAGAAAAATGGTAGCCGAAAAATTTGAGGGAAAATTCCAAAATGGGGTTTTTCACAGTTCGGCTGTACTTGCGCCCACTGCTATAATTGGCGAGGGAACTGTTGTGATGGCCAATGCTTCTATCAATGCGGAAGTTATTATTGGCAATCACTGCATAATAAACACAGGCGCAATTGTGGAACATCAATGTCAATTAGGGGATTATGTTCACATATCTCCTAATTCAGCCCTTGCAGGCGATGTTATTGTTGGTGAGGGTTCCCATATTGGCATTGGAGCTGTGGTTATCCCGGGCGTGAAAATTGGAAAATGGGTAACTATTGGGGCCGGGGCCGTGGTTTTGGAAGATATTCCTGATTTCGCCGTGGTTGTTGGAAATCCGGGAAAAATTATTAAATACAATCATTTAGAGAATGAATAAAGAAAAAATATGGCTCTCTTCTCCCCATATGGGAGGAACAGAACAGGATTATATAAAACAGGCATTTGATAAAAACTGGATAGCACCGTTGGGACCAAATGTTACCGGATTTGAAGAAGATCTTATAAATTACCTGTTTTCAAACCCCTCCCCCTTCGGGGGAGGTTGGGAGGGGGCTTCAGGGGGGGTCGCAGCCCTTAGTTCAGGTACGGCAGCCCTTCATTTAGCTCTTATCCTGTTAGGGGTAAAACCGGGAGATGAAGTTTTATGCCAAAGTATGACCTTTGCCGCTTCTGCCAATCCGATCGCTTATTTAGGTGCGATTCCTGTATTTATTGATAGCGAGAGGGAAACCTTGAATTTATCCCCAATTCATCTTGAGGAAGCAATAAAAGACCGGATCTCAAAGGGAAAAACTCCGAAAGCAATTATTGCCGTACATTTATACGGAATGCCATATAAAGTTGAAGAAATTCAGGATATATCAAAAAAATACAATATTCCCGTGATCGAAGATAGCGCCGAAGCTTTGGGAAGTTCATATAAAGGACAAAAATGTGGTACTTTTGGAGATTTGGGAGTGCTATCATTTAACGGGAACAAAATAATAACAACTTCCGGAGGCGGTGCATTGGTAACCCGAAATAATGCCGATAAGCAAAAAGCTGTGTTTTTAGCTACTCAGGCCAGGGACGATGCTGCACATTATCAGCACAGCGAAATTGGATATAATTACAGGATGAGCAATATTTGTGCTGGAATAGGAAGGGGTCAAATGGAAATTTTGGACAAACATGTTGCACTTCGCAGAAAAATGAACGAATTTTATAAAAATTTATTTTCGTCTATTCCTGGAGTGAAGGTATTTAATGAACCAAATAAAGATTATTTTTGTAATAATTGGCTATCAATTATCAGAGTAGATAAATCACGGACAAACGGAATTTCCCGTGAAGATTTACGACTTTGCCTTGAAAAGGAAAATATTGAAAGCCGGCCTTTATGGAAACCTATGCATATGCAACCTGTGTTTGCGGGGTCACCATTTTATGGTAGCGGGGTTGCTGAAGGGTTTTTTGAAAATGGATTGTGTTTGCCATCCGGGTCAAATTTAACCGATGATGACAGGAATAGAATCGCATCCTCGATCCAAAATTGTTTTAAAAGTTAGTTGAAAAATTAAATCTAAAAAATATTGAACCGCATAATAAATGCCATCAAGTTTAGCTTATCCGGAGAAGATACCAGATTAGATTTGCGCAATATCAAATACTTGCCGAGATGGGCAGTATTTCTTATTGATATATTTTTGGTTTCGTTTTCCACCTTGTTGACTATTTTAATAATTGTTGACCTTACGCCCAACTATTATATACTGTTGGATTTTCCGTTAAAGGCACTGTTGGTTATCCTTGTAAATATCCTGTTTTTTCTTGTATTTAGGACCTATGCCGGGATTATTCGGTATTCTTCCAACATAGATGCCTTAAAACTCATGCTGGCTACAATTTGTTCTTTTATAAGCCTGGTAATTATCAATTACCTCACTTATTTTATGATTGGCCAAAAGATCTTTCTGATAGGGGGTTTGTTGATCAATCTATGGATTTCTTTTTCGATATTGTTTTTATTCAGGTTGTGCGTGAAGCAGGTGTATGAATATTTTAAAATCGCAAATAAATCCGAGGTGTTATTGCGTGCCGTAATTTTGGGAGCCGATGAAAACGCGATTTCAATTGCAGGTGCGCTGGAGTTGGAAAATCCCCGAAGATTTAAGATAGTTGGTTTCCTGACCAGGAAAAAACATAATAAAAGTCTCCGGATTTTAGATAAGCCCGTGATTAAATTTACCACGGCCATCCACCCGCAGGTAAAAGCATTCAGGGCATCGGCTGTGATCTTGTCTGAGAACAATTTTACATCAGAAGAAAAATTTGCCATCGTGGAAAACTGCATGGAACATAATATTAAGGTTTTTAATGCCCCAATTGTTTCCTCATGGGAAGATAAAGACAAGCCTATTGCCCAAACTGTAAAAACCTTGCAAATTGAAGATTTGCTCGAGCGCGAACCTATAAAACTTGATGAAGAAAACAAAGCCGAGCAGTTAACCGGGAAAACAATTCTGGTTACCGGTGGAGCCGGATCTATTGGGAGCGAAATAGTGAGACAGGTTGCCCAATACAACCCCAAAAAGCTGATTATCCTTGATCAGGCAGAAACCCCGTTGCATCACTTACAACTGGAAGTGGAATCTAATTTTCCGGGATTAAATTATAAATGCATTATATGTGATGTTGGAAATCAACGACGGTTGGAACAAATGTTTCAAAATCAAAAAATTGATGTGGTTTATCATGCCGCTGCCTACAAGCATGTGCCTTTAATGGAAGAAAATCCGCATGAAGCTGTTTTTGTAAATATAGCAGGAACCAGGAATTTGGCCGATTTGTGCGTTAAATACAAAGTTGGCCATTTTGTGATGATCTCTACAGATAAAGCCGTAAACCCAAGCAATGTGATGGGAGCTTCAAAAAGGGCTGCGGAAATGTATGTGCAATCCTTGTTTCACAGCCAGGATCAAAAAGATGGAAATGTCACCAAATTCATAATTACGCGTTTTGGGAATGTTTTGGGATCAAACGGATCTGTGGTTCCCTTGTTTAAAAAACAGATTGCAAAGGGAGGCCCTGTTACCATTACCCACCCTGATATTATTCGTTATTTTATGACGATTCCTGAAGCTTGCCAACTGGTACTCGAGGCTGGAACCATGGGGAATGGAGGTGAAATATTCATATTTGATATGGGGGCGCCGGTTAAAATTATGGACCTGGCCATTAAAATGATCAAACTTGCGGGCTATATCCCAAACCAACATATTAAAATAAAAATTACAGGACTTCGCCCGGGAGAAAAATTATATGAAGAATTGTTGACAGATGAATGCAAAACCTTGCCTACACATAACAAGAAAATTATGATAGGTATAGATAAAGTGCAGGATTATGAATATATCAGCAAGAGCATTGAAGAGATCATCAAATCCGCACACAAGCTTAAAAATGACAAAGTTGTTACAAAAATGAAGGAACTAATTCCGGAATTTATAAGCAACAATTCCTCATACGAGATTTTAGACAGGGAGGCAGAGGAAGCCCGAAAAGTAATTCAATAGGAAATTTTATTTAACAGAATTTTATATTTCCTTTTAACCCGCTAAATTTTAACCTGCTATATTTGCGTTTTTACCCCACTTTATGAAAAACAAATTTTTCCTTTTATTCAGTTTAGCATTATTGGCAAGTTGTTCCAGCCGCAAACAAATCGTTTATTTTCAGGATGCAGAAAAACTGGACAACACGAAAAGCCTGATGAAATTTGAACCTGTAATTGAGGTGAATGATATTTTAAGTATCAAAGTTTCCTCCCTTAATGATGAAGTAGTAGAACCTTTCCTGATGAATTCTGGGAATCAACAAAGTGGTGGGGGTGGAAGTCAAAGCCAGGCAATGCAGGGATATTTGGTGGATATAGATGGGGATATTCAATTCCCGGTCCTGGGGAAGATTCCTGTGGCTAATAAATCAAGAAGTGAACTGGAGGCTTTTCTTACTAAAGAGATCAAGGCTTATGTAACGGATGCCGTTGTCGCGGTTCGAATAATTAATTTCAGGGTGGTCGTTTTAGGGGAAGCGGGAAGCGAAACGGTTGTAGAGGTTGAAAATGAAAGAATGAGCATCCCTGAATTGTTTGCATCGGTAGGAGGTATCACATATAACGGAAAGCGCAAAAATATTTTGGTGATACGGGAAACCGATGGAGTAAGATCTGTAGGAAGAGTGGATATTACAAGTGCCGATGTCTTCAGTAATCCTTATTATTATTTAAGGCAGAACGATATAGTTTATGTAGAGCCTACCTATAGACAGGTGAAATCGGCAGGGTTTATAACCAGTTATACAGGTTTAATATCTTTGGGAACTACAATTATAGGTTTAATGTTTTTATTTTCACGATAATAAATGGAAGAATTACAGGATTTTACAGAAGAAAAAGAATCAGACTTCGATTTAAAGGCTGAAATATTTAAATATTTAGCCTATTGGAAATGGTTGCTTTTCGGACTTTTATTAGGTGGTTCAATCGCATATCTCTACAATCGTTATACTATTCCTCAATATTCGACGCAAGCCTCTTTAATGATCTTAAAGGATAGCGAAAGCAATCTCGCAAATGCAATACCTTCCGGTGGCGGGTCAATTTTGGCTTTTGGTGAAAATAGTCTCGATAATCAAATAGTTACATTGAAATCTAAGCGACTGGTAGAAAAAGTAGTAGATGAACTAAATCACAATATTTCTTATTTTATTGAAGGCAATGTAATTACAATAGAGGCATATAAAAGTAGCCCTGTATTAATTCAGTTTATCACACCCGATTCCGTAGTCAACACAGCTTCAAAAACCCTTTTAGTTACCCCAAAATCGGATACCAATTTTAACATGGTGGACGAATCCCTGGGTTATGAAAAAACTCATGAAATAGGAGAAATTATCGAACTCGATGGACTAAAATTTACCATAATTCCAAGGTCAGGAGCCAATTCTTCATTTAAAAATTCAAAAACGGTTCAAATAAATATTAGCCCTGTGGATAGGGTAGCGAGGGATTATATTTCTAAATTGGATATTGTTACAAAAGGAAAAGCGGCAGATATTCTCTCACTTGGAATTGTGCAGGAAGATAGCAGGAAATCGGAGGATTTTCTTAATAACCTGATGTTTCAGTTTAATGCCGATGGAGTTTCCGACAAAAGACAAGTTGCTCTAAGTACTACTGAATTTATTCAGGATAGACTGGAATTGATCACTTCAGAACTCGATTCTGTAGAAGGCGGAATGGCTGATTTCAAAAGGCAAAATCAGTTTATGGATGTCACTAGCGGGGCACAGGAATTCATGTCTAAATCTACCCAGGCAGAACAACAGGTATTTGAAATAGAAACTCAATTAATGATCATCAGGTCTATTGAGGACCTTTTAAATAAAAGGGAAGGATATCAATTGTTGCCAGCAAGCATGGGAATTCAGGACGGTGGGATTTCAGGATTAATATCAACTTATAATTCCCTTGTTTTAGAAAGAGATGCCTATTTAAGAACTTCTACTCCTCAAAACCCTGTTGTAGCAACTATAACAGCTCAACTGGATTCCTTAAGAGAAAACTTAAGGGATAATATCAGAAGTACTGTTAGTGCTCTGAATATTCAATTAGGAGTATTAAACCAATTGGATAAAAGTTCCCAAAATAAATTCAGCGCTTTTCCCGGAATGGAAAAAGGTATGCGGGGAATTGAGAGACAACAGCAAATTAAAGAAGAGTTGTATTTATTTTTGCTTCAACGCAGGGAGGAAGCCGCTATAGCCTTTGCGGTCACTTCTCCTGTGGCAAAAGTAATAGATTCTTCATATACATTTCCTTCCCCGGTAGATCCTAAACCCTGGTTAATTTTAGTTGGAGGTTTTCTTATCGGGTTGATCCTGCCCTTGCTTATTTTATTCGCTAAATTTATGCTTGACACAAAAGTGCATCATAAGGGAGATCTTTTGCCACTCACCAAACATGTTCCATTTTTGGGGGAAATTCCTAAAATAACCGGTGAAACAAATGAAATTATTCAAACAAATGACCGTTCACCCCTGGCCGAGTCATTTAGGATCCTCCGAACAAACCTGGCTTACCTCCTGAAGGCCAAAAAGGAAAACCGTGGGGAAATTATTTATGTGACTTCTACGATTAAAGGAGAGGGAAAAACATTTGTTTCCTATAATCTAGCCCGTAGTCTGGCAACTACCAATAAAAAAGTGATCATTGTCGGCGCGGATATTCGGAACCCAAAATTGCACCGATATATAGATGCACCATTAGGAAGCAAGGGCTTATCTGATTATTTATATGATCTTGAAATACAACCAACAGATATTATTACAACTTCCCAGGAACCTGAGATTAAAGTCGATTTAGTGTTATCTGGTGTTATCCCACCTAATCCTGCAGAATTATTTATGAACGACAGGATGGAAAATCTCTTTAAAGTGCTTGCCCATTCCTACGATTTCGTAATTGTGGATACCGCCCCAACCATGATCGTTACCGATACACTTTTGATTAGTCCTCTGGCCGATACTACCTTATATGTTACCCGTGCAGGATTCACCGAGAAAAAACTACTGGATTTTCCAAAAGAACTCAAGCAACAGGGAAAACTTAAAGGACTGGCGGTAATTCTAAATGATGTGGATTATTCCAAATTTTCCTATGGGGCCAAATACGGCTATTCTTATGGCTACGGATATGGTTATGGCGTTGATGAGGAAAGTAAATTGAATAAAATTTTAAAGAAGCCTTTCAAAAAAAGTAAATCTAAAAATATTCTTTAGTTTTAGCTATAACTTTTTTAACAGGGTCAACGATTTTTTTGCTCAGTGTAATTCCGGCTAATTTCTCGATATGTTGTACCCTGTGCGTATCGCTGCCTATAAAATCGATCATTCCCGTTTCAAGTAAACGAAATGCGGTTTGTTGCATATTTGTGCCGTAGTGTGGTGTGAGGGATAATGTGTTAAGTTGCAGTAAGCAACCGCGATCCTTTAGCTCTTCGTATTTTCTAAGGTCTTTGGTATGATAAAAAGCATATCTTTCCGGATGTGCCAAAACCGGTTTGTAACCTTTCGTTTGTAATTGAAAGAGGATTTCATTTAAATTGATTGGTGCCTGAAAATAAGACATTTCAACCAATACGAAATTGCCTTTTAAGGTGAGTAATTTTTCAGATTCTAACAATTCCATAAAACTTTGATCCATCATATATTCCGCAGCGGCTCTGATCCTGATGTCTTTTAATTCGGGATTTTGGGCTATTTTCTCCTGTAACTCTTCGAGAGCGGCATTTATGGTTTGCGGGGTATTGGGGTAATAATCGTTCATGATATGGGGTGTCGCGATAAAATTACGGACTCCCATTTCTTTAAATTTCAGCAATAAATTTAAAGAATCCTCAATATTTGCTGCACCATCGTCTATTCCCGGTAAAATATGGTTATGTATATCGGTAATTCCTTGGAGATGATCGATTAAATATTCTTTTTTCCGAAAAATGGATAGCATATATCAACTTTTAATTGCCTAAAATTACATAATTTTAACCCGATATCAGATCCTTTCCCTTATTTGTATAAAGGTTTTAGAAAATTATCTGAAATGAGCATTCAATACGAACACCATACAGATAGCTTGCAATCTGTATGTAGTGAAGGAGACCAATAAAAAATAATAAATATCACTTATGAAAAACAAGCTACCCCTTATCTTACTTTTATTAGTTCTTTCCGGAGTAAATGCTCAACAGGTTGAATTTTCAGGCTCTGTGACGGCTAAAGGCAGCATCTATTCTAATGATGAATCCCCGTTTTGGAACCATAGCAATCAACGTGGGCGTGTGGATGAACTCACCAATTTTTCGGGCTGGGTTTCTGGCCTGGCCACCTATAAAATCAGTGAAAATGCCGGTTTTGAACTTGGACTTGGCGCTTTATATCAGGATGGGTTTACAGATAAACTTCAGCTGGACGAATCCTATTTAGGCTTTCAGAATAATTGGCTACTTACTCATGTAGGAAGAAAGCAGAAGGCCGAATTATATCACGGTTTAAGTGCGACCAATCAAAATATTCTTTGGTCCCTGAACGCCCGACCGCTTCCCGGAATTAGTTTTCAAACTAAACACCCAATTTATTTCTGGAAAAATGCGGGGTTGGCTTTTGAGGCAAGTCTGGAAGAATTTATAACAGATGATAACCGATATGTGAAGGATACAAGAATTCACCATAAAAGTTTTCATTTGGTTTTTGATAAGATCCAGAATTTTGAGATTAAGGTTGGCTTGCAACATTTTGTTGAATGGGCAGGTACTTCCCCGGATTTCGGAAAATTGCCCGGTAGTTTTAGCGATTATCTCGATGTATTTACCGGTCAGGAAGGAAATGTAGATGTTGGAGGCCAGGAAGTAAATGCCTTAGGGAATCAATTGGGCAGTTATGAGATTTATATAAATACTATGGTATCAGATTATAAAGTTCAAATTATTTATAACCATCTGTTTGAAGACAAATCGGGTATGCTTTTGAGAAATACCCCGGATGGCCGATATGGAATTTACATTGAGGATCCCGAACCCGGAAAATGGGTTGATGCTTTTATGTATGAACTGTATTATACCAGGAATCAAAGTAAGAACTTCCCAACCTCAGACGGAACTGATAATTATTTTAACAACCATCTATACAGATCCGGATGGACTTATGAAAACAGGATCCTGGGGGTTCCATTTATTACTTTGGATGAAAATAGGTTTAGGGTAAACAACAATAAAATTATAGCTCATCACATTGGAATTTCGGGAACAGCTTTCAACCGATTGCCTTATAAGCTTCTTAACAGTTATCGCAAAAATTATGGTGGTAAAGGAGTCGCATTTGAGAATAGCAATATTTTATCTACCTATCTGGATTTAAAGATCTGGCAAAATGTTGTAGATGTGAATGTTCAGGTTGGCGTAGATTTTAGTTCCATTGCTTCTCCCAATTTTGGAGGCGGGATTCAATTGAGCAAGCCATTTTTTTAACCACTTAAATTTTTGGAGTTTTAATCGTTTTGGTTGTGATAGCCCCTATATGGCAGGATTATCCATAATATTGGGAGCACTGCATTCCAAAGAAGAATATTCCGGAATTGGTTTGGCAATAAGTAAAAAGATATTAGAAAATCTCAGAGGAAAAATTTGGGGGGATGCACAATGTGGAAATGGAGGCGCATTTCATTTCTCAAATAAAAGACATTTTTTAGTATATTTGCATACCCAAAATCCAAATCAATAGATTTTATGAACGCCATTGATGTTTTACTGTTAGAAGATAATGAATGTGATACCCTTCTAGCAACAAATGCTCTGGGGGAAGGAAATATTGTAAAGGATGGATTTGATTCACTTGAAATTCTTGAAAAAAGAGGAGTTTTCACTAATCAACTTCCAAAAAAATAATTAATAATTGTATGCCTTATAAATCTGTTCCCTTAGACATATTGGTTATTGAAGATCAACCTGGAGACTTCATTTTAATAGAAGATTATTTAAATGAGGAGCAGGATATTATTAAAATTTCCAGGGCAGTTAGCTATATGGAAGCTGAAAATTTATTGAAATCTTCAACCTTTGACGCAATCCTGCTCGATCTTTCCCTTCCGGATGAGGGCAATAGGGAAACTCTCACAAAAAATATAGTTATTCTTTCAAAAAATGCCCCTGTTATTGTTTTAACCGTTTTTGCCGATACAGGATTTGGGGTCAAAAGCCTTTCCCTGGGAATTTCAGATTACCTTTTAAAAGATGAATTGAATGCAGTCCAACTTTCAAAGAGTATTCATTATGGAATTGAGAGAAAAAGAATTGAATCTCAGTTAAGGGAATCTGAAAATAAATACAAAAATTTATTCGATTCCAGTCCATTGCCAATGTGGGTTTTGGAAAGGTGTAGTTCTCGAATTTTAAGTGTAAACGATGCTACTGTTGATTTATATGGATATTCACGGGAAGAATTTCTGGGAATGAGCATTAAAGAACTTTGGGCAGGAACAGATGAACCGGAAACTGAAATCATGGATTTGATAAAAAGAGACGGCTTTTTTAAATTAAATATTTCCCACAGAAAAAAAAACGGAGAAATAGTCCATCTCAAAATACAGAGCAATCCTATTATTTTTGATGGAAAGGAAGCCAGAGTAGCCCTTGCCAATAATATTACGGCCAGTCTTGAAGCTAAACAGGCATTAAAAAATAGCGAACAGCGGTTTAAGGCTTTGGTGCAGGATGGTTCAGATTTGTTGATGATTTTGAATTTTGATGGCAAGTTGACTTATGTGAGCCCATCTTCAAAATTGGTGATGGGAATCACTTCTGAATTGTTGATCAAATATAATTTGTTTGAATTTATTCATGAAGATGATCTTGATCAGGTAAAGGAGTCCATAACTTTGCTTCATTCTAAAAAAAGAGTTCAAATTCCTTCCTACCGAATTAAAACTTCAAAAAATAAATGGAAGTGGCTAGAAACCATACTTACCAATTTGTATGACGATTCTTCTGTAAATGGGATTGTAGCCAATTCCCGCGATATCACCGAATTTGTGCAGCAGGAAAAAGAATTGTTAGAAAGCCTGAAGCGCTACAATATAGTGGAAAAAGCAACCAGTGATACCATAACCGATTACGATGTACAAAATGATGTGATGCATTACAATGAAGGCATGGAATTAATGTTTGGTTATACCAGAGATCAAATTAGTACTAAGGGTTCCTGGTGGGATGATAAAGTCCATCCTGAGGATGCAGAACGGGTAAAGAATAAAGTGGATCTGGTATATAAAAAAGGACATGGTAATTTACAGGTAAATTACCGCTTTCGCTGCGCCGATGGCAATTATAAATACATTCTGGACCGTACATATCTGGTAACAAATGAAAAGGGAGAACCAATTAGAATGATTGGTTCTATGCAGGATATTACTGAAATTCACAATTATATTGAAACTATTGAGAGGCATAATGACCGACTTAAAGATATCGCCTGGACACAATCACATGTAGTTAGGGCTCCCCTTTCAAGGATTATGGGCCTTATAGATTCTTTGGAAAATTTCGAGGATATGGACGATCAGGCTCAGCTACTCTCTCATATTTTAACTTCGGCAAGGGAATTGGATGGTATAATTAGAACAATTAATAGTAAAACTGTTGAGTCTATCTCTCAATCCCGCAAATGTTAAAAGTTATAATAATTGATGATGATGATATCATGGTGTTTTTGCAACGCAAATTATTCCAAAGATGCGGCCTGGCAAAAGATCCTATTACTTTTAAAGTTGCCTCTGCAGCTATTGAATTTTTGAAAAATGAAGAGATCAATCAGCATTTTCTTGTTTTACTGGATATCAATATGCCGGAAATGAATGGATGGCAATTTTTGGATATTTTGAAGAAAATGAAAATTTCAAAAAATGTATATGTGATAATGGCCACTTCCTCTGTAGACAGTTATGATAAAGAAAAGGCGGGTACTTTTTCAAATGTGATCGATTTTATGGAAAAACCTATTTCTATTGAGAATTGCAACCGGATTAAAGAATATCTGTTCCTGAAGAAAATTTTTACAAATTAAAGGTTAGTTAAGCCTCCGTTTGCTTTGGGTTGCCATCTTCAATTTTTTCATCTGCCCATTCTTTCTCATCTCCGTCAGCCTCCTCCGGTTCCTCCTGCATAATTTCAGCTCTGGGTTCATAATTCAGTTTTATAAACATTGGAAAGTGATCGGAGTCTATACTTGTCAACCGCGTTATTTTTATTAGGGTAAAATCGTTGGTATGAAAAACGTGATCCAGGGGCCAGCGCAAAAGGGCATAACCGGTATGGAAGGTATTAAAAAATCCCCTTCCAATTCGAGGATCCATTAATCCACTTAATTTCTGAAAAAGTTGTGTTGTCCTGGACCAGGCTACATCGTTTAAATCCCCAAAAACCAACACCGATTCCTGATCTTTTTTTACATCCTTCCCCACCAAAAGCAATTCAGCATCCCGGTTTGTAGAAGTGTCATTTTCTGTAGGACTTGGAGGTTTTGGGTGCAGGCAATGTATTTTTATCCTTTTTCCATTATTTAATCTTACATATCCATGAATAGAAGGGATGTCAACCTCTATTATGTATTTCACTTGAATTTCTTCCAATTTTAATTTTGAATATAAATGCATTCCGTAAAAATTATCTTTAGGGATTTTTACGGTATATGGATATTCATTTTTAAGTACTTTCAACTCATTTTCCCAACGCGTATTGGTTTCCAGTGTTAACAGCAAATCAGGCTGGTTTTTATGAACAAGCTCAATTAATTTATCCGAGCTTTTATTTGGTTTTAAAACGTTGCTTATTAAAATGGAAATAGTACCAGTAGAATCCTTTTTTTTATAGGCTAAAACTTGCTTTTTTGAAAAAACGGTATATGGAAAAATTTTGATGGCCTGATACACAAATCCGGCAACCACAAAACCTACAATAATAAAATGCCAGAATTCTTTAAATGAATAAGTGATAATCGCAAATATTAGGACAATTACGATCAAAAAACTGATCTGAATTCTGGGAAAATCAAATCCACGTATCCACCAATGATCAAATTTGGTCATTGACGCAATGGTGGGAACAAGCATGAGTAGGCTTATACAAGTGATTATGATTTCTGAAATATTCATTTGAACGAAATTAAACTATTAATCCATACTATGGAACAATAATTTATTCATTTAGAATTTATATCTCATAGCCATTCCACTTGTGTTCATGTTCAATTCACTTTTCAAAATTCCTGTTACTGGATAAACCTGAAGATTGTCATTGGTTCTTTTATGAAGCTCGGGAATTAAAATACCACTTGCAGCCCCTACAACATATCCTATTAAATTGTCGGTAAGGAAATGCTTCCCCGCTTTGATTCGCAAATATCCTACCGAAACGGGAATAGCAGCTGCTACACCCCATATATAAGGTTTTAAAGGAGAATCCGGATTAAAATCGCTAAAGACCTTGGCAGCAAAAAAGGTAGCTGCAGCAGTGGCGGCTGTGTGCCCGGCATAAAATGAGCGTTGTTCTTTTTTGTTAATTCGTTCTTCCACCGGCAGTGAAGTGTTATAAACCAATGGCCTGCTTTTTTGCACCAACCCGGCTGCAATTGTGAACATAGCTCCTGTTGTTGCCATTGTCTCAACAAAAAGTACAGAAATTTGCCCGGCATGAGAGCGTTCATTTTCGTTTAGGAGCAAAGCAAACGGTAATACAAAAGATGCGTAAAAAGGAATATAACCGTCGCTATTTGCTCTTTCTGAATAATATCCGGCTGCCCAGCGATCTACACCCCAAATGTCATCTTTGGATAGGGAATTTAATTCCTCAAGGGTTAAAGCATCTTTGTTTTGAATTAAACTTAATCCCAAAACATTCAAACCTACACCGGCAGTAATCCAAATTCCGTCTTTCAAAAAATCGGTTTGATAAGGTGATTCCTTTTTTTGCTGTCCAAAAAAATTAAAGGTTAATAAAAAGCTACACAATACAAGGATGAATGATTTGAAGCTCATGATTTTTATCTTAAATATCATATATATTTAGCAGATAATAAAAGTTTTTAAGAAAAGTATAACAGCCAATCAGTTTAATTTCAGGCGTTTTAAGACGAAAATTCCATAAATTCATTTTTTCCAAAAAGTATTCTTAACAAAATTTTAGTTACTGTTGAAACCGCTATGTTTTTTGATTTAACATAAAATGCCTTAACTTTAAAAAATAAACGAGCATAATTTTAAATTTTGTAGAAAGTTTTAACCGGCATGGATACATGTGGATTCCGTGCCGCTTTTAGGGAAAAGTTAACGCCTGTACCCACAAAAAGGACCCAATATGAAAAGAAAGGAAAATACAATAAGGAAGGGGTTTGTATTCAAAAAATATGAAGAACCCAATGTGACTCCGTTCGAAAAACTCTTCGAAATCTTTAAAGAATTAATTACTCATACTTCCGGAGATTTTGATGAAGCTATCGACTGGCTGCGGCAGTTGGATGTGGAATATAAACTCACAGATGAGGAGTATTCCATTGACGATTTTATTGAAGATCTAAAGAAAAAGGGATATATCCGCGAGGAAATAGATTCTGATGGAAAAGGCGGATTGGCGATCACTGCCAAAACCGAAAGAGCTATCAGACAGCAAGCTCTGAATCAGATTTTCGGAAAATTAAAACGAAGTAGATCAGGAAATCATTCCACCAAATATCAGGGTATTGGAGATGAACATACCGGGGAGTTCAAGGAATTCCATTACGGAGATCCTTTGGATAAGATATCCATGACCGAAAGCTTGCGCAATGCACAAATAAATCACGGAACCGGAGATTTTAAAATGACGGAGAATGATCTGGTGGTTGAAGAAACTCACCATAAATCGCAGATGAGCACTGTTTTAATGATTGATATCAGTCATAGTATGATACTTTACGGGGAGGACAGGATAACCCCCGCTAAAAAAGTCGCGATGGCACTTGCAGAACTTATTACCACACGATATCCAAAAGACACTCTGGATATCCTGGTTTTTGGGAACGATGCCTGGGCGATTTCAATTGGTGATTTGCCTTATTTAAGAGTTGGTCCATATCATACCAACACCGTGGCAGGATTGCAGCTTGCAATGGATTTGTTGCGTCGGAAACGAAATACCAACAAGCAAATTTTTATGATCACAGACGGAAAGCCCAGTTGTGTTAGGGAGCGTGACGGCACCTATTATAAAAACAGCGTAGGCCTGGATCCATATATAATTGACAAATGTTACAATGCGGCCCAACAAGCCAGAAAATTGCATATTCCCATCACCACTTTCATGATAGCCCAGGATCCTTATCTTGAACAGTTTGTGAGGGAATTTACCCAGGCCAATCAGGGAAAAGCATTTTTTAGCGGGTTAAAAGGCCTTGGTGAAATGATTTTTGAAGATTATGAAACAAATAGAAAAAAGAGAATTAAAGGGTGAAAAAAATTCCAAATTCCAAATTCCAAATTCCAAATTCCAAATTCCAAATTCCAAATTCCAAATTCCAAATTCCAAATTCCAAATTCCAAATTCCAAATTCCAAATTCCAAATTCCAAATTCCAAATTCCAAATGTCAATTTTAAAATCTCAGATCTCAAATCTCAGATCTCAAATCTAAACTCTCAAATCTAAATCATGAAAATACAAAATATAAAAACCTTCGGGGAATTGAAAAATTCCGGATATCAAACCAAGAGTATAAAGGAGGAATTAAGGCAGAATTTGCTCAAAAAAATCAAAAAGGACGAACCTTCTTTTAAGGGAATTCACGGGTATGAAGCCACCGTTATTCCCGAACTGGAAAGAGCAATTCTATCAAAACACAATATCAACTTTTTAGGATTGCGGGGACAGGCAAAAACAAGGTTGGCCCGCCTGATGGTGAATTTACTGGATGAATGGATCCCGATTGTGGAAGGTTCAGAGATCAATGACGATCCATTTCAGCCAATATCAAGGTTTGCAAAGGGACTGATTGTCGAAAGAGGAGATAATACTCCAATAAGCTGGGTAAACCGTGAAGAGCGTTTCTTTGAGAAACTCGCCACCCCTGATGTTACCGTAGCCGATTTAATTGGCGATGTGGACCCAATAAAAGCAGCTAATTTAAAACTGAGTTATGCAGATGACAGGGTCATCCATTTTGGAATGATCCCGCGTGCAAATCGCAGTATTTTTGTAATAAATGAACTCCCGGATTTGCAAGCACGAATCCAGGTGGCGCTTTTCAATATTCTGCAGGAAGGCGATATTCAGATCCGTGGGTTTAAACTTCGATTGCCTTTGGATATGCAGTTTGTATTTACCGCAAATCCGGAAGATTATACTAACCGGGGAAGTATTGTAACTCCTTTAAAGGACAGGATAGGTTCGCAAATACTCACCCATTACCCACAGGATATTGAGACTGCAAAAGCAATTACCACTCAGGAAGCAAAGCTGGATAAGAGTCAGACAGAGATGGTTCATATCCCGGAACTTGCCAAAGATTTGTTGGAACAAATCAGTTTTGAAGCCCGGGACAGTGAATTTATAGATTCCAGGAGCGGAATAAGTGCTCGTTTAAGCATTTCTGCTTTCGAAAATCTTTTGAGCACGGCTGAACGTCGTGCCCTAAAAGCAGGAGAAGAAAAAACTTTGCTAAGATTTGGTGATTTTCTTGGGGTAATTCCCGCAATCACTGGGAAGATAGAATTAGTTTATGAAGGAGAGCAGGAGGGAAGTGCCGCTGTTGCACTTCAGTTAATTGCCGATTCGGTAAAAACCTTATTTCCCTTGTATTTTCCAAAAATCGAAAAACTTGAAAAACCTGATGAAAAAAGCCCGTACAAAGATTTGGTGGAATGGTTCTTTTCCGAAAGTGACTTCGAGATATTAGACGATCTATCGGATAAAGAATATAAAGAAAGATTGGATTCCGTTGCTCCTTTAAATGATCTGATTGAAAAATTTCAGCCGAAAATCTCTGCCACCGATAAGTATTTTATGAAAGAGTTTTTATTATGGGGACTTGTGGAATTTAAAAAATTGAACAAATACCGGTTTGCTGAAGGTGTTCAGTTTAAAGATATATATGGAAGCTATATCAGCGGTTTGTAGGATCATAAGATAATTGGGATCTTAATAGTACTTAAATTGCCTAAATTCTGAAGTTGAACATTGTTTTCACTTTTATTTAAACCTTTCCAGTCTTTTAAAAGCTGGAAGGGGTTTTTTTTATTGAAAGAAAAACAGAATTTGCCCATTTAATTTATAATTAGCATAGTTTTTTTATCGAAATAAACTAAATTCACATTTATTAGGTTAAACTTAAACTTTTGTTTTTTTTACAGGTATTATTATATACTTTTACCATTAGTTTTAAGGAAATCATGAGAAATAAAGAATTATTTATCAATAATATGTATATCACTTTTTCTTCACTAGTGGCAATTATTATGATCTCTACCATGATTACAATTACCCCTATGGGGTATTCAATTTAAAACTTCCGTCCCGCATATTTAATGCATAAAACAATTCCTATATTTTTAAATTACACTAAGAGATAAAGCCATGAATATTTTAAAATTCGGAGGTTCTTCATTAGCATCTCCAGATAAAATTAGATTAGTTGCAGAAATCGTACAAACCGCTGTAAACAGGGATTCTACAATTGCCGTTTTTTCTGCTTTTGGAGGGGTCACCAACGATCTTCTTTATATGGCGGAACTCGCCTCACAGGAAGATTTAAGCTATAAGGAGATTTTTGAAAAAAATGAAAAAAGACACCTTGAGGCTGTTAGGGAATTAATCCCGGTAAAATCCCAAAGTGCCATTTTGAGCAAGGTTAAAACAGAATTTAATCGACTGGAGACCCTTTATGAAGGAGTATACCTTCTAAATGAACTTTCTAACAAAACCAAACATGTGGTAGCCAGTTTTGGGGAAATTCTTTCATCTCTTATTATTGCTGAATATTTCAAGAGTATAGGAGTTAATTCAAAATTTGTAGATTCCAGGGAATTGATCGTTTGTAAAAACACAAATGAAAAAATCCAGGTAAACTATGAAAAAACCTATAATAATATACAAGATTATTTTGCTGAAATTAGTGCCAACCTTGTCGTTGCTCCCGGATTTGTAGCCAAAAATGAGCAGGGCGTTCCCAGCACTCTTGGGCGTGGAGGATCAGATTTTACCGCGGCAATTTTTGCAGGCGCGCTTGATGTTGAGAGGTTGATGATTTATACAGATGTTGACGGAATGTACACTGCAAATCCCAGTATTGTTCCCCATGCATATCCACTTAAAAACATTTCATATGAAGAGGCGATGGAATTGTCCCATTTTGGAGCGAAGGTTCTTTATCCGCCAACGCTTCAGCCATTATTGGATAAGCATATTGAAATTCATATAAAAAACACCTTTAAACCTGAAGAAAGAGGAACAATAATTTCCAAATCCACTAAGGAAAATTTTAGATGGGTAACTGGGATCACCCATATTGATTCTATCAAATTATTGAATATTGAAGGAAGCGGAATGGTTGGAATATCGGGCTTTTCCAAACGGGTTTTTGATGTTTTGTTTCAGGAAAATATCAATGTGGTTTTAATAACTCAGGCATCCTCTGAACACAGTATTTGTATTGCGGTCAAAGATGACGAAGCCCTGGTTGCCAAAGAAGCACTGGATGAAGCTTTTGAAATTGAGATCCAAAACAAAAAAATTAAGCCGGTAGAAATTGAAGGAAATGTTGCAGTTGTTGCACTGGTGGGCGATCGAATGAAAAGTCATCATGGCCTGAGCGGAAAAATGTTCAGTACCTTGGGGAACAACAACATCAACATCAGGGCAATCGCTCAGGGCTCCTCAGAACGCAATATTTCTACTGTAATTGCTAAAAAGGATGTAAAAAAAGCTTTGAATACACTGCACGAACAATTTTTTGAGGTTCCTTCAAAGGAACTCAACCTTTTTATAACAGGAGTTGGAAATGTTGGTGGAAAACTAATAGCCCAGCTAAAAAATCAGGAAGGCTATTTGCTTGAAAAACTCCGACTTAAAGTGAGGGTTATGGGACTTTCAAATTCCAGAAAAATGTGTTTTAATGAAAATGGTATTGATCTTGAAAACTGGAAAGAGACCTTGGAATCTGGAGAAAATGCTGATCAGAATGGATTTTTTGAGAAAGTCAAAAATTTGAACCTGAGAAACAGCATTTTTGTTGATAATACGGCAAGTGCTGCGATTTCAGTCTGGTATAAGGAATACCTGGCAAATTCTATATCCGTGGTAACCTGCAACAAAATTGCCTGTGCAGATGAATTCGTTAATTATCAAAAACTTCAGGATCTCACCCGGGAATATGGCGCATCTTTTTTATATGAAACTAATGTGGGGGCAGGTCTTCCTATTATAGATACCTTGAAAAACCTGGTAGCTTCCGGGGACAGGATTCAAAAAATACAGGCAGTACTTTCCGGGAGTTTAAATTTCGTTTTTAATAATTATGATGCCAGCGAGCCTTTCTACAAAATTGTTGAAAGAGCGATGAAGGAGGGTTACACTGAACCCGATCCAAAAATTGATCTAAGTGGAATTGATGTATCCCGAAAGATTTTGATTTTAGCCCGTGAAAGTGGGATTCCAATGGAATTGGAGGATATTGAAAATGAAAGTTTCTTATCTGAGGAGAGTTTGAATACAACTACCAATGAGGCATTTTTTGAACTTTTAAAGAAAGATGAAGCCGAATTTAAGGAATTGTATCAAAGCGCTGCAAAAAATAATTCCCAGTTAAAATATGTGGCTCAGTTGGAAAACGGGAAGGCTAAAGTTGGATTGCAACAGGTTGGTCCGGAACATCCTTTTTATAATTTAAGCGGAAGTGACAATATTGTTTCATTCTTTACAAATCGATATAGTACACAGCCACTGGTTGTAAAAGGTGCCGGTGCTGGTGCCGATGTTACTGCCTCCGGAATTTTTGCTGATGTGATTAGAATAGGAAAAAAATAGGAAATGGAAGAACTTAGAATTTTTGCCCCGGCAACGGTGGCTAACCTCTCCTGTGGATTTGACGTTTTGGGCGCCTGCCTTGATAATGTTGGTGACGAAATGTCAATTCGAAAAAATGATTTAAACCAAATTAGGATCACTAAAATTACCGGACAGGATTTGCCCCTTGAAACCGATAAAAATGTTGCTGGTGTTGCTGTAAAGGTTTTATTGGAAAAATTGGGTGCAAACCAGGGATTTGATATTGAAATTCACAAAAAAATAAAGGCCGGAAGTGGAATTGGAAGCAGTGCTGCAAGTTCTGCAGGAGCTGTGTTTGCGGTCAATAAATTGCTGGATGAGCCCTTCACTTTAAAGGAACTTATTCCATTTGCGATGGAAGGGGAGCGCCTGGCAAGCGGAAATGCACATGCCGATAATGTCGCTCCTGCTTTACTAGGTGGATTTTGTCTTGTAAAAAGCTACACTCCTTTGGAAATACTTCAACTCCCTTGCCCTCCTGAATTGAGAGTGGTGGTTTTACATCCCTTGATAGAGGTAAAAACCAAAGATTCAAGGGCTCTCATAAAACTAAATGTGAGCCTGCAAAAAGCAGTAAGCCAATGGGGTAATCTTGGCGCTTTTGTCAGTGCGCTTTATACAGAAGATTATGGGCTTCTTGGAAGAAGTTTGAAGGATGAAATTATAGAACCTGTGCGTTCAATTTTGATCCCATTCTTTGACGATCTTAAGGAAATCTCGATTGAAAATGGAGCACTGGGTTTTGGCATTTCGGGTTCAGGGCCATCGGTGTACGCGATGTGTAAAGGCCAAAAATCTGCAGAAAAGGTAAAAGAAGCCATGCAGCTGTTTTATCAGGAAAAAGGGATAGATTTTGACCTACACCTTTCAAAAATAAATACTGACGGAATAAAAATTTTATAATGGAATATTTTAGTTTAAACAATAAAGCTCATACTTCAACTTTTGAAAATGCCGTTCTAAAAGGATTGGCGCCAGATAAAGGCCT
>Ga0314774_1000442_pt1 | contig 33996 bp, 28 predicted proteins | sample MetaGCBIA2018_FD_204515 | JGI IMG/M metagenome (GOLD analysis project Ga0314774, IMG submission 204515) | Cryopeg brine microbial communities from Beaufort Sea near Barrow, Alaska, United States - CBIA 2018 | ecosystem: Environmental > Aquatic > Marine > Coastal | place: USA: Alaska | collected... | reverse complement strand
AATCACTGGTTAGATTTCCTTACGGGGTCTGAGTGCGTTTGCTGCGCTCAGTAGCCCACTAGGAAATCAACCTGGGATGAGCGGCTGCTTGAGGTAGGTTCTTGTATCGCCATCCCGATGGCGACATGAACGACCAGTTCGTTCTTCAAATCCCAAAGCTGCGCTCAGTAGCCCACTAGGAAATCAACCTGGGATGAGCGGCTGCTTGAGATAGGTTCTTGTATCGCTATCCCGATGGCGACATGAGCGACCAGTTCTATCTTCAATATTTAATGCGCGTTCGAATCTGTCGTTCAACTTCATCCACAGTAATTCCTTTTCTTTGTGAATAACTTTTCACTTGGTCTTTACCGATGTGGAAAAGATCATAGTAACGGGAATCTTTGTGAACGAAGTATAATCCACATACACTGGCACCAGGGACCATCATATAACTTTCGGTCAATGTTATACCGGTATTGTTCGTAGCATCTAACCATTTGAATAAAGTTTCTTTTTCTGAATGATCAATAAGGGAAGGATAACCAAAAGCCGGTCTTATACCTTGATACTTGGCTTGAAGTAGATCTTCTTTAGTTAAATCTTCATCTTCAGCATATCCCCAGTAGTCTTTACGTAAGTCATCATGAAGTTTTTCAGCAAATGCTTCGGCTAAACGGTCGGCAAGTACCTTGACTAATAAACTATTGTAGTCATCGTGATTGTTATTATATATATCAACTAAATCAGTAACTCCAATTCCGGCTGTTACAGCAAAGCCACCTAAATAGTCTTTTCTGTTTAATGATTGTTGAACATCTTTAGGTGCAATGAAATCCGCTAAACAGAGCTGAGCTGATTTTTCTTTTTGCTGTCTGAAATTGTAGAAGGTGTATTCGCTGTCATTGGTTGTTACGACAATATCATCACCTGTAGAGTGGGCTTCGCTAATGGCTAATACACCTTTTGCAGTTAAGCTTTTATTAAGGCTTAGCTCGTCTAGTAATTCCAAAGCATCGTTATACAACTTTTTGGCTTCGCTACCAATGATGGGATCTTCTAGAATCTCTGGAAACTTTTTGCGCATTTCCCAAGCAGTGAAGAAAAATGTCCAATCGATATATGGGATCAACTCTTCGATAGTAGCTTCGACCGTTTTTATTCCGACAAAATTAGGTTTGTATAATGTGTTTTCATTGAACTCAACGGGTGTATACGTAGAGCAAGCTTTTTTATAGGAAAGTAAAGGGGATACAAATTCCTTTGATATTGCAGCGATTCTATCATATTCAGCGTACATATCCTTAACAAAAGTTTGTTTAATCGTGTTGTTGAGCAATGCTTTAGCGCCTTCAACACCTTTTGTTGCATCTTTGGCATAAATAACCGGTTCTTTATAAAATGGAGCGATTTTCAATGCGGTATGTAACATAGACGTAGTAGCTCCACCTATCATCAGTGGTATCTTAGAATTCTTTTCATCTAACATTTTTGCGAGGGTAACCATTTCATCAAGTGATGGAGTAATAAGGCCACTTAATCCAATGATGTCAACATTTTCTTTGATTGCTGTTTCAATGATCAGTTCCGGCGGTACCATGATTCCTAAGTCAATAGTTTCGAAGTTATTGCATTGAAGCACAACACCAACGATATTCTTGCCAATGTCATGAACATCACCTTTTACAGTTGCTAGAAGTATTTTACCTGCACTTGTGCTCTTCGCTTCAGTGTTCTCGGCTTCAATATGAGGCAACAAAATGGCAACTGCCTTTTTCATAACTCGAGCGCTTTTAACAACTTGAGGCAAGAACATTTTTCCGGAGCCAAATAAATCCCCAACGATACTCATTCCATCCATTAATGGTCCTTCAATAACTGAAATGGCAGTTTTCAACTTAGCATGAGCCTCAATTAAATCTTCTTCTATATAAGTTGTAATTCCTTTAACTAATGAAGTGCTTAAACGTTTTTCAACAATAGCTTCCCGCCATGCGTCTACTTTTTTCTCTGTTGTACCTTCGTTGCTTTCAATAACATTTGAAGCATACTCGAGAAGAGCATCCGTTGCATCTTCGCTACGGTCAAAGATGACATTTTCAGTCAGTTTCAATAACTCAGGCTCGATTTCATCATAGATCTGAACGAGTCCAGGATTCAAGATGGCCATATCAAGACCGGCGTCAATGGCATAATACAAGAACACAGAATGCATTGCTTCACGGATGAGATTATTGCCTCTAAAGGAGAAGGATAAGTTACTGAGTCCACCACTAGTTTTTGCGTGAGGAAGATTTAGTTTAATCCAACGTACGGCTTCAATAAAATCGATAGCATAATGATTATGCTCTTTGATTCCGGTTGCTATGGCAAGAATATTCACATCAAAGATAATATCTTCAGGATTAAACTGAAGATCATTAACTAATATGTCATAGGCTCTTTTGGCTATTTGCGTTTTGCGGGTTAAACTATCTGCTTGGCCTTTTTCGTCAAAAGCCATAACAACGACAGCTGCTCCGAATTTTTTGATGATTGAAGCTTGTTTAATGAATTCTTCAGGACCGTTTTTAAGACTTATTGAGTTGACAACCGGTTTACCCTGTATTGATTTAAGACCTTCTTCAATGATTTCCCATCGTGAGGAGTCAATCATCACGGGCACACGGCAGATATCCGGTTCGGATGCGATAAGTTTAAGGAAAATCCCCATCTCTTTTTTGCCGTCTAACAAACCGTCATCAAAGTTGACATCGACAATTTGTGCACCGTTTTCAACTTGATTTTTAGCTATTTCAAGGGCTTCTTCGTATTTTTTCTCACGAATAAGTCTTGCGAATTTTCTTGATCCAGAAACATTTGTCCGTTCACCGATGTTTATAAAGTTCATTGTTTTGTCTATTTTCAAAGGTTCTAAACCAGCTAATGTCGTTGTGATTTCATTCTTGGTTACTTGATGTGGCTTATATTTAGATACGACTTCAGCAATCGCTTTAATGTGGGCAGGCGTAGTGCCGCAACAGCCCCCAACAATATTAATAACACCTGCACTAGCAAGTTCTTCTAGCAATGAAGCTGTTTCATCTGGTAGCTCGTCGTATTCACCCAATTGATTTGGTAAACCTGCATTTGGATGAATGCTAATATAAGTTTCAGAGATGTTAGCTAAATGTTTAATATACGGTATTAGATCTTTAGCTCCAAAAGCACAGTTTAACCCTATACTTAATATATTAGGATTATTGAGTGAAGCGTGGAACGCTTCGAGGGTTTGACCAGATAAAGTACGCCCGCTCTTATCTGTTAATGTCCCTGATAACATAATCGGCAGAGTTGTTTTCTTGGATTCGAAAACTTCTTCACAAGCAATGAGAGCAGCTCTTGCATTATGAGTGTCGAAAATTGTTTCTATTAATAATAAGTCAACACCGCCATCAATTAGACCGCTGACTTGTTCTACATATGAATTCTTGACTTCATCAAAATGAACACTTCGATATCCCGGATCCTCTACTTTAGGTGACATGGAAAGAGTTTTGTTTGTCGGACCAATGCTACCTGCTACAAATCTGGGTTTATCAGGTGTTAATAATGTATATTTATCGGCACAAGCTTTTGCGGTTTTTGCACTTTCGAAGTTTATTTCATAAGTGACATGTTCTGTTTTGTAATCACTTTGTGAAATACTTGTACTATTAAATGTATTGGTTTCAATTATATCTGCACCTGCCTCAAGAAAAGCATTATGTATAGAAACAATTGCTTCTGGTTTTGTAAGACTGAGTAAATCATTATTCCCTTTTAGACTAACAGGATGATCTATAAAACGGGTTCCGCGAAAATCTTCTTCACTTAATTTAAGCTGCTGAATTTCGGTTCCCATTGCACCGTCGAGCATCATGATACGCTCACCTAGTATCTTATATATTTTGTGCATTTAAACGACCTCCCTATAAGTATTGATTTCACTGTGATTGTACTATATACTATAGCAATTCAGACTTCTTGGCAATAAATATTCATAATTTTGTTTATAAATACTAATTTATATATTATACTAGTGTTAAAGATAAAGGTAGGTGCTCTATGAAATCAAAGATATTGAACAAAGAATTCGGAATGTTAACTTATGGTATTACACCTCCAAAGTCTTCCAATTCAGATGATAAAATAAGAACAATTGCAGCTAAACAAGTGGAAAGAATTAAAGGATTGGATATCGATGCTTTAATTATCTATGATGTACAGGATGAAAGTGATCGAACGGAAAATGAAAGACCTTTTGAATTTGAAAGCTTCTTAGATCCATCCGTTTATGCAAATGAATATCTTAAAGATATAAAAGTGCCAAAAATCGTATATCGATGTGTTGGTAATTATGATAAAACTGAATTTGTAGATTGGTTGAACAGTGGAGCGGATGACTATTCAGTATTCGTTGGAACGGCAGCAAGGGATCAACGAGTGAAGATCTCTTTAAATGAAGCCTATGAGGAACGTAAGGAAAGTGATCATAAACCGTTATTAGGTGGAGTGACAATCCCTGAAAGAAATTTGGTTTTAAGAGATGAACCACAAAGACTTGAAGCTAAGGTATTAAGTGGATGTGATTATTTCGTTTCCCAATGTGTTTACGATGTTGCAATCAGTAAAGCATTCCTGAGAGAGTACAAAGCTTACTTTGATGAAAAGGGTCTTGACATAAAGCCAATTATTTTCACACTGACGCCTTGCGGATCTGAGAAAACGCTTAAGTTTATTAAGTGGCTAGGCATAAGGGTGCCGAAGTGGGTAGAAGAAGATCTGCTTCAAGCAGACGATATGCTAGCGCATTCACTGAATCTCATCTCAGCATTTTTTGTTGAATTAACAAGTTATGCTAAGAAATTGGATATTCCCATTGGATGCAATATAGAAAGTGTTTCCATCAGAAAAACGGAGATTGAAGCATCTATCAATCTGACAAAGGAGATCAAAGCATATATTGACAGACAAATCTAATAATATGGCATGATTTCATAGACAGGTTACATCAAAAGAAAATAGTTATCATAAAAGTCTATGGTCCGGATGACATAGGCTTTATTACTGATTAAATAACCCATGTTTATAATGAGAATCTAATCTTGAAATGATATAATATATAATAGTAGAAGTCAGACAGAAGGGAGCGGTTAGCGTGAAGAAGTTTTTATTCTACATAACTTTTGTAGCACTTGCAATGTATTGTGCTGAAATTATTAGTTACAATGATCCAAATATACTTTTTGAACCTACTGCATATATTGGATATGGTATTTTATATGTTTTCTTTATTCATTCATTGATTACTAGAAAAGTGACAAAATGGTCGACTGTTTATTTCTATGGTATGTTAGTAGGAATTATCACAGAAGCCTTTTTACCAAAAGTACTCTTCTTTGGATGGGACAGCTCAAGTTTCACCTTTATAGGAATTGCATGGATTGAATTATTCATTCTAACATTTTTCTATCACCCGTTTTTCTCTTTTATTGTTCCGGTTTTTATTGCTCGTAAATGGCTGAATTATCCGTTTGCACTTGAAACGAAGGGATTAACGTTGAAGATCATATTACCCGTTGCCATAGTTACACTGTTCTCGGTAGGCAATGCTTACATAGAGGGTGGAGGTCAATTTCCCCAAACGCTTATCTCTACGATAATACTTGTTACACTCATTATATTATTGAAACGTAGTGGGCAAATTAGCGATATCGGTCTTACAGTTACAACAAGGAAATATCTGTTTGGTCTTGCATTTCTACTGTATGGATTCGTTTTTATTGTTGGAGACGTGCCTTATGGCGGACGTTTACCTGAACTTGGCGCATTTATATTTATACTTATATACATAGCAAGTGTATCTATATTGATATATAGAGAACTTCCAGAAAAGTATGACATTAAAAATGTTCAAGAAATCCAGATTAAAACAGACGAAGTTAACTATAAAAGGAACATCTATGTCGAAGAAATAATTGGTTACATACCAGATCTCAATAATATTAAAGTTGTACTTGGTGCAATTGCATTTATAAGTTTGGTTATTGTGGGGAGCTTGCTGCCGCTGATTATTGCGCCGGCAATACCAGTCGTTTTGATTGTGATTCTATTAGCTGGGATGATTTTTGGCTGTATATATTTCCTACGATGTTTGTTTAGGCCTAAGGTTTATTTTTAGTGAAGTACTCTAATTAAAAGGGACTGTTGCATTAGCGGTTAATAGCTAATGCAACAGTCCCTTAATATTGTTTTAAATGCTTTTTATCATTTATGCAGAAACTAAATAAGTTTCTTGAGAATCTTGTTGGAACGAACAATGAACGCTGTCATTTGTTCTGGACTAAGAGGTTTATGACTGAGTAAAGCAAGATCATATAATTGTTCACAGAATAATGTGATATCACTTTCTTTACCACTGTCGTCTTTGTTCTCAACAATAAATTTAACTAATTCATTATTGCTGTTTAGAACTAAAGTCTCTTCTGTTGGCATAAGTCCACCCATGTCCATGCCCATAGAACCATACATTTTAGTCATATCTTGCATACGTCTTGAGTCTTCAGCAAGTAAGATCATTGCAGAGATATCTTCTGACTTAAGAGATTCGACTTGAACTTTCAGCTCTTCGTTGTTTAAAGATTTTTTGAAAATAGTTTCAAGTGCTTCTGATAATGTTTTCATATCTTCTTCACTAGTGTTATTCTCACCTTTAAGTGTATCCGTTAAATCAGCATCAATTCTAGCAAACTTAACATCTGCATTCTTCGATTCCATGTGACTTATGAATGGTTGGTCAATTGAATGATCCATAATAACTGCATCCATTTCATGTTCCTTGAACATGTTCACATATTGTGATTGAATAACTTTATCTGTAACATAATATACCTTGTTCTCATGTTTGGAAATATTCGCTTCTAAGTATTCCGGTAATGTTTGGAACGTATTAGCAAGTGTTTTGAAAAGAAGAATGTCTTTCGTCTTATCGAAGAATTTATCGTCTCTTAAACAACCGAATTTGATGAATGGATGTATATCATTCCAGTAGCCTTCATAAGCTGCTCTGTCTTTTTTGAAATTGCTGTTTAACTTGTCAGCAACTTTCTTTGAAATATAATCACTGATTTTCTTGACGAAACCATCATTTTGTAGGAAACTTCTTGATACATTAAGCGGAAGATCCGGACAATCAATAACTCCTTTAAGAAGTAATAAGAATTCAGGGATAACTTCCTTGATATTATCAGCAACGAATACTTGGCTGTTATATAACTTGATTTGACCTTCCATACTGTTGTCAAATTCATTGCCAACTCTTGGGAAGTAAAGAATACCTTTAAGTCTAAACGGATAATCCATATTTAAATGAATCCAGAATAATGGCTCTTTATAATCATTAAACGTTTTTTTGTAGAATTCTTTATATTCTTCATCAGTACATTCACTTGGTTGCTTTAAGTATAAAGGTGTTGTAACATTTAGAGCTTTTGGCTCTGTAACAATGACATTTCCTTCTTCATCTTTTTCAGGGGCAGCATTAACATCTGTTAAAAAGATTTCATAAGGCATGAATGAACAGTACTTTTCAATTGTTGTTCTTAGTTTCCATGAGTTTAAAAACTCTTTACCATCATCACTAATGTGAAGAACGATTTCAGTACCGCGATCGGTTTTAGTTCCTTCTTCAAGTGAAAATTCAGTACCGCCATCACATGACCAATGGATTGGAGTTGAACCTTCTTTGTAAGATAATGAATTGATATCTACAGTTTCTGCTACCATAAATGCTGAATAGAATCCTAAACCAAAGTGTCCGATGATTTGTTCAGCATTTTCTTTGTCTTTATAGGTGTTTAAGAAATCCTCAGCACCGGAAAAAGCGATTTGATTAATATATTTTTTGACTTCTTCGCCGGTCATACCAAGACCAGTGTCTTTAAGTGTAATGGTATTGGCTTTTTCATCGACAGATACTTCAATCTTAAAGCTTGAACCTTCTTCTAAAGAATAGTCACCCATAGAATCTAGTTTTTTGAGTTTTGTCATTGCATCAGATGCATTTGATATAAGTTCACGAATAAAAATATCGTGTTCAGAATATAACCATTTTTTGATAATTGGAAAAATATTTTCTGAGTGTATGGAAAGACTTCCTTTTTCAGTATTCATTGTAACTTGTACCTCCTATTTATTGGACTTTAGTCCTTAGTGTTTAACTTTGTCGACAACCTATTGTTATCTGCTTCTATTATTAGAGCTTCTGATTTGTAATTGACAAATCTTTCGACAACAATATGATACATCTACAAAAAAGAAAAGTCAATACAAATTTAGCACTCATAACTATCGAGTGCTAACAAATGCTGTGAAGTGCAGTTATAGGGCATTTATTAAAATATCATAAAAATTTTGACTTTGCAGAGTATTATATAGATAGTAATGATATTCATAGATTAAACAGAGAAAAACGAACTTAGCTACTGAACGTTTAACTTAACTAGTCAACAGTTAACATCGTAGCAATATCATGCTTTTTGAAGAATTTTAACATGTTATCATCAAAATATTGTTCGGCTTGTTTATCAAGGGTAAAGGTGGCATAGTTCGTTCCGGTTACAATCTTTATTCTCTTGTTCTCATAGATAAACGAAAAAGTGAAATTATTGATTGCATTGGATTCGAGAAAATTAATCTTTTCTAGCAGAGAATCTTTAGCACCATCTTTCAGTCCGAAAACTACCTTCAAAGTAGTAGGTGTTTTTCTACCTTTAATCATTTCGAATATATTCTGTTTAAGATCGACCCATTTAATGTAACGTCGTTCACCGATAATCTCTTTTTCCTCCGGGGACAAATACTCCATACGAATTTGCCCATCGATATTGATTTTATAGAACCCAACCATTTCAAACGAGGTACAAAGAAATTCGTCAAATATTGTGTCTTTAAGTAATTTTGCCATACATTCTTTGGTATCTTCAATCATAAAACTAATCACGTGGCATCCCCCGTACTTAAGATTTGTTGTGTTATGCTAAGGATTCATTATAAGCTATGTAAATGGGGATTACAATAAATTCTTAATTGACGGTAAAAATTAATGGTGCTAAACTTAACTTCGAAGAAAAAGATGAATAGACAACTAATCTTTAACAATCTGATAAATAACAAAGGTGGTAAACATGGACTACATTAATGATTATTTTGAATTTATGAAAAAAGCAACAACAGCCGTTCAATCAGTTGACGCAGTAAAAACTAGACTGAATGACAATGGATTTATACAACTGGACTTAGATGAGCTATGGACGTTAAAACCGGCAGGAAGTTATTATGTATCTACTTATCCTTCGATGTTAGTGGCGTTTACACTGGGTAGTTTACCATTTTTAACAAAAGGTTTTAAAATGATTGCAGCGCATACCGATAATCCGGGTTTTCGAATAAAACCAAATCCTGAAGTAAACACAGAAGGTATGATTACCCTTAATGTGGAGAAGTACGGTGGACCCATACTAAACACTTGGTTTGACCGTCCATTATCCATTGCAGGACGAATTGCAATAAAATCGAATAATATTCTTAAACCAGAAGTGAAACATATTGATTTTAAACGACCAATACTTACAATACCAAATCTTGCGATACATATGAACAGAGAAGTAAATAAGGGTGTCGAAATAAAGATTCAAAAAGAAATGCAACCTCTTATTGCACAACTTATAGAAGATGAAATCAAAGATAGCTACTTGCTGGATTTAATTGCGACAGAAGCGAATGTAAAAGCTTCCGATATTCTAGATGTGGATTTACTTGTTTATTGCTTAGAAGAAGGTATGCTTGTAGGAGCTAAAGAAGAATTTATGTCGTGTCCTCGGATTGATGATCTTTCTATGGTATACGCTGCAATGGAAGCCCTTGTGAGTTCTGAACACAAGGATGGCATTAATATGGGTGTATTCTTAGACAATGAGGAAATCGGATCAATGACCAAACAAGGTGCTGACTCTATGATTGTTTCGAACATCGTAGAGAGAATCCGTTTAGGACTTATTCGAACAGAGGGAGAATTTAATCGTCAATTAACGGATAGTTTTGTCATATCAGCGGATGGTGCTCATGCGCTTCATCCAAACTATGCAGAAAAAAATGATATTACGAATAAACCGGTGATGAATAAAGGTATTACAATTAAGATAAGCGGTAATCGCTCCTATGCATCTGAAGTTGAAACGATTGGTGCATTCCAACAACTATGTGAAAAAGCAGGTGTTGCATATCAGAAGTTTGTTAACCATTCTGATGAATTAGGTGGAAAAACACTAGGACCGTTAATCAGTAAATACATACCAATTAACGTCGTTGATATTGGAGCGCCAATGCTTGCAATGCACTCTACAAGAGAGCTGATGGGTAAACAGGATTTCTTGGATTCAATTACTATATTCAAGACTTTTTACAGCCTTGAATAGATTGTCATCAATTTAATGGCATGTTATAATGTATAGCAGCTGATACTACATCTGGCGATTTCAATGTCAGATTTCTAAAAGGAGATTGGAAATGAGATATAAGATTGTTGCAGATAGTTCGACTGATGTTAATCAAGAAATGCAGGAAAGAATGAATATTCAACTTGCACCATTAACATTAGAAATAGATGGAGTAAGATTTATTGATGATGAAACTTTTAATGTTCCAGAGTACTTAGACTTAACTGAGAAAAGCCCAAACGTTCCCAAAAGTGCATGCCCATCACCGGATGATTACCTTAAAGCGTACCATGGCGATGAAGATGGCGTTTTTGTTATAACACTGAGCTCAGAACTCAGTGGAAGTTATTCAACGGCGATACTTGCTAAAGAGTTGCTTGAAGAAGAAGATTCAACGAAGAAAGTACATGTGTTTGACTCTAAATCTGCATGTGCAGGGCAAGTTGCAATTGCGCTGAAAGTACAGGAGTACATTGAAGCGGATTTGGATTTTGAAGATATCGTTGAGAAGGTAGAAGCATATATCACTCAAATGGCGACAGTTTTTGTCCTTGAAAAAATCGAGCATCTTCAGAAAAATGGGCGTATGACAAAGATGAAAGCTACAATCGTCAATGTCCTTAATATTAAATTAGTGCTTATAGCGAATGACAATGGAGAAATTCAACTGTACTCACAAGCAAGAGGAACCAAAAAGGCAATTGATAAAATGATTCAATCATTTAACGATGTAGGTACAGTTTCTAAAGATAAATTCATTGTTATTGCTCACGTGGAAGCAGAAGAAAGAGCAATTATGATTAAAGAGAAAATTGCCGCACTCTATGACTTCAAAGAAATATTTATTGTAAAAACAAAAGGATTAAGCTCAAACTATGCAAACAAAGGTGGTATTGTAATCGCATTTTAATAAACCGCTATATTCAAAAGGAGCCAATGCATCAGCAAATGAAACTATGTTGAGGCAATAGCTCCTTTTTATGTTGTTTATAGGTACTAACAAGCATATATTTTGAAAAAATTAATAGAAAATTAACAAAAAATACGGATTATATACATATTTTTATTGTAAAGTTGAATAAACCTAGAAAATCGGAGCGAGATGATGAGACGTAAGAATAATCTAAAGCACAATATACCCATTAGCAAACATAAAAGTTTGAAGAATAGAATAAGATTTATCGTAAACATCTCAATTTCTATAGCCGTACTCATGTTAAGCGGAATCCTCGTTATGTTAATTCATCAAGGATTCACAATCGTAGCGACAACAACTGCGTTTTATTATGTTGAACAAATCCAAGAAATTGTTGATGAAACAGCAGAGGTGATTGAATTACATGAAGAAAAAATCACGGCTGACAATTTTATTATTGATAAGCAATTTAACAAACGGATGTATAGTCTGTCAAAAATCATTCCGTTCTTTAGCATTAAACTTGACGTGAATGGTGAAGTTGCCTATGCCTTTACAGCATCGCAAATAGCTGAAGAGATGGTGAAATTAAGGGGAAGAGATATTGATGAAGAAACCTATCTCTCAATTATGGAAGAATTCAAAACGAATAGAGAACTGAATAAGAAAAAGAATTTTGAGTTTGAAGGCACAAAAGTTGTTGAAACTATCATGGATCATCATGATGTTGCCATCGGAAGTGTACAAGTTGGCATTGATTCAAAAATTGAATATGCAATGTACTTGGCAGTGGTTTTAGTTATTGTTCTTGCAGGTATTGTTGTTGTTGGCATTATGCGTTTTATAACGAGTTTTTTCACAAAACCGATTCTAAAACCAATATATAAGCTACAGGCGCAACTTGATTTACTGGCTGATGAGAATTATGACAACATTAACCCGTCCCTAATTGTCGATAAACGAACAGTTCGTGAAATTAGAGAATTATCAGATGCGACGAATAAACTTTTAACTAAAATGATCAATTATAATGAAGTGATTACTAAGTCTGAGAAAATGGCTTCAGTAGGTCAATTAACAGCTGCAATTACCCATGAGATCAATACGCCGCTTGGGGTCATCAATGCAAATGCAGGTCTTATGAAAATGTTGACTGAAGAGGCAGTGATAGCCGATACGACTGAAGATAAGCAATTACTGCTTGAATCAATCATTGAAACTGCGGATACGACAGAAGAGGCATGCGGTCGTATACAAGAAATAATAAAAAGTTTGAGATCATATTCAAGAATAGATCAAGCAGACTTTATGCCTGCAAGCATCAATGAAAGTATGAAAAGTGTTGTCACATTAACAACGAACCTACACAAGAATCGAATAAACATTATTGAAGAATTTGGAGAGGTTCCGGATGTGAATTGTTATATAGGTTTAGTCAATCAAGTATTTATGAATCTGATTATCAATGCAATACAAGCTATTGATGGTGAAGGTAATATTACACTTAGAACAACAAGTGATGAACAATTTGTATATGCTAGTGTTATAGATACCGGTTGTGGAATTGATTTGAAAGATATTTACCGTGTTTTTGAATATGGATTCACAACGAAGCAACCAGGATCCGGTTCGGGTATTGGATTAGCCCTCAGTAAAAACATCGTACATAAGCATAATGGTGAGATTACAATTGATTCCAATGTTGGAGTAGGATCTACGATAACAGTTCGATTGCCAATTAATCAGTGATTTTCCTTTATGGTAATGCACATCTATTAGAAAGATTGACATAAGTGAAATGAGGACTAATATGGAAACAATAATGGTAGTAGATGATGAACTAATGATTACAAAAACTTTATCACTTCTTCTCAAGATGAAAATGAAGAAAAATGTGATAGCTTTCAATACACCTAAAGAAGCGCTTGAATGTGAAGAACTCAAAACGAATCATGTGGATGTCATTGTGTCTGACTTTATTATGCCGGGCATGAATGGCATTGAATTCTTGATGGAAGTTAAAAAACTAGCACCTAACACTGAGACCATATTATTGACCGGGTATGCAGACAAAGAAAATGCAATTCGAAGTATTAATGAAGTTGGTGTTTATTATTATCTTGAAAAACCTTGGAACAATGAAGAGTTAGTTAAGATAGTTACAAATGCCATGGACAAAAAAATGTTAGCTGAACAGCTAAAATCCAAAATGAAGGAACTTTATACATCGAACGAAGAGAACAAAAGATTGTACGAGTTAGTTAGTAAAGAATATGACAAAGAACTTCAAGGTTCCAAAAGTCTTTTAATTGCATTAGCCAATGTTATTGAAGCCAAAGATAAATATACGGATGGTCATACTAGACGTGTTTCTCAACTGTGTTATGCAATAGGAAAGAGTCTCAATCTTCATCAAGAGGATATTGAGACGTTAGAAGTTGTCGGTATTATTCATGATGTAGGTAAAGTTGGTGTACCTGAGGCGATTTTAAACAAGCCTGGTAAACTAACAATAGAGGAATTTGAACTGATGAAAGAACATCCTGCATCTGGAGAGAAGATTTGTCGGCCCTTAGGGATGTTTAAAGGCTATTTGGAACCAATCAGGCATCACCATGAAAAACTAGACGGTTCGGGCTATCCAGACGGCTTGAAAGGCGATGAAATCAATCTGATTACAAGAATATTGGCAGTTGCGGATATTTTTGATGCATTACATTCTGAGCGGCCATATAGATCTAAGTTGCCAATCGATATGGTTAAGGGTATAATGTTTGATGAAGCTGAAAAGGGGTTAATTGATGCTAGAATTGTACTTGAACTTTTTAACCTTATTGAGACTGGATTATTATCAGACATTATAGGAGAATAGTATGAGAATGTTACTATACATAGGCATGTTGTTGATGGGTGCCTTTATCGGTTATAAAGAAATGGCACACCCAAAACTATTAAGAGGGTTAGATAAATTTCAGATGGCAGCATTACTCATGCTGCTTTTTGTCATGGGTGTTCGTATTGGCGTTGATAAAGAAGTTATGGGTGCAATACAAGTTATAGGATTCAAAGCTATAGTATTTGCTCTAATAACTATTAGCTTAAGTGTTCTTTTTGTTTGGATATTTGTTCGTTATACCAATAAGAGCGGTGACAGGTCATGATGATTGTCGCTGCAGTTATTCTGGGATGCCTTGCAGGAATATTCATAGTGCCTCCTGAGCTAGCAGGCAAGACGGATTTGTTTATGGATATTGGTTTATGCTTATTGCTAGTTTTGGTAGGTATTGATATAGGTAAGCAAAAAGGCATCCTTAAAGAAGTCAAAAAATTAGGCAAGAGTTTGATTGTCATTCCGTTACTCATTGCACTCGGTAGCATTGTTGGTGGTATCGTTTCCGGTTTTATATTTCAGATGCCGTTTAATGAAGGTGGTGCAATTGGAGCTGGATTTGGTTGGTATTCGTTATCGGCAGTTATTCTTGCAGACTATTCGAATGAATTATCAGCATTAGCTTTTTTGACGAATGTGATACGTGAACTATTTGCAATTATGTTAATACCATTGATTGCTAAATATATCGGTTATGCAGAAGCGGTTGCACCGTCCGGAGCGACGGCGATGGATACAACATTACCAATCATCACAAGATATACAGATGCTAAAACTTCAGTATTGGCTTTTGTTTCAGGGGTTGTCTTATCAACGCTTGTACCAATAGTTGTACCGATCATTATTGGGTTATAGCGATCAGCAAGTTTTGGAAAGAGGAAAAGATGAAGATTTTGATAGATTTACATACACATACAGTTTCAAGTGGACATGCTTACAGTACATTACAAGAAAACGTTCAAGAAGCTAAGAACAAAGGTTTAGAATATTATGGATTTTCAGATCATGGTCCCATGATGCCAGGGGCACCCCATATATTCCATTTTCAGAATATTAAAGTAGTTCCTCGTGAAATAAACGGGGTTAAAGTACTTCGAGGTGTCGAAGCTAATATAATCGATTTTAAAGGATCTATTGATATGACGGATGCAACCCTACGATATATTGACTATGTTATTGCAAGCGCCCATATGCCCTGCATTATATCTAGAACCATCGATGAGAATACGAATGCGTTGATTGGTGCAATGAAAAATCCAAGAGTCCAATTTATTGGTCATCCTGATGACGGTCGTTTTCAAGTAGATTATAAACGATTGGTAAAAGCAGCAAAAGAGGAAAATGTAATTCTGGAGGTTAATAATTCATCATTGGATCCAAAAGCGTTTAGACAAAACGGTCGCGAAAATGTTATTGAGATGTTAAAGTTATGTAAGGAACTTGAGGTACAGGTTCTTGTGAGTTCGGATGCACATATATCCTTTTCGGTAGGTGAATTCAATTATGCGTTGGAGATTCTAACCGAATTAAATTTCCCTGAACACCTTGTTATTAACACAAATCCAGAAAAGTTCCTGAGATTTATAGGCTTTACCCAATAATAGTGGCGTGTTTAAACAATAACTTTACGCTATCAATTTAATGTGGTAAAATCTTTATATGGAATTCACCCAAATTAAGGAGAACAAGCATATGAGTAAAAAGATAAGATCGGACGAAGTTAATCATCTTTTCGAATCGATTTTGTATCTGAAAACAGTTGAAGAATGTTATGATTTTTTTGAAGACGTTTGTACAGTTAATGAATTACATTCTTTGGCACAAAGACTTCAAGTTGCAAAAATGTTAAGAGAACAACATACATATTTGGAAATAGCTGAGAAGACAGGTGCATCAACAGCTACAATAAGTAGGGTAAATCGTTCGTTAAATTATGGTAATGATGGATACGATATGGTATTTGGCCGTATGAAAAATAAAGAATAACTATAACAAGTAAAAAGACTATCTTCGGATAGTCTTTTATTATATTACAGGAAAGTCCTACTACTTTAGCAAAATATATAGATACCGACATTTTACGCTGAGGAAACTTTCCTTCCATATATGAAGTTTTGCTGATGCAAAAACGTGGCGAAGTCACTCTTCTTGCATTACAGGAAAGAGGTAAAGCCTCTGAATGCAAGACTAATGATTAATATAACCTTTTCGATCAAAAGGACTAGATAAAATAATTTGAGTATTTGTGTCTCCAAACTTTTGAATTTGATTTAAAAGTTTTTCAAGTTCTTGAACTCCTTTAACTGCAACCATTACAGTCATACAATAAGATCCGGTTACGTGGTAACATTCCACAATGGCAGGATCTTTTCTTGAGAGTTCGTAAAAAGCGGGATACTTTTCAACCTTCATTGTGATGTTTACAATGGCTCGGATTAAGAATCCCAGTTCATTATGGTTTAGAATTGCTTGATAACCATTGATGACACCCAGTTTTTCCAAACGTTTTATCCTCTCTGAAACTGCAGGGGAAGTTAGGTTAACTCTGTCGCTTATTTCCTTGACAGGCATTCGTCCGTTTTCTTCTAACAAACTTAGAATATTCATATCGATTTGATCCATTTTTACCTCCTTTAATTAATAAAGTTATAGCTTTGTACAATCATGCTATCATAACTAATATTAATTATCAAGGCATAATACTATGTATTATTTGGCAAATCAGGTAAAGTGTTTACTATAATTAAGCGAAGTAGTAAACTTGAGATAAGTTGATTGATAAATATATGAAAGTGATTTGTAAACAACAATTTATCTGACTATAAACCAAAGGAGATTAGATTATGGCTGAAAAAACTTTGAATCCATTTGAAATCGCGCAAAAACAAATCAGAAAAGCAGTTGATGAATTACATGAAACAGATGAACTTTATTATTTTTTGAGTGAACCAATGAGAACACTTGAAGTATCAATTCCCGTACGTATGGATGATGGTCACACGAAAGTCTTTACAGGCTATCGAGTTCAACACAATGATGCAACCGGACCAACAAAAGGTGGTATACGTTTCCATCCTGCAGTTACCAAAGATGAAGTGAAAGCACTTGCAACATGGATGACCTTTAAGTGTCTCGTAGTTGGTCTTCCTTATGGCGGCGCAAAAGGTGGGGTTAAAGTTGATCCCAGTTTATTGAGCATAACGGAATTAGAAGCCTTAAGTCGTGGTTATGCAAAAGCTATCGCTCCAATCATCGGTGAAAAACGAGATATACCGGCACCTGACGTTAATACGGATGGTCAAGTAATGGCTTGGATGGTTGATGAATATTCGCAGCAACGGGGTGTCGGCCAAACGCTGCTTGCGGTTTTTACAGGAAAACCCGTCGAGTTTGGTGGATGTTTAGGACGTAAGGAAGCAACTGGATATGGTGTTGCATTAATTGCTAGAGAAGCGATTAAGGAAAAAGGAATGGAAATTGATCTGACAACAGTTGCCGTTCAAGGTTTTGGTAATGTTGGAAGTTATACGGCATATTATATGTCGGAATTTGGCAGTAAGGTTATTGCGGTATCTGATCATAGCTGTTGTATTCAGAATCCAGAAGGTCTAGATATCAAAAAAGCGATGGAATACGTACAAGAGACGGGAACACTTACAGGGTATATTGAATTAGGCTCGACAGAAAGTCCAAGAGATGACTTGTTTAAGATAAAGTGTGATGTGTTTACTCCTTGCGCACTTGAGAATGCAATAACAAGCCATAATGCAAACGATCTTGATGTTAAGATTATCGTGGAAGGTGCAAATGGACCAACAACACCAGAAGCGGAAAAGATTTTACTGGCGAAAGGAACGTTTATTGTTCCGGATATTCTTGCAAATGCAGGTGGTGTTACAGTTTCCTATTTAGAGTGGGTACAAAACCTATATCATTATTACTGGGGATTTAAAGAAGTTCAAGATAAACAAGAAATAAAAATGATAGAAGCGTTTGATAGAGTTATTCATATGATGAAAGAAAGAAATGTAGATATGCGAAGCGCAGCTTATATGATTGCAATTCATAAGATTGCACAGCCTTTACGATTGCGTGGATGGATATCTTAAAGAACGAACTGGTCGCTCATGTCGCCATCATCGTGTCCTTTGCTGCGCCTCGTGGCTCACTAGAAAATTGATCTGGGATGAGCGGCCTACGTTGTAGTACCTGAGAATCTATCCTTATGGCGACATAAGTCGAACGTGCATTTAATCTTTAGTCTTCATTCGTAGTCAACTAGAAACGAAAGAGAAATAACTGTCCAATATTAGGGTAAACAATAGGGATGGCACTTATAAATCACAGGAAGAAAATGTCTTTAGGAGATATTTTCATGTGATCAATAAGTGCCATCCTATTAATAAAACTGATTAAGCTGTATCCGTCGGTTTCTTCTTCTTCGGTGGATTTTCTTCCTTTTCAGAGAAGTTCTTAAGCAGATAACCATCAATAAGTTGCGTTATCATATGTTTCTGGGCGGAAGCTTGTATTGTAAAAAGATAACTCGTAGCAAAGATGGTAAGAAGTTCTTGTTTCTTATCATCTTTGACATCTTTGAATAAATCTTTAGCTACCTCCATAGTTTCATGCATTCTATCTTCAAAGATATGAAAATTACTTGATTCACATTCCACGATGCGATCATGAAAGTCTTTGAGTCCGGTGAAACCTTCAGGTAAATCACCATCAATAAACATTTCTCTAATAGGAACCATTAACTCCTTAATGTCAGTAATGGATAATATTGGTTTTAAATAATAGATAAACAGCATCATAATAACGTGGTCGTTTGTATATTTCTTCTTCACAGTAGGTGGTAATAAGTCGTATTTAGAATAGTTGTTGATCATAGTTTTTGTAAGAACTTTATCTGTATTGTTACGTCGAAATAAACCTAGATGGTCATCCATAAAGGTTGTTACTTGATCCATATATAAATCAATATTAGGAATATCATCAGATTTAACACGATCGAAGTTTTTTATTTCGTTTAATAAGTCATTCATAAAACTGTCAAAATTTTCTTTAGCCATCGTCGCCCTCCCCTAAGTAGTTATTAATTGCTTCTATTTAGGATTTTCTTGCTATACTACATTATATAGTAACAAAAACTAGATGTAAACCTGTTTAACTAATTGAGGTAATCAAATGTAGAATATTTGTTCGTATTATGCTATCATGGTAGGAGAAATTGAAAGGTGGACACCATGGATAAATATTCTGCGCTTAACCCTCCGCAACTAGAAGCGGTTAAATATACAAAAGGCCCATTATTATTACTTGCAGGAGCTGGATCAGGTAAAACTAGAGTTCTTACTCATCGAATTGCATACTTAATTGAAGAGAAAAAAGTATTCCCTTGGAAGATAATGGCAATAACATTTACGAATAAAGCATCTAAAGAAATGAGAGAACGTGTAGACAAACTGATTGGTGCTGGTGGCAGTGATGTTTGGGTCAGCACATTTCACTCATCTTGTGTAAGAATTTTACGACGATTTATTGAAGAAATCGATTATGAAAGATCTTTTAGCATTTATGATTCGGATGATTCAAAACGTTTAATTCGTGAAATAATGAAAGCTTACAACATAGACCCTAAATACTACAAAGAATCTGCTGTGTTATCAGAAATCAGTGGTGCCAAGAACAAATTAATTACTGCACAAGCTTATAAGAAAGAAGCCATTGGTGACATGCGTAAAGAGGTCATCTCTAGAATTTACGATGAATACCAAAAACGTCTTAAGAACAATAATGCACTGGACTTTGACGATCTGCTAGTCAAAACCGTTGAGCTTTTTGAAAGAAGCCCGAAAACCCTTGAATATTATCACAATCTTTTTGAATATATTATGGTGGATGAGTATCAAGATACGAATGGTGTTCAGTTTAGATTAGTTAGTCTTTTAGCATCTAAACATAGAAATCTTTGTGTGGTCGGCGATGATGATCAATCGATCTATCGATTTAGAGGTGCCGATATCAAGAATATTCTTGATTTTGAGTTAGTCTACAAAGATGCAAAGGTTATTCGATTAGAACAAAACTACAGATCGACGAAAACAATCCTTGCTGCTGCAAACCAAGTCATACGCAACAACAAAAAACGTAAAGTGAAAAAACTATGGACAGATAATGATGAAGGTACTCAAATTCAACAAATCGTTAACCAAAATGAAAAGGAAGAAGCAGGATTTATAACATCAACCATTATTCAAGGAATTGAAGAAAAGGGTAGAGACTATAAACATTATGCAGTTTTATACAGGACGAATGCTCAATCCAGGTCGATAGAAGAGAAATTCTTCAGAGAAAGCATCCCATATCGTTTAGTTGGCGGTGTATCCTTTTATCAAAGAAAAGAGATCAAAGACATATTGGCATTCCTTAAACTCATTCATAATGATGCCGACTCAATTGCAGTAAAACGAATTATCAATGTACCGAAACGTGGTATTGGTGCCACAACAATAGACAGGATAAGTGAATACGCTTCACTCTACGGGATTAGTTTTATGGAGGCAGTGCTTAACGTTCGTGACGTACCTAATATTAGTCGTGGACTGAAAAATGTTGAAGAATTTGCTGGTATTGTAAGAAGTCTTCAGGAGACAGCAAAATCAGGTAAGCTAGAAGAATTAATGGATGAAGTATTAGAAAAATCAGGATATATTAAAGCGCTTCAATTAGAGAACACGCCAGAGGCCCTTGAACGGATTGATAATGTTAAAGAGCTTGTATCAAAAATGAAAGACTATGAAGAAGAAACCGGCGAAGAGGCTACATTGTTAGGATTTTTAGAAGAAGTTGCTTTAGTTGGTGGAATTGATGCACTTGATGATGATGATAATAAAGTTATACTTATGACTCTTCATAGCGCCAAGGGACTTGAATTTCCGGTGGTCTTCATGACAGGAATGGAAGAAGGTCTCTTCCCAAGCTATATGAGCATGAACTCAGGACTCGAAGAAGATATCGAAGAAGAACGTCGTCTTTGTTACGTCGGAATAACAAGAGCGCGTGAAGAATTATATCTTACTTCGGCTAAACAAAGGATGTTATATGGCAACACTCAATATAATCAAACAACTCGATTCATAAATGAAATACCCAAAGAATTGTTAGAGTCAAACGCTGTAAATCCAACAAGTTATTCAGGAAGTGCAGTGACTCCACCTACTGAAAAGCGAACTGATTTCTTTGGCAATAAACCGTTTAGTTTTAAACCAACACCTGGGGAGATACCGGCACCGAAAGGCGTAACATTGGATTTTGCTGCAGGAGACTTGGTTAAACATGGTAAATATGGAATTGGACAAGTGAAAATGATAGAGGCAGGTGGAGCTGATTATCAAGTGACAGTAAATTTCCCTAGCCATGGTACCAAGAAATTGATAGCAAGTTTTGCTGGTCTTAAGAAAATACAATAAATTATGGTAAAACTTATACCAAATCATTTAAGTTATGATATAATACTAGTAGATACGTTTTCAACGTACAACGAAGGATATTGGAAGGGACGTGAGTAATTATGTTAGAATTTCTCAAAAGAGATGATTTAGTAAGTATGAAGCATTTAAACGAACTAATTAAAGGCTTAAACAAAAAAGAAGAAAGCCGTAAAGTTAATCCATGGCTAATCGTAGGTTTAGTTACTTTAGGACTTTTAGTTGCAGGTCTTATCGTATACAAAGTATTCTTTGCAGATGACCATGAATATGATGAATTCGACGAATTCGACGATGAATTTGAAGACATGGATTACGACGACGATTATGATGAATTTGATGAGTTTGAAGAAGTAGACGATTCAGAAGATGATTTTGAAGAAGATACTGAAGAAGAAACCGAAGAATAATCGTAAATCTCTACAACTGAATAACTGAAAGACTTTATAGAGATATCAGTATACTGATATCTCTTTTATTGTGCGCATTAATGGGAGAATCTGTAAAGGGTTCTCTGGTGATAATGGTTATCCTTTGATTGTCAGAAATATATATAAGGGGTATACTTATATTATTATTAAATTGTACAGAATTAAAGTTTGATTCATCCATTAGGATAATATTCGTAATGAATTATAAAAATTTATAAAGGAGAGGTATGATATTTGCTGTCATACAATTAAACTATGAGAATAGCTGTTTTTAATGAACCATCTGAACCACGTGTTGCCTTATTGCCAGATTCGATAAAAAAACTCATTAAGCTTGATGGAATTGAAGTCGCTGTTGAAGAAAATCTTACAACGATGGTTACAAATGAAGAATATGAAAAAGCGGGTGCTCTTGTTATCAGAGATCGTAACGAACTCCTTCGTAGTTCAGATATTCTGCTCTGGGTGAATGAACCATCGAAAGAGGATATAGTACATATGAAAAAAGATGCTCTAAGCATTAGTTTTCTGGATCCTTATAATAATAAAGAACTGATTAATGCATTTAAGGATAAGGGTGTTAATGCCATCAGCATGGAAATGATACCAAGAACAACACTAGCGCAGAAAATGGATGCACTGAGCTCTCAAGCATCACTTGCAGGTTATGCAGCGGTAATATTGGGTGCAAATAAGTTGGATCGAATATTCCCTATGATGATGACGCCGGCCGGTACTATCCCGCCAGCGAGAGTTTTTGTTATTGGGGCGGGGGTTGCAGGTCTACAAGCGATTGCAACAGCCAAAAGACTAGGGGCCAGAGTAGAAGCCTTTGATACAAGAGCGGTTGTTGAAGAGCAAGTCGCTTCACTCGGTGCTAAGTTTGTTAAGGTGGATTTAGGAGAAACAGGTCAGACAAAAGATGGTTATGCAAATGCATTAACCGAAGAACAACTGAAACTGCAGCAAAAAGCAATGGCTAAAAGCTGCGCTAATGCAGATTTAGTTATTACGACGGCGAAGTTGTTTGGTAGAAAAGCTCCTATTATTGTAACGAAAGAAATTCTGCAACAGATGAGAAACGGATCAGTTGTTGTAGATCTTGCAGCCGGAACAGGTGGAAATGTTGAAGGAACCGTTGTGGATCAAGATGCAGTTATCGAAGGTGTTCATGTTATTGGTCTTGATAACTTGCCGGGTCAGGTGGCCTATGATGCCTCTGCTATGTATTCGAGTAACCTGACGAATCTGATTACACATTTTTATAATGTTGAAACGAAAAGTCTTTCACTAGAACAATCGGATGAAATCATGAAGGGTTGTTTAATTGTCAAAGAAGGTCAAGTAGTCAATGAACGCCTTAAGGAAATATATGGAGGTAAATAATGGGTATAATGTTAGTTTTCGTTTTGGTATTAGCTTCATTTTTAGGATTTGAACTGATTTCGAAAGTCCCGTCACAACTGCATACACCGTTAATGTCAGGCTCAAATGCCATATCTGGAATCACAGTAGTTGGCGCAATCATCAGCCTTACCGGAACATTTGTTGTGGGCAATGAAGTTGCAAGAATTATACTGGGTACGTTGGCGGTTTTTTTTGCTACCATTAATGTGGTTGGTGGTTATATGGTTACAGACCGAATGTTATCTATGTTTTCTTCTTCTAAGAAGGAGGCGAAGAAATGATAAATTCAAATATAATTAATCTCTTATATATCGTATCAGCGATATTATTTATCTATGGGCTCAAGATGTTAGGGAATGCAGGCAAGGCCCGAAAAGGGAATCTTGTATCTGCAATAGGTATGTTCATCGCTATTATTGCTGCTCTGACAAGTAATAATGTACTACAATGGCAATGGATAGCCGTTGGCATCATTGCCGGAGCCATTGTTGGTGCAGTAGCATCTAGAAAAGTTGCTATGACAGCTATGCCTGAAATGGTCGCATTATTTAACGGTTTTGGCGGTGCGGCAAGCTTGCTTGTCGGTTGGTCGGAATATCAACGTTACGTGTCACAAGGCATTGTTGAAAGTGCAACCAATATGTCGTTGCTTATCATTATTATCACCATACTCATTGGTGGCGTTACCTTTACCGGCTCAATCATTGCATGGGCAAAACTAGCCGGTAAAATTCCAAGCAAGCCGATTCAATACACCGGGCAACAAATCGTAAACTTCGCTATTCTATTATTGTTGCTGTCAGGGTCATTATTTTTTGCAATATTAAGAGATGTTGAATTTATCGGTGCATATCCACTCTTGATCAGTATCATTGTTCTATCTTGCATCTTGGGAGTATCATTTGTAGTACCCATTGGTGGAGGCGACATGCCTGTTGTTATTGCGCTACTGAACTCATTTAGCGGAATGGCTGCTTGTGCCGCAGGATTTGTAATAACGAATAATGTCTTAATCGTTGCAGGAGCGCTTGTTGGCTCAAGTGGAATCATACTGACAACTATAATGTGTAAAGCAATGAATCGTAAGTTGACCAACGTACTGTTTAGCGGTTTTGGTTCAGGAACGACATCGAAGAAAGCAACAGGGGTTCAGGGTGAAGCGAATCCAATATCAGTTGCAGATGCATATTTAATGCTTGAAGCTGCCAATAATATTCTCATCGTTCCTGGTTATGGAATGGCCGTGGCACAAGCGCAACATGCGGTGCAAGAGCTTGCTAGTCAACTTGAAGAAAATGGAGCTGAGGTAAACTTCGCAATTCATCCTGTTGCCGGTCGCATGCCCGGTCATATGAATGTATTGCTTGCTGAAGCAAATGTTCCTTACGAGCAACTGAAAGAAATGGATGATGTGAATCCCACAATAGAAATGGTTGATATCGTCATTGTCATTGGAGCGAATGATGTTGTTAATCCAGCGGCAAGAACAGACGAAAACTCACCGATTTATGGGATGCCAATTATTAATGTTGATAAAGCGAAGACCGTTATCGTTATGAAACGATCGCTTAATCCGGGTTTTGCCGGTGTGGATAATCCATTATTTTTTAATGAGAACACTCGAATGTTGTTCGGAGATGCGAAGAAAACCACTCAAGGATTGGTTAGTGAATTTAAGAACTAGAGAATTTTAGTTGAATATATAAAGACAGTATCTCTTGAGTTGAATGAGTCAACTAACTTCTCAAGGTTACTGTCTTTTTCATGTTTTTTCCCATAAGATGTGACTAGATAATTGCTTAAGAAAGGAATGTCACTTTCATTGCTATTTTCACCTAATTGGCTTATAATGTAGGACGATGACTAACGAGATGTACCCGGTGGTACGACGGTTGTTTATGGCAACTAAGGAGGAAGAATGAATAAGAAAGAAGAATTTATCGGAATTGTAGAAAAAGTTGATTTCCCTAATAAAGCTACAGTCGATGTTAATGGCGAAAAGGTTATAATCAAAAACCTAATCCCCGGTCAAAAAATAAGAGGATGTGTGACAAAACGTCGTAAGAATAAATATCTAGGACGTTTATTTGAAATTGTTGAGAAGTCACCCGTTGAAATAGATGCACCATGTGATGTGTTTGGAGAATGCGGAGGCTGTCTATATCAAAGCCTGCCTTATGAAGAACAGCTAAAACTTAAAGAAGGCCAAGTCATAAAAATGATAGAAGAAGTTGTTGGCCCGCTAGGAGACCGATACGAAGGGATTTTACACAGTCCAGACGTATATCACTATAGGAACAAAATGGAATATTCCTTTGGAGATGCAGTCAAAGATGGTCCACTGACCCTTGGCATGCACAGAAGAGGAAGCACCTATGATATTACAGATGCCAGCAATTGCCAAATCGTTCATCAAGACTTCAATGAAGTTCTGAAGTTTACTGTTGGGTTTTTTGATCAACTAGGTGAAACCTACTATCATAAAAGAACACATGAGGGTTATCTCAGATTTCTATTAGTTCGAAGAGGCCAGAACACCAACGAACTCATGGTGAATCTAGTAACTACATCGCAAAAGGACATCGACCTGACACCTTGGGTAGAAGGTTTAATGGAATTAGCAAATGCGGGAACAATTGAACAGGATTTAGTATCCGTTGTCCATACAATCAATGATACCCTTGCGGATGCTGTCAAACCAGATGAAGTGAGATTCCTGCATGGAAGAGAATACTTTAACGAATCATTAATGGACCTAAAATTTAAAGTTTCGCCTTTTTCTTTTTTTCAAACGAACACAAAAGGTGCGGAAGTACTATATAAAGTCGTTCGCGACTATGTAGGAGACACTAAAGATCAAGTGGTCTTTGACCTTTATTCCGGTACAGGAACAATAGCTCAACTCGTTTCACCCATAGCTAAGAAAGCGGTAGGTGTGGAGATTGTTGAAGAAGCGGTAGAGGCTGCAAAGGCAAATGCAACATTGAATGGTCTGAATAATTGTGAGTTCATTGCGGGTGATGTGTTGAAGGTTCTGGACGACTTAACGGATAAGCCGGACATGATCATATTGGATCCGCCAAGGGATGGAATTCATCCTAAAGCTTTAACTAAAATCATTAATTATGGTGTGGATAAAATGGTTTATGTTAGTTGCAAACCGACTTCTCTTGCTAGAGATTTAGAGGTTTTTATTGAAGCAGGGTATGAGGTTGATCGGATTTCGCTGGTTGATATGTTTCCGCATACGGTGCATGTGGAGACGGTGGTGAGCTTGGTAAGGAAATAGCTATGAAACAGTATATTTAGGCTGTGAATATTGATAAGAATATCAAAGTCGTGTAATTTAAAGTTATATTTTAGATTACACGACTTTTCTTGATTTACTTTGATTTATCGTGTAATATAAAATCATAGTTTAATTTAAGCGAAAATGTATACTGATAGAACGAAATTATACGAGGTGGTAAGTGATGTTTATAAAAAGAGCACTTGAATCAATGGTAAAAGAAGTTTCAAATACATATCCAGTTCTTCTTGTGACAGGACCAAGACAGGTTGGAAAAACGACACTATTAGAACATGTTGCTGATAAAACAAGAAAGTATGTGAGCCTCGATGATCCAGTAGCTAGGCAATTAGCAAAAGAAGAACCGCTACTATTTTTGCAAAGGTACGAGCCACCAGTAATTATTGATGAAATACAATATGCACCTGAATTATTACCATATATTAAATTACACGTTGATAGAAAAAAGAATATGGGTGATTTTTGGCTGACTGGTTCACAAATGATTCAGATGATGGAAGGTGTGAGTGAAAGTCTTGCAGGTAGAGTTGGAATACTACCAATGCAGGGTTTATCCCTTTCAGAATTGAATGAACTACCTAATGAGTTTTATACAACAGATACAAAACGACTATTAAATAGATTGAATATTGCTAGTAAGATGAATTTGAAAGAGATCTATAATCTAATCTATAAAGGTTCAATGCCAGCAGTTCATAAAATAGAGCAGAGTGTTGAAAGATTTTATGCATCATATGTTGATACCTATGTTCATCGTGATATTAGAGATTTGACACAAGTGGCGGACGAAATGCAATTTCAAAGATTCTTAACTGCTTGTGCTGCAAGAACAAGCCAAATGGTTAATTATTCTGAACTTGCAAAAGATGTCGGTATTTCATCACCGACGGCAAAGAGTTGGTTATCATTATTAGTTACATCAGGGCTTGTTGTTCTGGTAGAGCCTTATTTCAATAATGCTTTAAAAAGAATTGTTAAAGCACCAAATATGTATTTTATGGATACGGGTTTATGTGCGTATTTAACAAGATGGACTTCAAGTGAATCATTGGAAGTTTCGGCAATGTCAGGAGCTTTTTTTGAAACATTTGTTGTGTCAGAGATAATCAAAAGTTATTTGAATGCAGGGAAGAGACCGCCCGTATTCTATTACAGAGATTCTGATCAAAAAGAAATTGATTTGATTATTGAAAATGATGGGAAATTACAGCCTATTGAAATTAAAAAAAGTGCAAATCCTAAAAAAAATGCAGGTCGTCATTTTTCGGTTTTAGAGAAAGTTGGTAAAGAAGCCACCGAAGGAAGCACCATTTGTATGAGTGAAGATTTGTTACCTATATCTAAAGAGATTTGGGCTGTGCCGGTATGGTTGATTTAAGCATAACATGCACACTCCACACCCCATATGGAGACTGAATAGTTAAAAACGGGAAGTCCCGGTTTATGGTGCCTGACCCCATGTTCACGAAGTGAACGTTTTTCTTCTCACCGTTTTTGTGTATTAATCAATCACTATTTGCCAAAATATTTTGAAATCGGCTGGACCCTAAACTGTTTAGGTGATTTTACACATCATAATTTTTATAATAGAGGTTATAGTGCTATACTTATCTTATCCTATCCTATTGAACTGGAGTTTGAACAGTTGATAAATGATTTATTGGAGAACGCTTAATGCTATTCTTTGCAAAAAAGTATAATTCTTATTTATCATTAAATATCGTATAAAGTATACAGAAAAACGATATACTATTTATAAAGGAACCAGTAACTTAGAATATATATAGATGAATTCACGTGTAATCGGTTTAATGAAAGAGAGGCAATGGAATGCTAAAGATTATGTCAATTAATGCAGGTAGTTCATCTCTTAAGTTTCAATTGTTGGAGATGCCTGAAGAAACAGTTATTACAAAAGGCAGAATAGAAAGAATTGGTTTTGAAGATTCTATCTTTTCTATGAGTGTTGCAGGAGATAAGCATAAAGAAGTCAAAAAGATAAAAAATCACCTTGAAGCGGTCACAATACTGTTGAACAAGCTCAAAGAATATAGTGTAGTGAAGGATTTTGAAGATATTATAGGTGTTGCCCATAGAGTTGTCCATGGTGGAGAGACATTCAGTGATTCGGTGATTATTGACGATGATGTGATTAGGCGAATTGAGGAATTAAGCGAGCTTGCGCCACTACACAATCCCATTAATATTATTGGGATAAAAGCATTCAGAGAAGTTCTTCCTAAGGCTGTGGCAGTAGCTGTTTTTGATACAGCGTTTCATCAGACAATGAAGCCTGAGGCTTTTATATATCCAACACCATATGAGTGGTATGAGAAATATGGTGTTAGAAGGTATGGGTTCCACGGTACTAGTCATAAGTATGTTGTGGGAAGAACCGCAGAAATTTTAAATAAATCGAAAGAAGAATTGAATATTATAACAGCGCATATTGGAAATGGTGTCTCTCTATGCGCAGTTGAAAAAGGAAAGTCTATTGATACCACCATGGGTATGACACCACTAGGAGGTATTGCAATGGGAACTCGATCAGGCGATATTGACCCTGCTATTATAGAGTATATTGCTGAGAAAGAAGATCGGGGTATTGCAGATGTTATAAATATTTTAAATAAAGAGTCGGGATTACTTGGAATTAGCGGCGTTTCAAGTGATGAAAGAGATATTCGAGAAGGCATCAAGAATGGCAATGAACGTTGCTTGCTTGCTCATCACATTCAGGCAAAACGAATTATTTATTTTGTTGCAGCTTATTTTACATATATGGGTGGAGCTGATGCCTTGGTATTTACTGCAGGGGCCGGAGAAAATGACTCATACTTACGTCAATCTATTTGTGACAAGTTAAAAGTTTTAGGTGTCGAAATTGATTATGAGCTTAATGATAAAACCCATGGTGAAGCAATTATTTCGACAGAAGAGTCAAAGATTAAAGTGATGGTAGTGCCGACCAATGAAGGGTTAATGATGGCAAGAGATACATATAGGATTATTGGGAAATAATGGCCATGTATCCGAATAAGGGTAATGATCTTGTATTTTCCTGACTTTCTATTGATGCAACTCGTGCAGAGATGGCGTATATATTTTGATTACATCAATATCATCGGCATTCAACAAAATATTTAGAAGTTGTACAGACCACTTGTTTTCAAGCTTTTTGAAGACAGGTGGTCTGTTTTCTTATTGTTATCCTTTTGTAGGGGTGGCATATTAGTATGCAATATATTTCTGCAGTTGGTTAATGTAGGGGGGAATAAATCTGTCTTAATAAAAAGTTAAAGATATTTTTGTGTAGAAGTGGTATTTTTACATAAGCATTTTGTAAAAATTGACAGTTCATTTAATAAGTGTTATAATTAATTCGAACGAACGGTCGGTCGAAATATGAAAAGCGGTGATTTGATGAAAAGAGATACAAAGAAAGTTATATTACAAACAGCGTATTTACTATTTTCAGAAAAAGGTTATGATGCAGTTTCTGTGAGTATGATTCAAGAAGCTGCTGATATTGGAAGAGCAACCATGTATCACTATTTTAAGAGTAAACAAGAGTTGTTTGAAGTAGTTATGGAAATGACATTCGAAGTTGCCAAAGCAGAGGAGCAACATAGTGATGTTGATGAAATGTTGTTATCAACTTACATTGCACAAAGAATTGAAAAAGCAAAAAAATCAATAGAGAATTCCCCGTTACCAAAGAATATTGGAATGCTCAATTATTTTATCCTTAACTTTCAAGCATTAGAACTTAATCCGGATTTGGCAGAACAAGGTTACGAGATACACCAATTAGAAATTAATCGATGGGAAAAGATTATTCGAAATAGTGTTAAGCAAGGGGAAATTCTAAAACAAACGGATGTGGAGAAAACAGCTAGATTGTTCATGAATGTACGACATGGTGTTGGTGCGACATCGACATTCAAAACTTCAATGGAAGCGAGTGTTAATAAAATAGATGAGATGTATAAGTATATTTTTTCTCTAATAAGAAGCTAAAGGAGGTTATCATGAAAAGTTTGAAGATAGTTGGAACAGTATTTGGGTCTTTAATTGGTATAGCACTGTTATATTTAGTCAGAATAATATTAATTCCTTTCAAGAAAATAGAGAGTGTACCTGTAATAGTAACGAATGAATTGGAGCTAAAGCAGGAAATCTGTGACTACAGACAAAATGTTTCTTTTGTTGTTGACGGTGACAAGATTGATGCCTGGTTATACATGCCTGAGGGTATGACAGAACCAGTACCTTGTGTAATCCTGAGCAATGGATTTGGTGGTACTAAAGGATTGGTACTTGAAGAATATGCAAAGCGCTACCGTGAACAAGGGATTGCCGCTTTAGCCTATGACTTTAGGACATTCGGAAGCAGCGAAGGTGAGCCACGACAGTTGTTTGACATAAAGATGCAACATGAAGATTTAGCAGCAGCTATTATGTTTGCAAAGAACCTTGAAGGAATTGATTCAAGCAAGATAATTCTTTGGGGAACATCTGCATCAGGAGGATATGGCCTTGTACAGGCGGCTAAAGATAAGGAAATCGCCGGTGTCATTTGTCAGTGTCCGGCACTGGATACTCATGCTGATGGTGAGATGGCGTTAGAAAGACAAGGGATTCTATTTTTCCTTCGATTGTTTATACATGCACAACGTGATAAAGGAAGATCAAGATTTGGGCTGTCCCCCCATTATGTTCCTATTACCGGGGAAGAAGAATCCTTCGCCTTTATTAATACCAAAGAAGCATATGAAGGTTATAGCTCATTGATTAGTCCTACTTTTGTCAATAAAGTTTGTGCTCGAAGCTTATTTAGTGCATCAAACACCAATCCAAAAGATTTTGCGAAAGAAGTTACATGTCCTGTTTTGCTTCAAATTTGTGAATTTGATAATCTTGTGTCTGAGAAATCATATAAAGAGACAGCAGAAATACTAGGTGATTATGGGAAAGTAATAGCATATCCATGTAGTCATTTCGAGATATATTCAGGAAAACATTTCGAAAACGGTGTAAAAGACCAAATTGAGTTCTTGTTAAAGATTAATAAAGTTTAAGTTAGATAATATTGACTAATAGATGTCTTATTATAGAGGAGGTAATAAAGATGACTCAAAAAGGTAAAAGCCCAAAATCTAAAAAAGCACCTCTGATTATTCGTATAATCCAATTAATGTTATATATCCCTATCCAGATTGTATTTATTCCTTTTACATTTGTTGGTATTTTCATTGGACTATATAAAGAAACTGTTATTGGAAAGAAGCTTGGGGTTTCATTTTCTGCAGGACAAACACTTCAGTATAGGTATTGTATGCACTATATGGATACTAGAGAAGATATAAATTCAGTAAAGTTTGTTAACCACTATCCATGCGAGTCACAATTTGGTTTGTTATCAATGTTTGGTGCCTTAATTCTATCCAAACGATTATTTGGTTTTACTACGGGGCTCAATAGACTTCCGGAAATTGGCTATGAAACCATGGACAAAACTGCTGCAGCTCGAGTAATCAAGTTTGATGAAATATTGGAAAGAAATTTGGATGATGTTGAGCAAGTGGTTTTACCTGGTGTAGGTTATGACCTTATTGCACAAAAGTATACTAAAGGAAAAAATATAAGGGTATATGAATTAGACCAGGTCAATACCATCAACGTAAAAACTGAAACGTTGAAGAAAGCTAATATTAAACATGATTGGATAACTTATATTCCGGTGGATTATAACAATGAATCTTGGACGGAGCTGTTACTGGAAGCAGGGTTTGACAAGAATAAAAGGACCCTAATTATCTGGCAAAGTGTTTCACATTTTCTTAATGAAGAGCTTGTAGGAGAAACCTTGAAAAGCATGTCTGAACTTTGTTCAGAAGGTAGTATCATAGCACAGGATTTTTACTCTAAGGAGTTTATATCGGGTGATACGAATTTCGCTGCAAAAAAAATGAGAAATATGATGGCTAAAAACGGTGAACCTTGGATTTTTGGAATTGATATGTCAAAAGACCCAAAAGCTGCAGTAGAAACGTTCCTTAAAGAATCTGGATTAGCTCTTACTAGTTACATGCAATTTGGAGAGAAGTTGGAGATTGAGCCGTTTTACTGTATCGTGGAGTCTCGATTGTAATTTGAGCGAGAAGCTCTGCTTGATCACCTGCTTTTACAGTCTCTTTTGAGAAAAAATCACTCATATATATATATATCGAAGTTTTTGAGGCTTGAGATATTTTGATGTAAAGAAAAATATGAAGAATCGCAAGAAATATTTTGTTTAAACGAAATATAAGTTAGGGAAAGGAGGCAAGTGATTTGAGTGTAGAGATTATTATTATAGCACTTGTTGGTGTCGTAGCAGCCGTGGTATTGTTTAGGAAAAATACTCAAGCTGTGAAGAATGACAGGCAGTCAGCTATCGAAGAAAAAGTAAAGGAATTAGGTGGTGAGATTGTGGTTGTTGAGCAGGTAGACAGAGCAGGATGCCCTTATAGTGATGAATTCAATAATCCTGATAGTATGTACAAATTCTATAGAATCAGATATTCTGTCGATGACCATCGGAAATTGGGTTATGGAGTCCTGATAATAAAGCAGAATTGGTACGGGCCAGCCCTTGCAGGAAATACAAAGTGGATATGGTATTTCTGAAATAAAGAGTCGAAAAAATACTCCCTGACATGGTCAGAGCAAGCTACCTAGAAGTTTAACTTTGTATTCTAAAAAATTGCTTCTAATCCCTTGCTTCGCAAGAAAAAAAGATAAAGCAAAGGTCCGGTTGAAATAATCTGTCTCAATAAACCACACGACACATGTGGCGTATAAGTGACTGATTGGGTTTGGTGTGATGGTTGTTGTTGAGAGGGCTGATATGATTAAATTCATATTGGTTCTTTTTTTGTTTATTGGTTTATAGTAAATGAAATTTGAAATTTTATACTTCGGCAAAGATGCTTATTATGCAATTAAGATTTTAAAATAACAACGTAAATTGTAGCATTCACGCTTTCCTAAATCCACTCCACAAACACA
>Ga0314774_1000440_pt1 | contig 34023 bp, 26 predicted proteins | sample MetaGCBIA2018_FD_204515 | JGI IMG/M metagenome (GOLD analysis project Ga0314774, IMG submission 204515) | Cryopeg brine microbial communities from Beaufort Sea near Barrow, Alaska, United States - CBIA 2018 | ecosystem: Environmental > Aquatic > Marine > Coastal | place: USA: Alaska | collected... | reverse complement strand
AATTGATTTACAAAAGCATTGTACTCTCGAGAATTTGGCACCTTTTTGCAAAATTTCCAACAATCAATGGCAAATACTTTAGTTCTGCTTAATATTTCATTTTTCATAACAATTACTTCTAATATTTAACTTTTAATATCTAATATTTTAAATTTAACTTTAGGAAATTCTTCAATATTTGTTCTCCTGCCTCTCCACTTTTTTCAGGGTGAAATTGCACGCCGTAAAAGTTATCCTTTTGCAATGCTGAAGCATATTTCACGCCGTATTCGGTGGTTGCAATCGCTTCTTCATTCATTGGAACATAAAAACTGTGTACCAGATACATATATTCTTTTTCCTTGATTCCTTTAAATAATTCCGAATTCAGATTTTCTATCTGATTCCAGCCAATTTGAGGGACTTTCACTGTATTGTTAAACTTAACAACATCAACATCAAAAATTCCCAAACCTTTTGTATTCCCTTCTTCGCTGTATTTGCACATCAGCTGCATTCCCAAACAAATCCCTAAAACAGGCTGTTTTAATGTTGGAATCAATTTATCCAAGCCAGTTGATTTTAATTTTCCCATCGCACTACTTGCCTCACCAACACCAGGGAAAATCACTTTATCAGCTCCTTGAATTTCTTTAACATCGTCTGATAAAACGGCTTGGTAACCCAAACGTTGCATGGCAAATTTTATGGATTGAATATTCCCTGCCCCGTAATTTATAATGACTATTTTCATCTTTTTGGTATCTGGTATCTGGTATCAAGTATTTGGTATCTGGTATCTGGTATCTAGTATCTAGTATCTAGTATCTAGTATCTGGTATCTGGTATCTAGTATCAGGAATTTAAAATATTTAACTTTTAATATCTAATATTTAACTTCTAACTTTTCCCAATTTGGGGGGTTAAGAGGCTTATAAGGTTCCCTTCGTGCTTGGCAAAATCATTTTTTCAGGATCTCTTTTTACAGCGGCTTTTATAGCTTTTGCAAATGCCTTAAAAATGGCTTCAATTTTATGATGTTCATTCACACCTTCAGCTTTAATGTTCAAGTTGCATTTTGCACCGTCAGTAAACGATTTGAACAAATGAAAAAACATTTCTGTTGGCATTTTACCAATCATTTCACGTTTAAAATCCACTTCCCAAACCAACCAGTTTCTTCCTCCAAAATCTATGGCAACCTGTGCCAGACAATCATCCATTGGCAAACAAAATCCGTAACGTTCTATGCCTAACTTATTTCCCAGTGCTTTTGCAAAAACTTCACCCAAAGCAATCATGGTGTCTTCAATGGTATGATGTTCATCCACTTCCAAATCCCCTTTTACGATAATGGTTAAATCCATTTGACCATGACGTGCAATTTGATCAAGCATATGGTCAAAAAAGGCAATTCCTGTTGAAATATCGCTTTTTCCGGTTCCGTCTAAATTTAGGTTGATGTAAATCTTGGTTTCATTGGTGTTTCTTGTGAGTTCAGCAGTTCTGTTTTCTAATTTTAAAAACTCATATATTTTTTGCCAATCATTGGTTTCAAGAGCAATAAAATTATTTAATGCATCTCTTTTCACTGTTATTTCTCCGGTTCCAAGATTGGTATTGTCATTGATAAAAATTCCTTTTGCTCCTAAATTTTTAGCCAATTGAATATCTGTTAACCGATCACCAATCACAAAGGAATTCTCCAAATCATATTCGTCTGAAAAATACCCTGTTAATAAACCCGTATTGGGTTTTCTGGTTGAAGCATTGTCTTTTGCAAAAGTTTTATCAATAATGACCTTATCAAACTTTACACTCTCATTTTCAAAACATTGGGTTACGAAATTTTGAACCATCCAAAAATCCGCCTCCGAATAACTTTCTGTTCCCAATCCGTCCTGATTGGTGACCATCACCAATTCATAATCGAGCTCTTTGGCTATTTTGCCTAAATAAGTAAATACTTTTGGATAAAAGTATATTTTTTCAAAGGCATCAACCTGCTGGTCAACCGGTTCTTTAATCATGGTGCCGTCTCTATCTATAAACAATACTTTTCGCTTCATTTTATAGTTCTTTTAATGCTTTCATTAATTTTATATTTTCATTCGTTGTACCAATAGTCAATCGCAAGGTGTTTTCACATAATGGCTGGGTTGTTCTATTCCTGATCACAATCCCTTTTTCAATCAGCTGATGGTATCTCTTTGTGGCATCATCCACTTTCACCAAAATAAAATTAGCATCTGTCGGATAAATTTCTTCAATGAACGAGATAGTTTTTAATTTAGCAATCAGTTTTTTACGTTGTTCTAAAATTTTATCAATTTCATTTCTGACTTTATTTTTAGTCAAAATCCGTTTCAATGCTCTTTGCTGTGTTAATTCATTCACATTATATGGCGGTTTAATTTTATTTAAAACCGCAATTATTGCTGAAGAAGCATAACAGATTCCCAATCGTATTCCTGCCATTCCGTAGGCTTTAGACAAAGTTTGCGTCACCACCAGGTTCGGAAATTCATTGAGCCTTTGCAACCAGCTTTTTTCCGAAGAAAAATCAATATAGGCTTCATCGATAACCACCAATCCGTTAAAGGATTTCAACAATGTTTCAACACCTTCACTGGAAAATGAATTGCCGGTCGGATTGTTGGGCGAACATAAAAACAAAATTTTTGAATTGGCATCTGCCGCTTTTAAAATTTCATTCACATTTGGTTGAAATTTATCGGTCAAAAGAATCTCTTTTTCTTCAATATTATTGATATTTGCCAATACTTTATACATGCCGTAAGTTGGCGGTAACGTAATAATATTATCTATTTTTGGTTCACAAAAAGCCCTGAAAATTAAATCCAGCACTTCATCGCTTCCATTTCCCAATAAAATTTGAGTTAGAGGAATTTCCTTCAATTTTGACAACGCTTCCTTTACAGTAATTTGTTGTGGATCGGGATAACGATTAACGCCATTTTCAAACGGATTTTCGTTGGCATCCAAAAATACCATATCAGCAGTCAGCTCTTTAAATTCATCTCTTGCTGAAGCATATGGTTTTAATGCCTTAATATTTTCACGAACCAGCTTTTCAATTGCGAACATATTTATATCTTTAAACTATTTAAACGCAAGGTTACTGCATTTTTATGTGCCGTCAAACCTTCTGCCTCCGCCATTAACTCAATGGTTTTCCCAATATTCTGAATTCCATTTTCTGAAATTTTCTGAAAGGTAATAGATTTTAAGAACGAATCTAAATTCACGCCCGAATACGCCTTGGAATATCCGTTTGTAGGCAATGTGTGGTTGGTTCCTGAAGCGTAGTCTCCGGCACTTTCCGGCGTATAATTTCCAATAAAAACAGAGCCAGCATTTTGAACGTTTTCAATATAAAAATCGTTGTCATTGGTGCACACAATAAAATGTTCCGGTCCGTATTCATTAATGATTTCCATCGCAATTTCTTTGGTTTCCACAAAAATTAACTTCGAGTTTTCGATGGCTTTTGCGGCTATGTTTTTTCGGGACAACTGTTGCAGCTGGATTTCAATTTCCTTTTCAACTTCTTTTAATATTTCCATGGAAGTCGATACCAAAATCACCTGACTGTCTGTTCCGTGTTCTGCCTGGCTCAATAAATCGGAAGCCACAAAACTCGCGTTTGCCGAGTCATCGGCAACAATTAACAATTCACTCGGACCTGCAGGCATATCAATCGCCACCCCATATTTGGTGGCCAGTTGTTTGGCAACCGTAACATATTGATTCCCCGGACCAAATATTTTATATACTTGCGGAATCGTTTCCGTGCCAAATGTGAATCCGGCAATGGCCTGAATTCCGCCCACTTTTAAAATTTTGGTAATGCCGCAAAGTTGTGCTGCATAAAGAATGGCCGGATTTATTTCTCCTTTTTTATTGGGTGGCGAACATAAAATAATTTCTTTACAACCAGCAATTTGCGCCGGAATGGCCAGCATCAATACCGAAGAGAACAACGGCGCCGTACCTCCCGGAATATACAATCCCACTTTCCGGATTGGTCTTTTTTCCTGCCAACATTCCACCCCTTCAACAGTTTCTACAAAAACTTTTGCTGTTTTTTGCGCCAAATGAAATTTTTCAATGGCTTTTTTAGCCTGTTGAATCGCTTCTTTTAATTCATTTGACAAAGCGTTTTCAGCAGCTGAAATTTCTTTGCCTGAAACAATTAAATCATCCAACGAAACACCATCAAATATTTCAGTATACCGTTTTACGCCATCATCACCGTTTCTTTTGACATCATCAAAAATAGAAGTTACCGTATTTTCAACGGCTTCAATGGTTTGTGTTGGTCTTTTCAACATAGAAAACCATGCTGTTTTTTGTGGATTTATTATTTTTTTCATTTTTAAAAAAATGTTTATTTGTCTATTTGTTTAATCGTGTAACCTTTTAACTTCTAATATCTAACTTCTCACTTTTCACTTCTAATATCTAATATTTAACTTCTAATATTTAATATCTAACTTTTAATATTTAATATCTAACTTTTAACTTCTAATATCTAACTTCTAATATTATTTAAACCACCATTTTTTCAATTGGAACCACCAGTAAACCTTCGGCACCCAATTGTTTCAGCTCATCAATCACTTCCCAAAAAGTATCTTTTTCGATTACGGTATGAATGGAACTCCAGCCTTCTTCTGCCAAAGGCAAAACGGTCGGACTTCGCATTCCCGGTAATATTTTAATGATTTCTGCAATTTTATCATTGGGCGCATTCATTAAAATATATCTTGATTTCCGTGCCTTTAACACGGCTTGTATCCGAAACTGAAGTTTGTTCAGCAGCAACTGGCTTTCCGCAGAAATGGTTGGCGAAACCGCTAAAACAGCTTCGCTGTTCAGCATCACTTCAACTTCCTTTAAGTTGTTTTTAAACAAAGTGCTTCCGCTTGAAACAATATCACAAATGGCATCAGCCAAACCAATGCTTGGCGCAATTTCTACCGAACCGCTAATGATATGTATATCAGTTGTTAAATTAAATTTTTTGAAGTATTCCTTTACGGTATTTGGATAAGAAGTGGCAATCCGCATTCCTTCCAAATCCTGAATACTATTGTATTTTTTTCCTTTTGGTATGGCCAAAGAAACACGGCATTTTGAAAATCCGAGCTTTTCAACAACGGTGATTCCGTTCCCTTTTTCAATCAAAACATTGTCTCCTATAATAGCGATATCAACCACGCCATCTTTTAGATACTGAGGAATATCCCCATTTCTCAAATATAAAACTTCCAAGGGAAAATTACTTGCCGATGCTTTTAGCTGGTCTTTTCCATTGTCTATGGAAATGCCACAATCTTTTAGCAATTGAAGAGAATCTTCATTAAGTCTTCCGGCTTTTTGAACTGCGATTTTTAATTTACTCATTTTTATTTTTTTTGTTGTGTTTGAGTAAATCAATGCGTTTTAAAGAAAAAACCCGCTTGATCAACTCAAACGGGTTTTAAATATATGTTTAATTTTTACACAATACATTTTCAACTCACTTGAGTGCGACTATGAAAATGATGATGATGGTTTTGTGTAAAATTCATTTTTATCTTTGTTATTGTTTGACAAATATATAAAAATGTTTAAGATTTACACACTACTTGTCAGAATAATTTACAATTGGCTGTTTTTTTGTTAAATAATTAACAGTTGGCGTTTAATTGTTTAATCGTTGAAATGTTTATTTGTTTTGGGCGATTTTTTAAACTTTTTAATTATTGAATCGGGCAATCGCTCAATTTTCATCATCGACTAATCAGCTAATTGACTCATGGCTAATTGACTCATCGGCTAATTAACTAATTGACTAATCTTTTAATATTTATATTATATTTTAGTTAAATTTGCATTTTATAACAATTCACTAAAAAAATCAATTTATGATTCAATTCTTTGGAAACAAAAGCAGTAAAATAATTGCTGTACAAACGTCAAAAGAACTTTCCCAAACCGACACAAAAAAATTAAACTGGCTTTTTGGCAACCAAGAAAAATTAGCTGAGGCATCAATCGATGCTTTTTTTATTGGACCGCGTGCTGCAATGATCACACCTTGGAGCACCAACGCCGTTGAAATTACCCAAAATATGGGTGTTGAAGGGATCCTTAGAATTGAAGAATTTAATGCTTCAACTAAAGATGCCAAATTTGATCCAATGATTTATCAAAAATATGCTTCTTTAAACCAAGATATATTTACCATAAATATTGAACCAGCTCCTATTTTAGAAATTGAAGATATTGCAGGTTATAACAAACAAGAAGGGCTTTCTTTAAATGATGAAGAAGTTGGGTATTTAAATAAATTAAGCAAGAAAATTGGCAGAAAATTAACCGATTCTGAAGTGTTTGGTTTTTCCCAGGTAAATTCAGAACATTGCCGTCATAAAATCTTTAACGGAACTTTTATTATTGACGGCGAAGAAATGCCTTCTTCCCTCTTCAAACTCATTAGAGACACCTCTAAAAAAAACCCAAACGGAATTGTTTCCGCTTATAAAGACAATGTGGCATTTGTTGAAGGTCCCATTGTTGAGCAATTTGCACCAAAATCAGCCGACAAACCCGATTTTTATGTAAAAAAGAATTTTAAATCGGTGATTTCTTTAAAAGCCGAAACGCATAATTTCCCAACCACTGTAGAGCCTTTTAACGGAGCCGCTACGGGTTCCGGAGGGGAAATCAGAGACCGACTTGCCGGTGGAAAAGGATCTTTGCCTTTGGCAGGAACGGCTGTTTATATGACTTCCTATTCTCGTTTAAATGAAGACAGACCCTGGGAAAAAGCAATGAAAGAACGTGAATGGTTGTACCAAACACCGATGGATATATTGATAAAAGCTTCAAATGGCGCTTCCGATTTTGGAAACAAATTTGGCCAGCCTTTAATTACGGGTTCTGTATTGACTTTTGAACATGAACACTTCGATACTTCGACTACGCTCAGTACAGGCGAACTCAGTATGACATCACGCAAACTGGGTTACGATAAAGTCATTATGCAAGCAGGTGGAATTGGGTATGGAAAAGCAGAACAGGCTTTAAAAGACAAACCCACCGCAGGGGATAAAATCATCATTTTAGGCGGTGACAATTACCGAATTGGTATGGGAGGCGCTGCAGTTTCATCAGCAGATACAGGTGAGTTTAAGAGCGGCATTGAACTAAATGCCGTACAACGTTCCAATCCGGAAATGCAAAAAAGAGCTGCAAATGCCATTCGCGGCATGGTAGAAAGTGACATCAATCCCATTGTTTCCATACACGATCACGGTGCGGGCGGACATTTAAATTGCCTGTCTGAATTGGTGGAAGAAACCGGCGGATTGATTGATATAGATAAATTACCAATTGGTGACCCTACGCTTTCTGCAAAAGAAATCATCGGTAACGAATCTCAAGAAAGAATGGGCTTGGTGATTGGACAAAAAGACATTGAATTACTCCAAAATATTGCTGACAGAGAACGTTCTCCCATGTACCAGGTTGGGGAAGTCACAAATAACGATCGATTTACTTTTGAATCAAAATCAACCCTTGCAAAACCCATGGATTTCGCCTTGGAAGATATGTTTGGAAGTTCACCAAAAGTAGTGATGAACGATAAAACCATCAACTACAACTACGCAGATTTAGAGTACAATATCAGAAATATAGCAACTTATCTGGAACAAGTGCTGCAACTGGAAGCGGTCGCCTGTAAAGACTGGCTGACCAATAAAGTGGATCGTTGCGTAGGCGGAAAAGTAGCCAAACAACAATGTGCAGGTCCGTTGCAGTTGCCTTTAAACAATTGCGGGGTAATGGCATTGGATTATTTGGGCAAAGAAGGAATTGCAACGGCTATTGGCCACGCACCTATTGCCGCTTTAATTGATCCTGTGGCAGGAAGCAGAAATGCCATTGCTGAATCTTTATCAAATATTGTCTGGGCACCCATTAAAGGTGGTTTAAAAGGAATTTCATTGTCGGCCAACTGGATGTGGGCTTGCAAAAATGAAGGTGAAGACGCACGCTTATATAAAGCCGTAAAAGGTTGCTCGGATTTTGCCATTGAATTGGGAATCAATATTCCAACAGGAAAGGATTCGCTATCAATGAAACAAAGATATCCCAAAGATGAAGTCATTGCGCCTGGAACAGTCATTATTTCCGCAGGCGGAAATTGCAGTGATATTACCAAAGTGGTGGAACCTGTGTTACAAAAAGATGGGGGCTCAATTTACTATATCAATCTTTCACAAGATGACTTTAAACTGGGTGGTTCCTCATTTGCACAAACGCTGAATACGATTGGAAATGAAGCTCCCACCATTAAAGATGCTGCTTTTTTCAAAAGAGCCTTCAACACCATACAAGAATTAATTTCAGAAAATAATATTCTTGCAGGACACGATATAGGAAGTGGCGGATTGATTACCACTTTATTGGAAATGTGTTTCGCAGATTTAAATTTGGGACTAAAAATAGATTTTTCTGTTTTCGAAGAAAAAGACATCATTAAATATCTTTTTTCTGAAAACATAGGGATTGTTTTCCAGGCAAAATCAGATGAAACTGTTGAAAGTAAACTGAAACAAAACAATGTCGCGTTCTATAAATTAGGAACTGTGACCCATGCAGAGACTTTAGATTTTGGACCTTGCAAATTGGATATTCCAAAATACAGAGATGTTTGGTACAAAACCTCTTACTTACTTGATCAAAACCAATGTGCCAATAACAAAGCACAAGATCGTTTTGAAAATTATAAAAATCAGGCGTTACAATATCAATTTCCAAATCATTTTACAGGAATTTTAGCTGCGAACAGCAATCCTAAACGGCCAAAAGCCGCTATCATTCGCGAAAAAGGAAGCAATAGTGAACGTGAAATGGCCAATGCAATGTATTTGGCCGGATTTGATGTAAAAGATGTGCATATGACCGATTTAATAAGCGGACGTGAAACCTTGGAAGACATTCAATTTATCGGAGCGGTTGGCGGATTCTCAAACTCAGATGTTTTGGGTTCAGCAAAAGGTTGGGCAGGTGCTTTTTTATACAATGAAAAAGCTAAAAAAGCCCTAGACAATTTCTTCAAAAGAGAAGATACCTTGTCCGTTGGAATTTGTAATGGTTGCCAGTTGTTTATGGAGCTGGAAGTCATTAATCCCGAACACAAAGTTCACGGTAAATTGTTACACAATGATTCCCACAAACATGAAAGCGGTTTTACTTCGGTAAAAATTCAGGAAAACAATTCGGTGATGCTCTCCAGTCTGGAAGGCAGCACTTTGGGCGTTTGGATTTCCCACGGTGAAGGAAAATTCAACTTGCCAATGGAAGAAAAGGAATACAATGTTGTGGCGAAATATGGCTATGATAAATATCCCGCCAATCCGAATGGTTCCGATTTTAATGTGGCGATGATGAGTTCCAAAGACGGAAGACATTTGGTGATGATGCCACATATAGAACGTTCCATTTTCCAATGGAACTGGGCTTATTATCCAGAAGGCAGAAAAGATGAAGTTTCTCCTTGGGCAGAAGCTTTTGTAAATGCCAGAAAATGGTTGGAAAACAACTAGTTTTATAAATTTATATCATAAAAAAAGGATACCAATTGGTATCCTTTTTTTTGTTTTAGAAAAATTGTTAGTTCACATTTTCTAATTTACTTCCTTTGCCTCTTTTGTTATTAATTTAACTTCATCAAATCCCATCGTCTTAAATTGATCAAATTGTGTGGCTGCATCACCTACCACCACATAAACCATTTTAGACTCATCTAAATATTTATTGGCCAATTGCTTGTGCTGTTCCAGCGTCATGGTATTAATTGTAGCTTCTTCCTTTTCTATATAGTTAGAAGGTAAATTATAATTGCTTATTTCCTGTAACATTCCCAATAATGAAGTTTGTGTTTCAAAACGTCTTGCATTTGATTTAATCAGGGCATTTTTCGTAAATTCTAAATCTTCCTTACTAATGCCTTCTTGATATTTTGCAATCTCATCTTTAAAAATCTGCACTGATTCCCCTGTGGTATTGGTTCGGACACTTGAAGAGGCAGTAAACGTACCAGGGGTTTTTGAACCGCTAAAACTGGTGCGTGCACCATACGTATATCCTTTTTCTTCTCTCAATATCAAGTTTACATTTCCTGAAAATGAGCCCCCTAATTTGTAATTCATAACTTCGGCAGGATAAAAATCTTTATCTGTTCGCGCCAATCCAATATATCCAATATTGATTACAGATTGTTTGGCATTGGGAATATCAACAAAATACAAAGATGCTTTATCTCTTGTATTTGCTATAGGAAATTCAGGAATCTGAACATTTTTAGCTTTCCAACGGTCTTCCAAACCATTAAGATTTTTCAAAATTTGCTCCTTTGTGATATTGCCAACAATATTAAACACACTTACTGATGGTGAAAAATTAGCAGTATAAAATGCCTTTAAGTCTTCCATGTCAATAGCTTCAACCGAAGCTTCCGTACCACTGGTCGGGTATGCAAAAATATGGTCTTCGCCATATAAAATTTTATTAAACACATTGTCGGCAACCACATTCGCATTGGCATCTGAACGTTTAATTTGATTTATAGTTTTGGTTTTTATACGTAAAAATTCTTCTTCATCCCAACGAGGTTCCAATAAAATTTCTTCAACCAATTTCATTGTTTTATCAAAATTTCTAACCAATGTATTTCCTCTTATTACAATAGACTCATTGGTTGTATACATACGAATGTTGGCGCCCAGCATTTCGATCTCTTCCTCAAGTTGTTCAGGTGTTTTATTCGCTGTTCCTTCCTTCATAATATCCGTCATCAGATTGGCCACACCATTCTTGTTTTTATTGTCCAAAAGATGTCCGCCTGCAATGACCAGACTAAAGTTTACTGTTGGAATTTCGTTTTGTTCAATGCCATAAACTTTCATTTCATTGCCCAATGTTGAAGTCCAGCTTTTTGGAATAGACAATTTAGGAGAAAGCCCTTGATCAGGTGCTTTAGACCGATCAATTAAGGAAGGTGTTTTTACAACTTCTTCTTTAGCATCCACAATTGTTTTAACCACATTTTCCTTAATTTCTTCTTCAACAATTTCTACCTTTACAGCGTTTTCGGTAATTAAATCCAATTGTCCCTTTGGCACAAAACTGGTCATGATATATGGTTTTCCTTTGATGTATTTTTCATATACACGAACAACATCTTCTTTGGTAACCTTTTTTATATTCTCAATATCTTGTTCAATAAATCCAGGAGATCCCGCAAACACATTGTATTGCGCCAACTGGAATGATTTGCCTAAAACACTGCTGATACCATTGTAAAAATTGGTTTCCAATCCTGCTTTAATTCGTTCCACATCTTTATCGGATACTCCTTCCTTTTCAAATAAGTCGAAAGCTTCAAAAATTCCCTTTTCAACATCTTTTAAATTATTTCCCGTATTTGCGGTAATATTTATATGAAATTCTCCGGCCAATTCTTGTGAATTATTATAAGCACGTGTTCTGGAAGTTAAATTCTTTTCTTTCACCAATACTTTATAAAGTGGCGCTTTTTTTCCGCTGGACAATATTTCAGATAAAAAATCAAGTGCATATGCATCATCTGTATATTGCTGTAACGTTGGCCATACCATATTTAATTGAGGTGCTGTAGCAAAATTGTCTTCGTGATAAAAACGCTTTGTTTTTGCAATCGTTACAGGTTGTGGCTCCAAACGTTTTACTTCTTCCCGCCTCTTTATTTCTCCAAAATACTTTTCAATCAATGTTTTAGCGTCTTTGATTTCAAAATCACCTGCCAAAACCAATGTTGCGTTATTGGGGCCATAAAATCGGTTGTAAAATTCCTTAACATCAGCTACCGTAGCATTTTGAAGATCTTCTAATTCTCCAATTACCTGCCAGCTATATGGGTGACCTGCAGGATAAATATTTTTATCCAATACCCAAGAGGTATGACCATAAGCATTGTTATCAACACGTTGTCTTTTTTCATTTTGAACAACTTCTTGCTGATTGTTAAAAGCAGATTCTGTAACGGTATTGATTAAAAAACCCATACGATCACTTTCCAACCATAAAACTGTTTCCAGCGCATTGTTGGGAACCACTTCATAATAAACAGTCCCATCTTTCCAGGTGCCGCCATTAAGTGTTCCGCCAAGATCCTGAATTTTTTTGAAAAACTGATCCTGGGGAACATTTTCAGATTCCTGAAATAGCATATGCTCAAATAAATGGGCAAACCCGGTTCTTCCCGGTATTTCTCTATTGGAACCCACACCATATTGAATGGCTAAAGAGACTATTGGATCACTTTTGTCTTGGTGAAGCACTACATCAAGACCATTTGGAAGTTCATACTTTTCAAATGCAATGGAAAATTTTACATCCTTACTTGAATTTTGTGATGTTCCTTTAAATGAAATCATCATAAAAGACAAAGTCAGTAAAGCTAAAATTGGAAATTTAAAATTAATTTTTATCATTGTACAATTATTTTTAGAATTGGATAAATATACAATAGATTTTTTAATAAATAAATCAGCTTATATTTAAACCAAAACGATCTAAAGATGTCCTTTTTTGTGAAATCCTTTTTTTTAGCTACTTTGCATTATTAAATATTAATTTATGGCCATCCAGGAAATAACCCGACTTTTTGATTTTCCTTATTATCAGTTAGAAACTTATCATACCCATAAGGTAGATAAAGCCAATGATAAATTAGGGAAATGGGAACAGGTAAAAGCCTTTGAACTGACTTCAGAGGTTTGGGGCGTGGAAAATGATTTGCTTACGCCTACCCTGAAAATGAAGCGAAAAGTGATTTTACAGCACTATGAACACTTGTACATAAAAATCTATAAGAATTTATTTTAACCAATGAATCTGGGCATCCTATCCTGAAGGCAGAAAAGATAAGGTTTAGCCATGGGCAGCAGTTTTTGCAAATGCTTATAATTGGATAAAAAACAAATAATGCATAAATATATTTCAAAAACGTATTTTTAAATAAAATTTCAAGCCTTTTATTTTAATTAATGCTATTTTATCGTTTATGTAATTACATTACTTGTATATTCCTATTAATTATTCTAATTTTCACAAAATAATTATATATCGTTAAATATGTCTATGAAAGTTACTCGTTTATTCGACTTTGCCTATTACCAACTTGAAAAATACAATTTAGAGAACGCTTTTTCCACAAAATATAATGGAAAATGGGTTTCAACTTCAACCCAAGAATATATTGATAAATCCAATGCAATTAGCAGAGGCTTGTTAAAGTTGGGCGTAAAACCTGGCGATAAAATTGCCGTGATTACATCAGCCAACAGAACAGAATGGAATATTTTGGATATTGGGATTATGCAAGTGGGGGCCATAAGCATTCCCATTTACCCAACCATTTCTAAAGAAGAGTATGCTTATATTTTTAACCATTCAGAAGCCATTTATTGCTTTTTATCAGATGCGGTGCTCTATGAAAAAGCCATTGCTGTTAAAAATGATGCACCTGCCTTAAAGGAAATCTATTCCTTTGAAGAAATTGAAGGCTGCCATAATTGGGAAGAAATTCTGGCACTGGGAAAAGACGAAAGCAACCAACCGGAAGTTGAAGCAGCAAAAGATATTGTAAAATCTGATGATTTGGCAACCATTATTTATACTTCAGGCACAACAGGAAAACCAAAAGGTGTAATGCTTTCCCACAGCAACATTGTTAGCAATGTGCTGGACAGTTTTCCGAGATTGCCTTTGGTTTTGGGAACCACACGAACTTTAAGTTTTTTACCGGTATGCCACGTTTTTGAACGCATGTTGCTTTATTTGTATCAATACTCCGGAACATCCATTTATTTTGCGGAATCCATCGAGAAAATTGGCGAAAATATTAAAGAAGTTAATCCAAATTTAATGTCCGTTGTTCCACGTTTACTGGAAAAAATATACGACAGCATTATCGCAAAAGGATCAGAATTAAAAGGAATAAAGAGATTGCTGTTTTACTGGGCAGTTGAATTGGGCTTAAAATATGAACCTTACGGCAAAAACGGCCCTATATATGAGATGAAACTGGCGATTGCCAATAAATTAATATTCGTAAAATGGAGAGAGGCCTTAGGCGGAAATTTAACAACGATGGTCTCGGGAAGTGCGGCATTGCAGCCACGTTTGGCGAGGGTATTTACCGCTGCAAAAATGCAGGTTATGGAAGGTTACGGATTGACAGAAACATCACCGGTGGTTGCCGTAAATATGTATAAAGGCGATTTGCTTAAAATTGGCACTGTAGGGAAAGTCATTGACAATGTGGAAGTTAAAATTGCGGAAGACGGCGAAATTTTGGTGAAAGGCCCAAATGTGATGCTTGGGTACTATAAAGATCCTGAAAAAACAGCAAGTGTTATGACCGGAGATTATTTCCATACGGGAGATAAAGGTGAAGTTGATGCGGACGGATTTCTTAAAATAACCGGTCGCAAAAAAGAAATTTTTAAAACCTCCGGAGGAAAATACATTGTTCCTGCGCTGCTTGAAAACGAAATGAAACAATCTCGATTTATTGAACAAATTATAGTGATTGGGGAAGGCCAGAAAATGCCGGCGGCCATCATTCAGCCCAATTTTGATTTTTTAAGAAACTGGGCAAAAATTCACCACGAACCAATACTTGGCCACAATGAGGATTTTATTCAAAATCCGATTGTTATTGAACGAATTCAACAAGAAGTGGATGAGGGAAATAAAAATTTCGGCAAATGGGAAACCATCAAACGATTTGAACTGACACCTGAAGTATGGGGAATTGACAATGGTTTGCTAACGCCTACGATGAAACCAAAACGCGATGAAATTATTAAAAAATACAAACACTTGTACAATAAAATTTATGAGATAAAGGATTAAGCTGTAAGTTTTGAGCTGTAAGCTGTAAGTTGTAAGCTGTAAGTTGTAAGTTGTAAGCTGTAAGTTGTAAGCTGTAAGTTTTGAGCTGTAAGCTGTAAGCTGTAAGCTGTAAGTTTTGAGCTGTAAGCTGTAAGCTGTAAGTTTTGAGCTGTAAGCTGTAAGTTTTAAGCTGTAAGTTTTAATATCAACCTATACCTTTAGACTTTAGCCTTTTTTCTTATAACTTATAACTCAAAACTTTTAACTTAAACTTTCAATATCAACCTTTAGCCTTTTTACTTATAACTTAAACTTTAAATATCAACCTTTAGCCTTTTTACTTATAACTTATAACTTAAAACTTATAACTTAAACTTTAAATAATTACTTTTACCATCCGAAGAAAAAATAAAAGTATGGAACATTTTGTAGTATCAGCCCGTAAATACAGGCCTCAAACTTTTGAGGAGGTGATTGGGCAACAGGCCATTACAAACACGCTTGACAATGCTATAAAAAACAACCATCTGGCACAGGCATTATTATTTACAGGCCCCAGAGGCGTTGGAAAGACGACCTGTGCGCGGATTTTAGCAAAAAAAATCAATCAGGCAAGCGGCGAATACCTTGATGAAGATTTTGCTTTTAACATTTTTGAACTGGATGCCGCTTCAAACAATTCGGTTGATGACATTCGGAATTTAAATGACCAGGTGCGCATTCCGCCGCAAACCGGAAAATACAAAGTGTATATTATTGATGAGGTACATATGCTTTCATCGGCTGCATTTAATGCATTTTTAAAAACCCTGGAAGAACCGCCGGCACACGCTATTTTTATTTTGGCGACCACCGAGAAACACAAAATAATACCAACCATCCTTTCACGTTGCCAAATATTTGATTTTAAAAGAATTGGCGTATTAGACACCAAGCAATACTTGGAAAAAATAGCGATTCAGGAACATATTGAAGCGGAAGATGACGCATTGCATATTATTGCCCAAAAAGCTGATGGCGCTTTGCGTGATGCACTTTCCATTTTTGACCGTGTGGTCAGTTTTTCGGGAAAAGAACTGACCCGTAAAGCCGTTGCCGAAAACTTAAATGTGCTGGATTACGATGAATATTTTAAAACAACTGATTTGTTGCTTGAAAATAACATCCCGGAAGTTTTGGTGCATTTTAACACCATATTATCGAAAGGTTTTGACGGCAATCACTTTATTACAGGACTGGCTTCCCATTTCAGGGATTTGTTGGTAAGCAAAGATAAAATTACCATTGAATTGCTGGAAGTTGGCGACAATGCCAAAAAGAAATATTTAGCGCAGTCGGCAAAATGTGATTTGCGTTTTTTATTGCAGGGAATTGAATTGGCAAATGACTGTGATATAAAATACAAAAGCAGTAAAAATCAGCGATTGCTGGTAGAACTAGCCTTAATGCAACTGGCCTCTGTCACTTTTGACGGAGAAAAAAAAAACAATAAGCCCTTTATAATTTCGGCTGTTGTTTTCAGGTCTAAATCCCCTAAAAAAAGCAAAGCCAAATTTACCGTAAAAGAAGAAATTAAGGCCGTTGCTAAAAAGGAAGTTCCTGAAATAAAAAACAAGCTTAAAGTTTCCAAAACACCAAGTGCTGAATCGGTAAAAGTCGTTACAAAAAATACTGCGCCCAGACGGTCCTCCCTTTCCTTAAAAAGTTTAGAACGGAAAACAGAAATTGCAAAAATTGAGGTTGATTTTGAAGAAGTCGACGGATTGCCAAAAGATGATTTTTCAGAAAGTAAATTGTTGCTTCTTTGGGAAGAATACATCAATTTATTGCTGGATGCCGGTAAAAAAAGTGTGGCTTCCATCATGAATTCGAATGCGCCCAAACTGGAAAACGGAATGGTTCATTTTCAGCTTCCCAATGCGATGATGAAAGACCAGCTTGACCGTGCCAAATTTCCATTGGTAAAGTATTTACGAGAAAAACTAAACAACTTTAAAATGGACATCATCATTGATGTTAATGAGGAAGAAACCAAGAGATACGCTTATACGCCGGATGAAAAATATCAGAAACTAAAAGAAAAAAACAGCGCACTTGAATTGCTGAAAAAAACTTTTGATTTAGACTTATAAATTTTGATATTAAATTCCATTTAGTATCTTTAGCTAATAAATTTTTTAATTTGGACATAAAACTACTAATCACCTTTATGGTTGGCTTTTTAATTGTGGCTATCGCTGCAAATGAAATAGCAAAAGTTTTTCAGAAAATAAAATTTCCATTAATCACCGGTTTAATAATCACCGGAATCATTGCCGGTTCCTCTGTTTTAAATTTTATAAGTCCAAAAGCATTAACTGAACTCAGTTTTTTAAATGATATCGCATTGGCTATTATTGCCTTTTCAGCAGGATCCGAATTGTATCTAAAAGAATTAAGGAGCAGAATAAACAGCATTAAATGGATGACCATAGGGCAACTCATCATCACTTTTTTCATGAGTACGGTTGTCATTTATTTTTTTGCAGACAACATTCCGTTTATGGCAAACATGCCGTCCAGCCATAAAATTGCAGTCTCCGTTTTATTCGCCGTAATTTTTGTTGCACGATCGCCTTCATCAGCCATTGCCGTCATTAATGAAATGAGAGCCAACGGCCCGTTCACTAAAACAGTGATGGGGGTGACTGTTATAAAAGATGTTTTGGTGATCATTTTATTTGCCATTTGTTTGGCAATTGCGAAAGCGCTCATCAACGATGAGGCAACAGACATGTTGTTTTTTATTGTTCTATTTTTAGAATTGGCAGTTTCAGGCGTACTGGGGATTGTTTTAGGAAGACTCCTGCGATTGCCTTTTTTAAGCAAATTTGACCTAAAACTAAAAGGGTTTTTGATCCTGCTGATTGGCTACAGTGTTTATATTTTTTCACATTATATAAAAATAAAATCACTCGAATTATTTCATTATGAATTTGCTTTAGAACCTTTATTAATATGTATTATTGGAAGCTTTGTACTCACCAACTTCAGCAAACACCGCATCGAATTCTCTAAGACCTTAAAAGAAATAAGTCCGGTAATTTATATTATATTTTTCACTTTAACAGGAGCCTCCTTATCCTGGCAAATATTAATGAGTGTTTTTGGAATCGCAGTGGCCTTATTCTTTTTGCGATTGGTGACGATGTTTTTTGGAGGAATATTTGGTGTTTATGCCGCAAAGGATTTTAAAAAATACAGGTTTATAGCGTGGATGCCTTATTTGACCCAGGCCGGGGTAGCTTTGGGATTGGCGACTATCATTTCAAAAGAATTTCCTGCCTGGGGATCGCAATTTGAAGCAATCATCATCGCCATTATCGTCATCAACCAGCTGATAGGCCCTCCCCTTTTCAAATGGTCCCTTAATTTTGTAAAAGAAAGTCATTTACGCGCAAAAACCAAAAAATTTGAAGGAACTCAGGATGCCATCATTTTCGGACTGGAAAATCAGTCAATTGCCCTGGCTAAACAATTGCAAAAAAATAAATGGGAAGTTAGAATTGTAAACACGGAAGAAAAGTGTCAGCATGAAATGAAGGACATTGAAGTTGTAGATGTAAATACAATCAGTTTAAAGACTTTAAAAAAATTGAAATTAGAAAAAATAGAAGCGCTTGTATTGATGCTTGACGATGATGATAATTACAAACTGGCCCAACTCATTTATGAAAATATAGGAACCAAGGATGTTATTGTCCGCTTAAATAAACGTGAAAATTTCGAAAAATTCCACAAGCTTGGCGCTTTAATAATCGAACCCGCTACGGCCATGGTAAGTTTGCTGGATCATTTTGTACGTTCCCCAAGTGCCACCTCCCTGCTGCTTGGAATGGATGAAGGACAAGACACCATGGATATTGAAGTCAGAAATATTGATAAACATGGAAAAAGATTACGGGATTTAAGATTGCCATCTGATATTTTGGTGCTTTCCGTAAAAAGAAAAGGCCAGCTCCTTGTTTCTCATGGGTATACGCGTTTGAGACTGGGAGATATTATCACCATGGTTGGTTCAGCAAAAAGCTTGGACGAAATTAAATTTAAATTTGATACATAATGTTAGGCTTAAAACTTCCTACTGACCCTAGATGGGTAAACATTGCCGAAAAAAATATTGAGGAAATATTGATAGATCACGCCCATTGCGAACTGAAGGCGGCTTCAACGGCAAATTCTATCATTATGAGTTTTCCGGAATATTCGGATTTGGTGACGGAAATGGTTTCTTTGGTGAAAGAAGAAATGAGCCATTTTAAAATGGTGCACGACCGACTTTTAAACCGAGACCTAAAATTGGGGCATGACAGAAAAGACGTTTATGTAAATAATTTGTTGAAATTTTTTCCAAAAGGCGGCAGCAGAACTACGCAATTGGTACATAGATTGCTGTACGCGGCACTTATTGAAGCCCGAAGCTGTGAACGTTTCCGATTGCTATCAGAAAACATTAAAGACCAGGAACTGGCAACGTTTTATCACGATTTAATGGCTTCGGAAGCAAATCATTACACCTTATTTTTAGGTTTTGCGAGAAAATACGGCGACCGGGAAGAAGTGGATAAAAAATGGCATGCGTTATTGGAATTTGAAGCCGAATTGATGAAAAATTTAGGAACGAATGAAACAATTCATGGATAAATTTCTATTGGAAAAAGAATAGAGAAAAGAGACTAGAAATAAACAGTTAAACGATTAAACAGTTAAACAAATACACGACTCAACAAATAAACAATATAAAAAAATGTTCAGCAAAGAGGAATCAGCGCAGTTAAGAAAAGAATTTTGGACAAGTTTCGGCAAATCTTTTCCAAGAAAATGGTTGTTGTACAACACCCAAATTAAAGACTTCAGTTTTAAGTTTGTGGCCGAAAAAGATCAGGTGCTGGTTTGCCTGGATATGGAATCTTTCGACAAAAATAAAAATAAGCTGCTTTTTGATCAGGTCTTAGAATTAAAAAGCAACCTGACTGATGATTATTTGCCAGATGTTATTTTCGATGAACTTTATCTACTGGATAACGGAAAGATTATTCACAGAATTTATGTAAAATATAACGGCGAATTTAATATTCACAATAAAGACACCTGGCAAGGAGCCTACATATTTTTTAATGAAGCAATGCATCAATTTGAGGAATTTTATGAAGATTTTGAAGATTTTATTAAACAGGTTATTTATAATTAAGAATGCGTGATGAGTGATGAGTGATAAGTTTTAAGTTAAAAGAAAAACACATCCCTAACCCCTATTTCGTCTCCGCCCAATACAGGTCTCAAGAGGAGAATTTTATGCTTTGCTATCTCCCATTGATTATCTAATTTTTAGTTTTTCACCAGTATTAAACCAACAATTACACGATTAAACAGTTAAACGATTAAACAAATAAACACCTAAACAATTTATAACCCTGAGCTTGTCGAAGGGAAACGAATAAACAAATAAACGAATAAACAATTAAGAGTATTTTTGCATCTATGAACACTTCCATTATAAACGATACCATCATTGCTCTGGCCACCTCATCGGGTGTTGGCGCTATTGCCGTAATACGCTTGTCCGGTGCGAAATCCATTGAAATCGTCAATCAGTTTTTCAGTTCTAAATATGGAAAAAAAGATTTAAACAAGGTGAAATCGCACTCCATTCATTTGGGGAATATTGTGGACGGCCATCGTGTGATTGATGAAGTGTTGGTTTCTGTATTCAACAATCCGCATTCCTATACCGGTGAAAATGTGGTGGAAATCAGTTGTCACGGCTCTGTTTATATTCAGCAGGAAATCCTCCAGTTGTTCCTTAGAAATGGTGTTCGAAATGCCAATGCTGGGGAGTTTACGCTACGCTCTTTTTTAAACGGCAAGATGGATTTGACCCAGGCCGAAGCTGTTGCCGATTTAATCTCTTCGAATTCCGCAGCTTCACACCAGGTGGCTTTGCAACAAATGCGGGGCGGTTTCAGCAATGAAATTAAAAATCTGCGTCAGCAATTGCTTGATTTTGCCAGTTTGATAGAACTGGAACTCGATTTTTCTGAGGAAGATGTGGAATTTGCCGACAGGGCGGAATTTAACCGACTGGTCGAAAAAATAAGTTCGGTTTTAAAACGGTTAATTGACTCCTTTGCTTTGGGAAATGTGTTAAAAAACGGGATTCCGGTAGCGATTGTAGGAGAGCCAAATGTGGGGAAATCGACTTTGTTAAATGCCTTGCTAAATGAGGAAAAAGCCATTGTGAGCCATATTGCAGGAACTACAAGAGACGCCATTGAAGACGAAATTGCCATTGACGGCGTTGCTTATCGTTTTGTGGATACCGCAGGGCTAAGAAGCACGAAAGATGTTGTGGAAAGTTTGGGCATTCAAAAAACATACGAAAAAATTGAACAGGCGCAATTGGTTCTTCATTTAATTGAAGCCTCATCAGCCAGTGACCTTTTTTCCGAAGGAGAAGAAATTGGCGCCATTCAGAAAAAATATCCGTCAAAAAAAATAATTACCATTGTCAACAAAGCCGATTTACTTTCTGAGGCTGAAATCTCAAATCTCAATACCCAATACTCAAATCTAATCATCCTGTCGGCAAAAGAAAAAACAGGAATTCATGAGCTCACTTCCGCCCTCACCCAATTGGCCAATAAGGGGGCTTTAAGCAATAACGAGACCATTGTGAGTAATTCTCGCCATTTTGAGGCTTTAAACAACGCTTTAAATGCCATTAAAGAGGTACAAAAAGGCATCGACAACAATATAAGTGCCGATTTATTTGCCATAGACATTCGTCAGGCATTGTTTCATTTGGGCGAAATCACTGGCCAGGTCAGCACCGAAGATTTACTGGGGAATATTTTTGCCAACTTTTGCATTGGCAAATAATTACCAAAAAATTACAAAACAAAACACCTCCAAACCCTTACTTATAAACAATTTATTTCGTTTTTAAGAACCTTCCATTTTGTAAAATATTGTAACATTTTGGCCTAATTTGTACCTTTATTGTACCTTTTTTGGTAAATCTAAAGGTAAAATAATTTTGTGACGTATGTCGGCCAATTCTTGAAACACCCTGAAACATCCTGAAACATCCTGAAACATACAGAAACAACTTCTAATATTTACTTATGAAATAATTAAAAGATGGAAATTACAAAAAAATGTAAATATTGCGGAAAGCAATTTATAGCCCAAACACTTAAAACTCAGTATTGTAGCCATCAATGCAACTCAAAGCATTATAAAATCAGACAGAGAGAAATAAAAAAAATGGACGAGCTGAAACCTCCCATTCAAAAGGAGGAAATTATTCCATTCAACCTAAAACTTAGTCAGATAAAATTTAAAGAATTTGTTAGCCTTAAAGAAGCGCTATTATTATTAGGTATTAGCAGGACTTCACTATGGAGATTAATAAAAAATAATCATATTACTTCCGCCAAACTTGGATCAAGAGTATTCCTTAGAAAGAAAGATCTAAAAAAGCTCCTTAACAATCAAATTGATAATAATTATTTTGGAAACATTATTTTAAATAAGGGCAAAGAAAAGTATAAAAATGAGTATTTTAGCATAGGAGAAATAACTGAAAATTATTGTGTTTCATCCAGAACTATTGAAAGACACATCTCTAATAATAACCTTAAAAAAATAAAAAAGGGTCGATTTGTTTATGTTTTAAAATCCGATGTTATAAAATTGTTCGGCAAACCTCAAACCCCTAAAAAAAATGGCTAACGTAACCCTAAGACAAAAAGAAATTGCGAATAATAAGTCTAGCCTATACTTAGACTACTACCCTCCTATAATTAGCGCTAAAACCGGAAAGGAAACAAGAAGAGAATTTTTGAACTTGAAAGTATTTAACAACCCGAAAACACAAATTGAAAAAGAACACAATAAAACCACCATTGAGTTTGGTAATTTAATTAAATCCAAGCGATTAATTCAGTTAAGAGATAGGGAATTTGGCTTCAAAGAAAACATAGAGGTCAAAGTTGATTTTATTGAATATTATGGAACAATAGTTCTTGAATATTACAATAAAGGAAGCAAAAGTAATTATTCTACTTGGAAGACATCCCTAAGATATTTTAAAATATTTATAGGCAACAAGGTGAACGCTAAAAATCTCTCCCCTGAAATTGTAAAAAGATATAGAGAATTTTTATTGACAACTAATAATTTAAGAACCAATAAACAAAAATTGTCTGTAAATACGGCTTCCTCCTACTTTAATCACTTAATTGCTGTACTTAAAAGAGCTTACAGAGAGAGAATAATACATGCAAACCTGGCGGAACATGCTGTATTTATTAAAGAGGAAGAAACATTTAGAGAATATTTAAGCGAGGAGGAACTGGTAAAATTATGGAATACAGACATCAAATTTCCACAAATTAAAAGAGCTGCTTTTTTTGCTGCACTTACTGGTTTTCGTTTTGTTGATGTTAAAAATTTAACATGGGATCGCGTTTTTACGGACAAACACCAGGGGTTTTACATTCAGTTAAAAGAAGAAAAAACAGGAAATATTCATAACCATCCAATCTCTGCCAATGCCTATGAAATTCTTAAACTTGAAAATACCTCAACTGGGATTGTATTCCAAAACTTAGAATACTACAGAACCCCAAGAACCATTAAAGATTGGGTAGAAGCTGCCGGAATCATTAAAAAGATATCTTTTCATAATTTTAGACATACATATGCTACGTTGCAATTGGCTAATGGCACTGACTTGTTTGTTGTTTCCAAACTTTTAGGCCATAAAAGCGTGAAAACAACCCAAATTTACGCCAAGGTGATAGACAAAAAGAAAATTGAAGCCGCAAATAGAATAAATTTAGACCTGCATGGATTATCAGACTAATTATACAAATACATACAATCAAATCTTTCTAAAAAGAGAGGCGTTTTTTAAAGACCAGTTGGTTTTAGCCAAACAACTAAACCAAACATTCAATTATACCAGCAATACCTTATTAAAAAATTCTAATGCGTTTTTAACTTCAAAAATTGATTATTTCATGGAAGAACCATACCTTGAAATAATGGTTTTATTTAACAACAGATTTTCAATGTATGAAGACAATCGAATTAAGAATATCATTGAATATCATATTGAACCTTTTGTTGCTGCATTAGATAATAATGAAACTTATAATTTAAATGATATGATATGCAAAATAGCTGAGCTCGATGCCATAAAAGAAGCATCAAGAATATTTAAAAATAATTATAGTCTTGATCAATTCATGTATATCCTGAATGATTTTAGGAAATTTGAATTAAAAGAATATACTGGATCTTTTGAAAACCATCCTCTCTATACCAAACTTCGGAATAAAGTTTACCCAAAAAGTAAAATAGGAAAAACCACTATAAAAAACACCCTAGAAAACGAGAATGTTTATTTAGATGTAAAACAGGTAGCCGAAATTACCAATTATACGGTTTCAACTATTTATGATTTAAAACACAAAAGGAAAATTCCATTCTATAAAAATGGCGCGAAGCTGCAATTCAAAAAATCTGAGATCCTGGATTGGATGGAAAAGGGTAAAGGAATTACTAAAGATGATTTAGAAGCAAAGGCAACCGAATATCTATTTAAAAATAGCTAAAAATGAATTTATGCGTAAAACAAACGTTTGTTTTACGCATAAATAAAAAACAACCTATGGAAACCAAATTTTATACCTGCCATTTTTGTAAAAACGAATATGAACCAACTAGACGAAAAATTCAAAAATTTTGTTCGGATACCTGTAGGACAAAAAATCACTACCACAAAAATGAACTGCTAAAGAATAAACTAACAATACCAGAAAGCACTACGCCAATTGTCCAAAATCAAGAAGAAAAAGCAAAGCAAAAAGTTGAAGAAATAAGTTTACAAGGTGTTACAAATTCATTTTTAGGAACTTTAGCGGCACAAGGTACGATAGAGTTTGGAAAAAAAGCTTTTTCAAAACCCGAAAAGAAACCTGCAAAAATAACAGAAATTCAAGAACAACAAAATAAAAATAACCAACGGTATTTCCCAATAAGAAATATGGAACGAAGATTTGATGGTGCGCTACCTTATTTTGATTTGGCTACCGCTTCTCTTATATATTTAGGTGGTAAAAAAATAAATAGTGCTTCATATACAATATAGTATTACAACAAGCCACTTTTTCTATTCCTATCTGTAACATTAAAAAGTAGAAACTTATAGCAATATCGCACCAAAAAGGGTCTTATAAACTTGAAAATCATTACAAATTTTTCAGCCTTGTATTTTATCGCCAAATCGGCCATCGTTTTTGTGCCCCAACATTTACACGAACTGCTTCATACGAATTTTCGCCCATAAAAGTAACGTGTTTTATAGGCGGCAGCATGAATTATAACAGAAGGTTTGTATTACTGTAAAATAACATCCATCCGTTTTTCATTTCTTACATCGGCAACAATTGCACAATTAAACAGGAAAGAGTTCCACTTAAAATTTAACTACCTTTGGACGCAATTATTTTGAAATTTGAAAAACATGCGTTTGAAATTTTTATTAGCTGTGATCCTCAATTGTCTCAGTTTCACCCAAGGGTTTTCCCAAAACAACCCATTAAATTATTCTCTAAGCCTAAGCTCAGTAATTTCTTCAGAAAGCACCCTGCCTTTTTGGATGACTGCCAATAAATTTGGCGCTGTTCCAAACAGTCATCATAGTTCTGTTTATGCGGCATTATTTTCAGACTTTAAGGCTCCAGAAAACAACTTTTCATTTTCCTATAAAGCAAGTTTTACAGGATATTTGGCCTCAAAAAACGACTTTTTCATCAATGAACTTTATGGAAGTTTAAAGTTTAAAGGCTTACAATTAAATTTGGGCAGTAAAAATGATGACATAAAATTGGAAGGATTGTCATCTTCCAACGGAAACATCATTAAATCCACCAACACCAGGGCTTTTCCGGGCTTCAATCTAAAAACCACAGATTATTTAAAACTTCCTTTTGCCAAAAAATGGTTGCGCGTAAAGGCAAATTATGCTGAATATTTGTTAAACGACAAACGCGTTGTTGATGGTGCACATTTACATCATAAAAGTTTCTATTTTAAATCCATTTTAAGCAAGAAGCTCTCTATGATTACAGGAATGGACCATTATGTACAATGGGGCGGTACTTCCAAAAATTACGGAAAATTCCCTTCCACTTTTAAAGATTATATCAGAATTCTTATAGGATATTCAGGCGGTACAAGCGCTTTAGAAACAGACCAAATGAATGCTATGGGAAATACTTTGGGCGCTTATTTGTTTCAATTGAATTACACCGGAGAAAAAACAAATTGGAATGCTTATTGGTCGCACCCGTTTGAAGATCGGTCGGGAAGAGAATTGTCCAATTATCCGGATGCTTTGTATGGCTTTTTTATCGACCTGAAAAAACCTGAAAATTTTATTACCCACGTTTTAGCAGAGTTTACTTATACGAAACACATGAGCGGTAGCACCGGAATTAGCGGTCGTGACAATTACTTCAACAATGGTGTTTATAACTCTGGCTGGACTTATTTTGGACGAACTGTTGGCTCCCCATTTTTCCCCACAAAAGAACCTATTGACGGAATTACAAAGGGAATTGACCCAAATTACAACAGGTTTACTGCCTATCATCTTGGGTTTAAGGGCTTTTTAAGTGAGACCCTAAGGTATAAAACCTCCTTCAGCTTTATCCATTATGCCGGCTGGTTTGAAAATCCCCTAAATGAAGAACAGTTTTCTTCTCTTGTTGAAATTTACGTTCAGCCAAAGAAATTTCCTTTCAAAATTTCGCTTGGGGCCGCAGCCGATTTTGGCAGCGCTTTACCCAATAACTTTGGAGGATTTTTGAAACTGACAAAAAGCATAAAAAGGTAAAAGCTGAAAGTCTAAAGTTCAAATAGACAAATATGCGATAGGCAATAGGTTAAAGCTTAAAGTTGAAAGGTTAAATGCAGAAAATGGACAAAAATTAACAGAAACCGTTCAATACCAATCAGGGAAGTTCATGATTAATTTTGAATTTTAGATTAAACAATTAACTGACAAACAATTAAACGAATACAAAATCAAACATTTAAACAAATCAATAATCCTCATATTACTTCTCACTGATAAACGATTCAATGAATAAAGAATCCGATCATTTTTTCTTTTCCCTAACTTAAGGGATAAGGAAATAGAAATTAGGAATTAGAAAGCACGGATAACAAGTTTTCCGTTGCAGTTCTCAGTAAAAAGGGATAAGGGAATAGGAAATAAGAAAAGACAGAAATAAAGGTATTTATTTAATTGTTGGAAATATATTCAGGCACAATTTCTTTTAATTTCAAAATGATTTCAGCATCTTGGGTTTCTGATTTTAAACAACACAATGCTTCTATCAAAGCTATTTTCATAGTATTAACTGTTGAATTATATTTCTTAATCTTTGAATTATTCTCCACAATTAGAATTTCATTCTCATAAATCAATTCTTCATGTAACTTTTCTCCAGGTCTCAATCCTATATACTTAATTTCTATATCTTCTGGATATTTTAATCCTGCATCACTAATGAGTTTCACTGCTAATTCTTGTACATTAATAGCCTTTCCCATATTTCCTACCAGCAAATCACAATCCACAAAAAGAATCGCTTCTAATAACAACTGGCATGCACTTGACATCTTTATAAAATAACGGGACACCTTTTTATCTGTAATTGTAAGTGCCCCCACTCTTTTCATTTGTTTTTTAAAAAGTGGTATCACGGATCCACTTGAATAAGGTACATTCCCAAAACGAACGATCTTAAACTTTTTTGTTGAGTTTTTATTTTTACTGCTCACATATAATTCTGCAATTCTCTTGGACACCCCCATAATACTTGCAGGCTTAACTGCCTTATCTGTAGAAACCAGCACAAAATTCGACACCTTATATTTCTCAGATAAATCTGTAATAATTTTAGTGCCAACAACATTTACTTTAACGGCCTCATACGGATGTGCTTCCATTAATGGGACATGTTTATAGGCTGCTGCATGGTAAACAATAGTAGGTATATATTTCTTAAATAGATGTTCCATTCTATCTTTATCACAAATATCTCCCACTATAATTTTGTGATTATTTCTATTTTCCAATAACAATTCTTGTTGTAAATCGAACAAAGCAGATTCAGCCTGATCTAATAAAATAAGTTTGCAATTGCATTGTTGATTCAAAATTTTCGAAATTTCACTCCCAATAGAACCAGCTGCCCCTGTAATTAAAACAATGGCCCCTTCAAGTTGTGCTTTCACCTGTTCAGATACTTTTAGGTAGGGGTTTTCTTCTAATAGGTTTTCTAAGTTCATTTAAGGTAATTTTTATACTATTCAAAAATAAAGTTTTTCAATAAAATTAAACCTGTTTTTTAATAATTGACACAATCCATTGTAAATCTCTTTTTGATAAATTAGAACCGCTTGGTAAACATAAACCTTTTTCAAACAACTCATCTGAAGTTCCATTCAAATACGCAGGATATTTTTTAAAGATGGGTTGTTGATGCATTGGTTTCCATAATGGACGAGATTCAATGTTTTCATTTTCTAAAGCCAATCGAATTTTCTCTCTTAAATCTAATGAAGTTGTTATAATACAGGTTAACCATCTACTTGAATAAAACCCTCTAGGTTCTTCCAAAACTTGCAATTCCGAAACTTCAGATAATGCTGTTTTATACAATTCAAAATTAGTTCTTCTTGCTTCTATTCTGCCATCTAACACTTCCAGTTGTCCTCTACCAATTCCAGCCAGGATATTGCTCATTCTGTAATTATAACCGATATGTGAATGTTGGTAATGAAGTGCCTTATCTCTGGCTTGTGTTGCTAAAAAAATGGCTTTTTCTTTAATTAATTTATCTTTACAAATCAATGCCCCTCCTCCTGAAGTTGTAATTATTTTATTTCCATTAAACGATAGGATTCCAAAATCTCCAAATGTACCACATTTATGTCCTTTATATGAAGCTCCCAATGCTTCTGCTGTATCTTCAATTAAAGCTATTTCATACGTATTAGCTAAGTATTGTATTTCATCTATTTTAGCAGGCATTCCATACAAATGCACCACAATAATTGCTTTCGGTTTTTTGCCTTTTAAAATACTATCTTTAATCGCTTTTTCTAATAATATTGGACACATATTCCAGGTATCCTTTTCACTATCCACAAATACAGGTGAGGCTCCTTGATATACAATTGGATTCGCTGATGCCGAAAAGGTCATACTTTGACATATCACTTGATCCCCTGTTTGAACATTTGCTAGAATTAAGGCTAAATGTAAGGCTGCTGTTCCTGAATTTAAAGCCGCTACATGTTTATCTTCTCCAATATAATTTTGAAGCGTATTTTCAAATTCATTTATATTTGGGCCTAAAGGTGCTATCCAATTGGTATCAAATGCTTCTTGTATATATTTCATCTCATTTCCCGACATATGCGGTGGAGATAGCCATATTTTTTTGCTCATCTTGTTTTTTTATAATGGTAAAGTAAAAATAAAACTATTTTTTTGTTAGTGGTTGGTCATTGCGAAGTTTTTGAAAAAAAACTGTGACAACCAGTTGCTTAGGGGTATTTCGTTAGTTCCCGACAGGTTGTCGCTGGACTATCGCCTTCCTACCGACCGGCAGGCTAGCTCTCAAGCCGTGTAAAGGGTGGTGTTATTCTCTGGCAACAGGCTCGTAAATCATTTTATAAAATTATAAGATGGACTTAAATTGACAAGGTGTTATAGTTGGATATTCCGGAGCAAGCTGACCCCTCTGGCAAAATTATAAAGCTGGGTGATTTTGGTACTTTTAGAACCACATTGTCCGGTGAAGGTGTGGCGGAAGAAAGTGAATTTACAGTGTCAAAATTAAAAAGCTGAACATTCGATTTAGACCTGCCCGTGAGTTCAAAGATTTATTGGCAAATGTAAAATATGGTAAGGTTTCATAACCTAATATTTGTTTAAGGCACATTACAGGAAGGTATCATATGATACCTTCCTGTTTTTGTTTCATTTTAAAATTTAAAAAAAGCTCCTCAGAATATAAATTTTCTCTTTAGAAAAAAATATTTTCACCTTAGAATATAAATAAGTACTTGTGAAAATTTAAAAAGCACAGGTGTTATTTAGTTAAAATACAATTTATTTTACTTTATATTAACTTAAAACTATTGATTGTTAGTAGCTAATTCTTGATACACCAACATTTCATATGGCACACGAACTGACATATTGTTTTGACTTACAGTCAGTCTTATTGTAGCCATAATTAATAAGTTCACAAGAAACTTTTACTAAGCTACAGCACTCTAACTTATAAACTTAACCGTTTTTTTAAATAATATAGGATAACACTAAAATATGATTTCAAATTAAAATTTTCTACTAATTTAATATCCATCTCACATTTTTTTGGCAGCAACACCTGTTCATAGTGTTTAATAGGATTTTCAACTTGCGCTAATAGTTCTTCCTCATTGCTATATTTAATTGCTGCAATACTCAATAAACCAGGTTTTTCCATCAAAATTTTACGATACCTATTTTTGAATTTTTCCGTGTAAAAAGGAATTTGTGGTCTGGAACCAACTATAGACATTTCTCCTTTTAAAATATTTATAAACTGCGGCAATTCGTCAATCTTGTATTTTCTTAAAAAACCACCTAATTTGGTAATCCTTTCATCGTTCATTCCTTTCGTAAGGGCCAATTCATCTTCAGTATCTAACTTCATCGTTCGAAGTTTATACATTATAAAAGGTTGAAAATTTTTTCCTTTTCTTGTTTGAAAAAATACAATGGGGAATCCTTGAAATAACATCATCAATAACATACTAACAAATAACAAAGGAAATACTACTAGCATTGCAATGGTCGCTATTAATATGTCGAAAAATCTAATCAAAATTATAAAAATTTAAAATACCCTTTTTTTAGTAAGACTTCATTAAGTGCTTCTATGTTATAAAGGCGTTCATAATATTCAAATCTTTGAGTTTATTTTGTTTGTTAACTCATACATTAAAATAAATGTTAAGAAAAACTCTAACCTACGATCTCTATTCTATTCCAAAATTTCATATTTCAACTATTTAGATACAGAGGTTATTGCTATTAACCAAAAAGGCTTTTTCATTTAGGCAAAAAAATCTATATCAAATTAAAACAAAATTTGAATGGCACTGATTAAGTGTTTAAACGCATTCTTAGATTTAATATTTTCTTTTAGTTTGTAGAACAATATGAGCATAAAAGCAAAAGAAATAATCAAAGCAGTAATCATCTGAAAACTATTAAAGTATGAAGAAATAAAAATAAACAACACTGCCAAACCTACATTTAAAACACCTAAGAATATACTGGTTTTATAATGCGATAGACCAGAGTCAATTAAAATATGATGTATGTGGTTAGAGTCTGGGTAAAAGGGACTCTTTTTATTTAACAAACGCACTCCAATTACCCGTATGGTATCAAATAAAGGTATAAATAAGATGGCTGCTATCACTATCAATTTATTTTCAGGACGGAAAGAAAACTCGCTAAATAACGAAGCATCCATTGATAAAAATTTTAAGGTTAAAAATCCAATACAAAACCCAATAATCAGTGAACCCGTATCACCCATAAATATCTTTTTGGTAGATGACAAATTATAGCGAAGAAATGCACATAGTATTCCTATTAAACTCAAGGATAATAAAAAGTAAAAACTCAAACCTGTTTCGTAGAAAATTAATGCATAAACACTAAAAATTACAATCCCAATAGTAGAAGCCAAACCGTCAATACCATCAATCAAATTATATGAATTAATAATGGTCAATATCATTATTATAATTAAAGCATACGATACAATAGTTGGAATGTTCTGAATTCCCAAAAAGCCTTCCAATGAAGTAATCTGCATACAACCACAAAATAAAACAAAGAAAATAGCGATTACTTCACCACCTATTTTAGCACGGGGTGAAGACATTACTAAGTCATCTTTTAAACCCACAGCAAAAATTAATGTAAGTGCCGCAGTTAAATTTATCCCTACCGAATCCAAATCCCAGATCTTAATAAAAAATATAGCAAAGACGAGTGTAAGAAAGAAAGAAACTCCTGCCATTGTTGGTGTAGAACTCTCATGAGAACTTCTATCATCAGGGTGGTCAATCAAATCAAGACTATTAACAATCCAAATAATTTTTGGAATTATAAACATAGTTACAATAAAGGAGCCAATTACTGACAGTAAAGCAATCAAGTATAAGTTTGACAATAAATCACTCAGCATTTATTTGTTCTTTTTCAATTAACAATTGCAAATTTAGTGAATTTTATAGATTATTAGCAAATATAATTTGAGTATTATTGTAAGGGTTGTTATCTAGGAATAAACTTTCTATTAAATTAATGCCGTATTTCCTATACTCACATTAGTAATACTAACTCTCCGACATCTAATTATTCATGGTTATTTCGATTCTAATCACTTGTAAACCAGAAACACTTTCTTAACTATATTGATATAGAAAAGAAAGTGTTTTTATTAAAATAAGATCGCATAATTTAGCCCAGTTGACAAACTCTAAAAATTGTACTTAAATGCTATAAAATAGTTAATCCTCAAACATCTTTATAATATTTTTGGTAATCACCATTTGTAATGTTTTCAATCCATTCTTTGTTCACCAAATACCACTTTACTGTCTTTTCAATTCCTTCCTCAAATTGCAACGACGGTTCCCAACCTAATTCGTTCTTTAATTTTGTAGAATCAATAGCATAGCGTGCATCATGTCCTGCTCTATAGGTTACATAAGTAATTAGCTTATCTGAACTCCCCTCTTCCCTACCAAGTAATCGATCTACTGTTTTAATCATTACTTTGATTAAATCAATATTTTTCCATTCATTAAACCCTCCAATATTGTACGTATCGCCTATTTTTCCTTTATGAAAAATTACATCAATTGCTCTTGCATGGTCGTTTACAAATAACCAATCCCTTACATTCTCACCTTTTCCATAAACAGGTAATAGTTTATTGTGTACAATATTATTGATGAATAAGGGAATTAATTTTTATGGAAACTGATAAGAACCATAATTGTTAGAACAATTAGATATTACTGCAGGCAAACCATAGGTATCAGCAAAGGCTCTTACAAAATGATCAGAAGAAGCTTTAGAAGCTGAATAGGGAGAATGAGGGTCATATGCTGTTTCTTCTGTAAAAAAGCCTTCTTCACCCAATGGACCATAGACCTCATCGGTTGAAACATGATAGAATAATTTATCATTAAAATTACTATTCCAATATTCTTTTGCAGCTTGCAATAAACTGAGCGTTCCCATCACATTGGTCTGCGCAAAAGAAAAAGGATCTGCTATAGAACGATCTACATGGGATTCTGCTGCTAAGTGAATTACTGAGTCTATATTATACTCTTGAAAAACCTCTGTTACTTTCTTTAAATCACAAATATCACACTTTACAAAAGTGTAATTTTCTTTATCTTCTATCTCTTTTAAGTTTTCCAGATTCCCTGGATATGCAAACAAAAACCGCACAAATAGTTAAGCAACATTTTTAAAATTGATTTTTTGATTCCAAAATTCTTCTATTGTTTTATAATTCAAAGCAGAATGCCTTCTTTTTCTGTTATACCAAAGTTCTATGTATTCAAATAAATCAAGTTTCATTTGTTCTTTTGATATTAGTTTATTTCCATAAACCTGTTCGGTTTTCAAGGTCTTAAAAAAGCTCTCAGCCACGGCATTGTCCCAGCAATTTCCTTTTCTGCTCATACTTCTGGTTATCATTTTATAAGAATCTACCACATTGGTAAATTTCTTACCAGCGTACTGAACGCCTCTGTCGGAATGAAAGATCAATCCTTTTTTGATACTTCGATTGGTGATTGCCATTCTAAAGGCAGCCAACGTGGTTTCTTCGACGCTCATTCCATCACTTAAACTCCATCCTATAATTT
>Ga0314774_1000439_pt1 | contig 34042 bp, 24 predicted proteins | sample MetaGCBIA2018_FD_204515 | JGI IMG/M metagenome (GOLD analysis project Ga0314774, IMG submission 204515) | Cryopeg brine microbial communities from Beaufort Sea near Barrow, Alaska, United States - CBIA 2018 | ecosystem: Environmental > Aquatic > Marine > Coastal | place: USA: Alaska | collected... | reverse complement strand
TTCGATTGATATTGAGAGTGTTACGCAGAATATAATCGCGAAAATTGAAAAATATCAACTGCTCCTGAGTTCTCATGACTTTAAGTATCAGTCCGATAACTAAAATGAATTAGGTGCGAAACTTGAGATTGTTAACATAAAATAACCAACACTATAGACAACCTTAGGGTTTTCTAAAAGTGTAGGATTTAAACTTTAATCTAAACAATTATTACCGCTTCAAAGCCGTTTAATACTTTTTCACTTAACTCACTTGATTATAACCAACTATTTAAAACTATAAAATGATACTATGACCAATAAAAAATTTAACGAGATTACTGAAGACAAGCTAAATGGACTTTACAAACTTCTGACCGTAGTATTTTTAATTTGGATTATTTCTATAATTACTCTTCCACTTTTCTATGAAGACATATCCGAAAGGGCTTTATTTGGTGATAGTTTTGGATTAATTAATAGTTTATTTTCTGGTTTCGCATTTGCGGGTATAATTTACACAATTTTATTGCAACGAAAAGAATTATCTCTGCAACGAAAAGAATTACAAGAGACTAGATTAGAATTGAAGCGGTCTGCCACAGCACAAGAAGCGTCTGAAAAGCAACTAAAAAGACAATCTGAAAATCTGAAAATCACTGCAAAACTAAACGCCTTAAGCACATTAGTTAGTTACTATTCTGACCTAGAAACTAAAAATAAGGGACTTAGTTCTACTAAATATTTAAACGCCCAACAAGAACAAAAAACCTATATAAATAGAATTAAAGACATTCTAAAAACTAAAGACAATATTTAGGTTATAAATGCCGGATATACAAGTCTAAATTGTTAAATTTGATTAGAAATCAACGATTTGATCTGCAACTATGCTAAGGCTGATGAATCAATAAGTTCTGCTACATATAGATATGCTTTGGAAGAATTACGAAAATAAATGAGATTACATTCTTAGAGTTGTTTAATTTATGAATTTAAATTTATTGAAATGCTATTGAAAGAGCCAGAAGACATTCAAATGTTAAGACATAGGTATGGAAGAACCATAGAGATTTGGGTTGCCTACAATACGTTTCTAAAATATCAAGTGAAAATTGGTGACAATTATATCTGTAAAAATAAAACAGTAGTTGATCAAACTAAACAAACACTTCTAACAACCTACTATTCCTATATTTACAGTTTATTTGATCCTAGTGGAACAAATTTCACAAAAATTTCACAAAAACATCATAACGATTTACCTGAAAGAACCAAAGAAGTCCTAAAAGAAATTTTGGAATTATGGAAAGTAGTTGAACAACCACTAAATAGAATAAGACATAACATTGGTTTTCATGGAGGTAAAGAACTTAAAAATTCAAAATCTGGTTATTCTGCCTTTTTAGATCCCAAGCTAAACCCCTGGGCAATTGATTGTTTAATTAACCTTTTACGTGTCTTTTTCAGAGATATAAATGATACATACGAAACAAAAGAAGGATTCCTAATTGAAATCACACATAAAGAAGCTGATCAAATTTATGCGGATGCAAAATTATTAAAAAGTAAAATTGAAGCCCCCAGTTTTATTGAATTGATAGATAAATATAATGAAGGTAAAATATCAAAAAAAGAATTTTTAAGAAATTTACAGACTTCTCCAATACCAGTTGGTCACAGAAATGCTACATTAAAAAAATCATCAAATAGTTTTTGAAATAGAAAAATTTAGAAAAAGTTGTTATATTGTAAATTATTAAAATCAAAATGTTGTTTTATTATTAGTGATTTCAAAATAGCTAACCTACGCTTCTACGGAATTGATATTATTAAGTATTCTGCGAACTAACAAAGTAATATTACAAATCAATTTATCATGCAACTTTTAATCAATATTGTAAAGAATTGAACGCTCTAATGATTATAGATGGTACAACAAAACAATTAAAGTGATTTGAAGTTTATATTCAATGGTAAATAGCTATTTATCCTAGCTCTAAATAGAATTCCACCCTTATTTAAAGCTTAGTTTAATTATTTGAATAGTATGGAAAAGAAATATTTTAAAAATAGAAAAACAAAAAAGAGCTATACTTTCAACGAATTAATAAATTCGGAACCAATCTTTAAAGACGATCTAATATGGACAGAAGGCATACCAAATTGGATTCCGGCTAAAGAATTTGAAGAATTAGAAAGCTATGTTTTAGAAAGACCTCCTGAGAGAAAAAGTATAGTTCTTTTAAAAAATCTGAAAAAATCGATATTTCCAGCTTTAATCATTGTAATTATTTTCTCAATTATACTCGGAATTTCAAGCGGCCTAATTGAAAAATGGAAATATGAAGTTTTTCTGGGAAATGTACAACCTCGTATAGATAAGTATTATCAAGAAAAGAGAGAGAGAGAAGAAGAAGTGAAATCAAAGAAGTTTAATCATGAACTAGATATTAAAAATAAATTAACAATGCTGGAACTAGATTTCAATTTGGAAGATTCCAAGTTAAAGTTTCTCCAGGAAGAAGCGTATAGAAATTACCAAACAAGTAGAAATTATGAAAGTCAAAATTTGTACATCACTCGTGCTAACAGCTATTTAAATCAAAGACAAGAGCTTACACGTAATTACCAAACAAAAGTTAATAAATTAAATTCTGAACTTAATGAAAGGGATAATCAAAGTAATGTAATTGAATATATAACTTATGATGTCCCAACAGGTACATTGGCAACTTTTAAGGATAATGGAGATATGTATACACGTTGGAGTGTTTATCAAGGAGTCGGCAACCATGAACAAATTTCATACAATAAGACTTACAAGTTTTTATTTCGCCCCTATAAGTCCTTTTTTATTCCAGTTAACTTGTCGAACGAGGAAATATCTGACACAAAAACACTTTTGTGGAATTTCACATTATCAGCATTTATGACCAATTTGATGTTTCTTCCTATTATACTTTTAGGTGTAATGAGATATAAAAGAAAAAAGAATCCTAAATAGTAAATGACAATTTATAGTGGTAAGTACTCTGTTTTATACTTCATATTTTAAGAGTTAATATTGGAGAATTCACAATAATCTAATCTTTTTTGAAATGTTTTGAAATTAGTCCCCAACTTGAGGACTAATTAAATTTTAGGCTTTATTACCAATTGGTCAACAACTTGTTGACCAATTACAATTCCCCTTATCAAACAAATCAATCTCTAACCACTTTCCCTTTTCCAACAACTCTATTCTCATTAATAACATTATAAAAATACACACCTTTCTCATTCAACATTGGTGCTATTTGATTGCTAATTTCATTTAATTCAAACACCCCAACCTTTCTTCCGCTAATATCATACAACACCAATGAAGAACCAATAAGCCCTTTTTCAATATCAATATTTAGTTTATCGTTGAACGGAATAGGGTAAACATTAATCTGAAAATCATTTGTTTTTAAGGCGTTTTCATAAACACTTAAATTTACACCATTCGAATTATAAACACCTATTCCTCCACCCCAAGTTGCCATCCAGACATTGCCTAAGTCATCAAATTCAAAATCATAAACAACATTATGCGGAAGACCTGAATTTTCTGTTGTCATTACTGACCAATTGGAAACATCAAATTGAGCAACACCTTCTCCTGTACCAATCCACATATTATTTTGGTCATCAACACCTATTGATGATATAAAATTAGAAGGTAAACTTGAGTTTGTTGAATTGTAATTCGTCCAATTCGAGCCGTCAAACACTGTAACACCATCGTGAAGTGTTCCTACCCATAAATGACCTTGAAAATCAAATTCTAGATTATGAATATAATCTAAAGGAACACCTGTATTAGCTGTGGTATATTCAACCCAATTCGCACCATCGAACTTTATTAAACCATATGTTTCAGTTCCTAACCATACATTATTTGAATCATCAACAGCAATCTCATTTATACTGGTTTGAGGCAACGTTGAATTTGTTGTGTTATATACCATCCAATTTAGTCCATCATATTTCGCTACCCAACCATGCGATGTAAACCACATATCTCCCAAAGAATCAACAGTTGCTGCAATAACATAATTGTCAGGAAGTCCAGAATTCGATGTATTGTAAATTGTTGTGTTTCCATTTTCAAATTTCCCAATCCCTCCAAACAATCCTAACCATATAGTTGAATCATTTTGGACGTGCATCCATTTAATTCCGGTGCTTTGCGGATATATTTCCCAAGTATTATTTTTATAGGATAGAAGGTATCCAATTGACGAATTAATTTCATTATCCACAATCCATAGCTTCTCATCAGAATCAAAATCAATATCTTTAATGTCATTTGAAAGCATTGAAGAATTTGAAATATCATGATAAACAGTTGTTGAACCATTAAATTGAATAATCTGTGAGTTAGGCCACGTTCCAGTGAGCATCCATTTATCTCCGTTGGAAGTAATTTGTAAATTCCCTTGTAAACTGGATGGTAAACTTGAGTTTGTTGAATTATATTCACTCCAATTTGTTCCATCAAACTTAATCAAACCGCCACCTAAACCCGTATCCTCGCGCCAAATAGCCCAAATTTCATCGTTATGAATCATCAACTGCTTAATCCTACTCCTAGGAAGTGAAGAATTAAAAACAGTATAGGTTATCCAAGTTTGTCCATCAAATTTAGAAATTCCATTATATGATGACAACCATATATTGTCATTAGTATCTATTACTATGTCTGTAATTTCATTATTAAGAATCGGTGAATTATTTGTAAGATAGTAGGCAACATTTGTCCCGTCAAAATTTATTAATCCAAGATTATAAGATCTCATCCAGATACTTCCATTACTATCAAAAACAAATTCCCCTAGGTAATCTGGCAATGATGTATTGGAAGAATTATAGACATTCCAGTTGAGTCCATCATACTTTATTAGATTTTTAAGATCTGAAGAAACCATCCAAACATCTCCATTCTCACTCTCTCTAACAAAAGCAACATTAGAATCTGGAATTGCTGAATTTGAACGGGTGAAACTTGTCCACTGCGTGCCATCAAATTTAGAGATGCCTTTTTCATAGACATCAAACCATAAATTCCCATTTCCTGCCCTGCTCAGCCCAGTTAAATGCACACCTGGTAAATCTGTATTGGAACTTAAATAATGTTTAATTTCGCCTGCAGTTTGATCAATAGTGACTCCACCTCCTTCTGTAGCCACCCATAATTTATCGCCTGCTTCAGCTAAATCATAAATTTTATCATTGTTCGTAAAATTAGCCCAGTTAGTAGTCTGAGCATTTATCATATTTACAGTAAAAAACAGGAATACTAGAATATAATTTTTCATAGTGCGGGTTTTTAATTCTTCTCTCCATAACGTGGATTTACAGTCCGAGGTTGGAAAAGGACACTAAAAACCTTGCAAGAGTTTCTTTAATAATACTTTTTTTGAGGCGCAGTATTACAACTCCACAAACTCCCAAATAGGATTACCTTTTTCTCCTGTTGCTGAATAGAAATCAATAAATCTCATTTTGTTATAAATTCCTTCGTGGTCTTGAATTACGTAAGAAATATTCATATTAATTTCGTAATCATTTCCGACCAAAGTTTTCCAACTAAACCCTATTGTATTTGTGTTTTCTGATAATTCCAAACTAGCAACATAGTTTAAATCGATGGCTTCAAAGTCAACTTCTGTAACGACGCTAACCTTCGTGGCAATGCGATTTATTAAACATCCTGTCAATAAATAAGGCGTTACAACGGGTTCATAAAACTGGTGAATGTATTGTGTGAAAACAATATCCCAATCTTTCGTTTTTGGTGAGACATCTTGTTCAGCATCGCTCATCATGCTGAAATAAGTAAAATTGTATTCGTCTTTCTTAAGAATTGTGCGGGTGGAAGATGAAGAAGCTTCTAAACTACCAAATTCAAAAGTGTAAGTTGATGGAGTAACTTCAATGATTTTTAGTTTATAAAATCCAAGAGGGTTTCCTGTGGAAGAATAACCCATGTCCAGAATTCTCACAAAACCATCTTCCCAATTGCCAATTCCTGTAGAATCTAAATTTCCAGTTGCATTGTCAAATTTCGGATTCACGATGTATCCATCTTTACTCATTACATGTGATAAATTCATTTTATCTGTCGTGTAAACCATCATATTTCTTGCAGTATTGATGATGACATGCCTTCCATTTCCACCTGTTTCAAATCCGATATCCCAAATGTTTTTAGAATTCTTTCCTGTCATTTGGTTGGTCGAGAAATCAAAGTAAATCTGATATTCGTAGTTTCCTCCCATGCTTACTTCACCAACTTTAAGATCTCCAGCTTCTCTTTTCGGAACAGGAAGTTCTTCTTTTAAGCATGAACTCAGTAAAACAGCGGTAATTAATAATATTATAAATCTCATCTCTTTTAAATTTATTTTGAATTAATGTTAAGTCGAATTCCAAAATGATAAACACGTCCCATTCCAATGCTCACACTTCCAGAACTTACTGAATGTGCTCCCTCGCCACTTGCAGAACCAGTGATTGAAGTCACATTGAAAAGGTTTTTAACTCCCATTGTAAATTTTAGTTTTTTGTTCCAAGCAAATTTCGAAACCGTTAAATCCGCCATGTGATAATCGCTAATTTTAGATTCGTATAATTCTCCGTCTGCATTTGTGCGAATATTTGGTAAAACACCTGTGTATTTATAGAAAACAGCAGTTTGCAAACCGATTTTCTCCCAATTGTATTGTAAGTTGAATTTCACTTCTGGAGAGAATAGGAAGTCTGTTGAATTTGAATTTTCTACTACCAAATCATTGTATCTCCCAATGTATCCAACTCCAGCACCTGCGGTAATGTTTTTATAATTCAAGTTACTTTCTAATTGAATTCCAGTTGTTGTATATCGGTCCAAATTGAAGTAAGAATATTCCGTTGCTGAAGCTTGTGCCAGCGTGATCAATTGATGAATATTATTGTAGAATAAAACTACTTTGTTTTTCAATTTCACATCTTTTAATTGGATATTTTGATGTAATGACAAATTGAAATGATTTGCATATTCAGCTTCTAAATCTGGATTTCCAACAATATTATGATTGATATCCACAAAAACATAATGCAATTCTTTTATCGAAGGAGCGCGGAATCCTCTGGCATAAGAAGCGCGTAAACTCAATTGTTGTTTGTCATTTTGTAACAAATCATATTTAATATTTAAAGATGGCGTGACAGGAGAAGTGTATTCAGAATTGTAACCGTATCTAATTCCCGGACGAATAATCAATGACTTGAAAGGCGAATATTCTGCAGTTGCATAAATCGCATAATCTCCAATCGCTTGTTGTCCATCTAAAATTCTTTCTCCACGTGCAATCTCATAGAGAATATCATATCCAATTTCATAATTTATCTTTTTATTCGATTTAGTTTGAATCAAACTTCCTCGTGTAATAAAACTGTGGTATTGTGAAGTATCATGATCAGATGGATTTCCTGAAATTACATCAGAAATATCCGTTAAATCTCGAACTTTAGTATTCTTTTGTCTGAAATAGCCATTATATGCTGCAATAAATGAAAGACGATAATTGTCTTTGAAACGGTATTGGAAATTCGCGCGTTGGTTGACTCTATTTGTTTTGTAATAATCATCATAAGCCGCTTGTTGATAAGGTGGACGAGGCATTCCTCGATTTATTATGTTCTCATTAAAAAGTTGTCCGCTGTAATTAAACAAGGTATTTTTTCTATTGTATCGGTAATTTATTCCTCCGAAAAGCTGTTCTTTTGGATTCCACTGTAACGAACGAGAACTGTCAGCAATTGGTTTTGGATTGTAATGAAATGCCTCGTGAGAAGGATTCCAACCATCAAAAAAGTGTCGACCTCCTTCTAATCGAATTTGATGTTTTTTGATTTGCCAACCTAAGGAAACAGTGTTGTTTACTTTTCCACTGCTTTCAAAATAGTTATTGGAATTGACTTCGAATTTCTTTCCTTGATTTTTTTTCGTGATTATATTAATTGTTCCAGCCAAAGCATCTGTTCCGTAACTCACAGAAAGTGGACCTTCAACAATTTCAATACGTTCGATACTTTCTAATGGAATTTGGGATAAATCAATATTTCCGTTTAATCTTCCCGTTAATGGAACTCCATCCACAAGAATTTTAACATTTTCTCCACCAATTCCTTGGAGTTGCATGCTACTTCCTAAGATATTGTCTTCTCCCAATCGAACATTTAACTCATTGGTCAAAACATCTTTTAAATCTTGGGCAGCCATCGCATCAATCTTCTGACGATCGATTACCTTAATATTATGGACTGCTTTCTCTACTAACTGCGATTTGTACTGCGCCGTAATTGCTACTTCATCAAATTGTCGAACAGCAGGAGTCAAAGCAATTGCTGTATCTTTTGAAATAACCAATCGTTCCAGTTTCTTGGTTTCATAACTCATAAATGAAATGGTCATTGTCAAAGGTTTTTGAGTTAATGCTTTGTCAATATTCAGTTCACCATTAATTGGAGTCGTAAAGTTGTATGTTTTTTCATTCAATTGAACAATAACTCTAGCACCAGGAATGGGCTGACTATCTTCAAGAGAAATCACCGTTATGGTTTGACCAATAACGAATGATGTGAAAAATAAAAGTAAAACGATTGTATAGAAAGTGCTTTTAAAATTCGCTTTTGTCATGATAATTTTCTTTTAATAGTCAACCCAGTTTTTTTTTGGTGTAAAACCCACCCATTCCGGGCCTTAATCAGAATAGGTGGATTAAAACAAATTATGAAAAAACTATTTTTGATTTAGGTAAGACCCGATAACAGATTGAATTTCTTGCTGCGCTTTTTTCTGATCATAATTGTCACCAGTGTATTCATCACCCATTGCAAACAAGTGCTCATACATTAGTTTTTTATCCACTTTTCTCTCAAATTTCATTGTTTTATTTGCAGCGATTGTTTCTCCCCAAACAGTTCTAACATCCGCCCAAAATCTGTGGTTTTCTTTCCACCAATCGATTGCAGGTTGACAATTATATTCACCACGTGTGAAAATTTCATGTCCTTTTTCCCAAGTAATAAGTTGATCTTTTCCGTTTTCGTCACGGTAGATTTTCTCGTTGTCTTGCTCTAAATTCCAACCGTTTTTAGTGATTTCCATTCTGCTGTGACGTTTTGTAACATTGTAATCTTGTCTTACAGATAATTCACGTCTTGGCAATGGTGCATCAGCTGTAGATTCCCAGTAGTTTTTCCCGTCTACATGAACCCAAGTTCCGTACCCTTCATAACGTGGACTATCATCAACTTGAAAAACTTTTTGTGTCCAAGTTCCTTTAGCATCTTTCTTAGAAATCTTCTTATTGTTCCAAGTTCTGTCTTTATCGAACATCAAAATTGTTTGATTTTCATACAACCAATCTTGGCGCCAGTGCTTCACAATAAAAGTGTCATTTACCACTAAAATATGTTGAAGCGATATGAAATCTGGTTCATCTTCTATTGCAAAAACATACTCAATTGCGTGCGATGAATAATCATCGTATTTCACATAACCAGTATCTGGAGAGAACGTTTCAGCGAAATCAAAAGTTACTTTGTAGCAACCTTCCATTTCTAAAATTGATTTGCGGTCTTGTTGTTTCTTGTCTTTTTGAGTAAAAGCAATTGTGCTTGTTAAAGCTAAAGCAATAAAGAGTATTTTTTTCATAACTTATTTTTTGTTTTTAATATTGGTTTTTCGAGGATTTCGTAAATCGTTTGCTGTTTTCTTCCAACTCTTTCGTTGCCTTCGACAGGCTAGTCAACGGATTACCCTTCGGTGACTGAGCCTGTCGAAGGCCCGAGTTCCGATATGGCACCATGCTAAAGTGATGGGAGAAGTAATTTACGAGTAAAGTTCCCGATGCGTATTTTATTTAATTATCAATTTCTGATTAAACTGTTGACTTCCAGAATTCACATTTACAATGTAAACGCCACTTCTAAAAGAATGTACAGGAACATTTTTTACATCGAAATTTGAATCTCCAACAAATACTTGCTCATACATTATTTGTCCTTCCATGTTCATGATTTGAACTGTTGTAGCATTAGAATTCATGTTGTTTAAAATCAAAGAGACATTATTTGTTGCAGGATTTGGATATACCACAACTTCTGATTTTTGAATTCCGTTTTCATCAATTGATAACGCGGAAAGCTTCTCTTTTGTGAATTCAAAATTTCCGTCAGTATTTCCACTAAAACCAGTAGGAATCACTTTCCAGATGTCTCCAGTTTGCGTTTTCACAAAATAAACAACGTCATCTGCTATACTATAACTCATTGTAGAAAATTGAAATTCTTTCCAATCTGTGCCAATAGTGCTGATGTCATTAGTGAATGTTTCTGTTGACCAATCGTTGTAATTCGCAACATCTGAAACGCCATCAATCTGCACTACTTCAGTGTTAGGTCCAGCTATAATTCCAGTTAGATTGTATGGTGTTGGAATAAAACCAGTGTATTTCCCGAAGAATAAATCCCAGTTTTCAATAGTTACAGGTTCGTGGTCAACTGCTGACTCATTTTGAATAGAATAATAGCCAAACAATTTGTCTGTATAATCCGCTTTTACAATGGAAGCTCCGATTTCATTTGTTCCATCAATGTTTGCATAAGTAAAGTTGAAAGCTCCATTTGCCATGTTATCAATGCGGAGTTTTCTGTAAGAATCATCCATTAATTTGATAATGAAAATCGAATCTCCTGAAATGATGTGTGTATTCATATTGTAAATTCCCCAACCCACATCAAAAGAGTCATTTGGGTTGATATTTTGGTCTAATGCACCGTTAAACCAGGTCTTTTCAGAATTGTAAACTGCTGTCCAGTTAAATAAACCAGTTGTGTCGGCAGTTGCCCAATCGCTAATGTCTCCATTAGGATACGGATAAAGCAATATTCCATTTCCAGAATTTATTCTAATTGATGTTCCGAACCCTGATAAATCAAAAGTTAAATCCCAATCTGCAGCTGCTTTTGTTCCTTGATCACCATTTTCTAAACTGTACCAAGTTTCATTTGCATATCCTGCACCAATACCTACAGTTTCTGAAACTGATTGTGCGTTTGTAAATTGACTTCCTGCGAAAAGAAGTGACGTAAAAAGTAAATATTTTTTCATTGTTTTTATTTAGATTAATTATAAATAACGATTGCAAAGGTATAGGCAGGATATTGAAGTGCCAATACCAGAAACTAGGTATTCACTAGGTTTGAGGTCAAAATACCTAGTTCAGGGTATTTTTATAGTTAATTGATTTCGCTCTGATAATTTATCTACTTTTGCCTTATTTAGAATTAATCTAATTAGTATGAAGACAATAATAAGTACTCTTTTCTTGATCGGAATTATAAATATAAGCGCTCAAAAAAACGTATTTCTTGAGGGATCATTTTGGAATGAAACAACAACTATAGCGCAAGTCAAAAATGAAATAAAGAACGGAAACAGTCCAACTGAATTCTCTGCTTTTAATTTTGATGCAACGGCTTATGCTATTTTAGAAAACACTCCTTTAGCAACAATTCAATTTCTGTTGAATATTGAAGGAAATGAAGTAAGTAAAGTCACCCATGATGCGAGGAACTACCTCATGTGGGCTGGATATAAAGGGAATTATGAATTGGTGAAAATTCTAATGGAATCTGGTTCTGATATTCATATAATTGATGACAAAGGAAACAATCTACAGACTTTCACAGCAATGGGAGGTGTTACAGATCACCGAATTTATGAATTGTATAAGAAATATGAATTGAAACTTGAAGCGCCCAACCGAGATGGAGGAACTGTAATTCATTATTTGGCACAACAAGCGAACGATATCAAGGCATTTGATTACTTCATTAATAACGGATTGAATATAATGTCAGTAGACAACGAAGGAAGTTCAGTCTTTCATTATGCTAGCGCGCAAGGGAATATCGAATTGCTTAATCAACTTATTGCAGCAGGTTTAGATCCAAAAGCACGCAATGAAAACAATGAAAATGCATTGTTCTTTGCAGCTAAAGGAAAACGCAGGTTTTATAATGAGCTTCCTGTTTTTGAATATTTAATGAAGCTAGGATTAGATCCAAAAATGAGCAATAATTCAGAAAATAATTTGCTGCATTAAGTGGCATTAGGAAATAAAAGTGCTGAGGTATTTTCTTATTTAATTAAGCAGAATGTTGATGTTCAAAAGATAAATAATGAAGGAAATACGCCTTTAATGAATTCAGCAGAAAGAAATAATACTGTTGCATTGTCTTCACTTTATGAATTAACGAAGGACAAAACATTGGTTAACGAAGAAGGATATAGTTTACTGACCTATGCTGTGAGAACAAGGAATTCAGGATTGGCCGAACGTGTTTTGAAAGCAGGTTTAGACTTTGAAATAGTAGATAAATCTGGAGATAATTTAATAACACATTTGGTTGACACCTTTGATGACAAAGACAAGGAATTTTTCGAACATTACTTTAAGGTTTTAAATGGAAAGAAAGTAGAAATTCAGAATAAGACAATCCATTTAGCTACAGCTGTAGAAAGCGAATACTTAGTAAATATTTTACTGAAATCTGGTATTAATATTAACGCTAAGAATAAAGATGGAATCACAGCTTTGCAATTGGCTGCTATGAAAGGTGACCATACAGAATTCCTCAAATTCTTAATCAGTAAAGGAGCTGAAAAAGGTGTGAAAACTGATTTCGATGAAACTGTTTATGATTTGGCTAGAAGTAATGAGCTTTTAGAAGGTGATTTAGAATTTTTAAAACAATAGAAATGAAAAACATATTAGTATTTGGATTATTGATTTCAGCATTAACGTTGACTACGCATAATGTTAATGCACAATCCGTTGGTGGAGAATATAAATGTTTAATTCAGCTGAAAAACTACCAAGGTGAAGGCGCTTATGTGATTGTTTCTATAGTAAATTCAAAAGGAGATTACATTGAAACATTGCGCGTTTTAGGAGACGACCATGAATGGTATCCAGATTTGAAATCTTGGTATGCGAGTAGAGAAAAGATTAGACATCAACCGAGATTAGACGGTGTAACTGGCGCTACAATTGGAAGTGGAGAACGCTCAGTTGTTGCGTTTGAAATTAACAAAAAGTACATCGATCAAGGTTATACGCTTCGTTTTGAATCGGCAGTTGAAGACAAAAGTTATCACACCAAAGATATAGTTGTTCAATTGACAAGCGAACAATTAAAGCTTGGTAAATATGAAGGAACAGAAGGATATATTCGTCAAGTAAGACTAATTCCTGTCAATAAATAACCTCACTGTACTTTATGTTGACTCATTTTTGGAGGTATAGTCACTTGTTTTTGGCAGTGTTTTCTAGTATTTTTTTACTCATCGCTTCAGTAACCGGAATTATCCTTTCTACTGAGCCAGTTGCCAAACACCTTAATTCTCCAAGTGATAAAGTTGCCGCAGACACCATCAATTTAGCGCAACTTGTTCCTCATTTAAAAGAGGAATACATTGAAGTTTTTTCCTTGTCAGTCGATAGAGAAAAAGCGGTGAGAATTGATGTTATTGGATTTGAAGAAAATAAAGATGGAGAATTCTACATTCATCCTAGTACGAGAGAAAAATTAGCGGATATTCCACCTAAAAATGAATTGTACACTTGGGTAACCACTTTACACCGTTCACTTTTCTTGCACAATACTGGTCGAATACTTATGGGAATAACAATTTTCCTGCTTTTCTTGATGGCGACTTCTGGAATTGCATTGGTTATTAAACGCACCAATGGTTTACGATATATTTTTACCAGGATTAAAAAACAAAGTAAAGCGCAATACTATCATACTTTACTGGGAAGATTGACCTTTATCCCAATTGCAATAATGTCGATTTCTGGTACAATTTTATTCTTAAACACCCAATTTGAAACAAGTTTAAATCCAGAAATAGAACATACCGCAGTTCAAAAAGAAATGATTAATCCAGAAGATTACTCCATATTTCAACAAACTACATTATCAGAAGTTATAAAATTAGAATTCCCTTTTTCTGAAGATGAAGAAGATTATTATCATTTGGAATTACTGGAACAAAAATTGAAAATTCATCAATTTACTGGAGAAATAGTCAGTGAGCAAAACTCAACTTGGATTCAAAATTTAACTGCATTATCCATGACGCTGCATACTGGAAAAGGACAGTGGGTTTGGTCTATCGTATTGGGATTGATTTCAATAAATCTGCTTTATTTCATGTATTCAGGAACTAAGATTACATGGAAAAGACTGTCTTCTAAAACGCGGAATAAAGTGGGTCCAGAAGTAGCTGAGTTTATCATTTTGGTAGGTTCAGAGAACGGTTCAACACGAAAATTCGCTAATATTCTTCATAACGCATTATTGAAATCAGGAAAACCTGTTTTTACTACCGACATGAATTACTATCAAGTATTTCCAAAAGCGAAACATTTAATAATCATGACCTCAACTTATGGTGATGGAGAAGCGCCATTTAAAGCGAGAAATTTTCTTTCAAAAGTAGATGAGATAAAGCAAAATAAGATTTTAGAAACGCATGTTATTGGGTTCGGTTCTATGATTTATCCAAAGTTTTGTCAGTTTGCTATTGATGTTTATGAAACGCTAAATCAGAATGAAGAATTTATACTAAAAGCACTACCCACATTGATTGATGGACGCTCATACATTAGTTTTGGGTTATCGATTGAAGAATGGAAAAAGCGTCATTCTATAGAATTGGAACTTCCCAACGAAGATCAAAAGAGACCCGCTATTTTATCGACTTTTAAAGTCGAACAAAAGCAATTAGTCGATGATGGATATGTTTTAACTTTCACTTTAGAATTAAGTCCACAAGGAAGTATAAACTTCCAATCAGGAGATTTATTAGCAGTCGCACCACCAGGAGATGATTTGGCCCGCTATTATTCGATTGGAAAAACAGAAGGAGGAAATATACTTCTCAGCATCAAAAAGCATGATTTAGGAGAATGTTCTTCCTATTTATTAGCTCAAGAAGTTGGTGATGATCTTTCAGCTTACGTTAAAGAAAATAAATCCTTCCATCTGCCTAAAAAAGGAGATGTTTTAATGATTGCCAACGGAACAGGAATAGCGCCTTTATTAGGAATGACATCTATGTATTCCAAACAAAAGAAAACGTTTTTCTTAGGAGGAAGAAATCCACTAAGCTTCAAATTATACCATAAAATAATCCAGCAAAATAAATCAACAGACTTGTTCAATACCTTGCATTTCGCATTGTCCAAAGAGAAAGACAATAATCATTATGTACAGGATTTAGTGAACGAAAATAAAGCAGAAGTTGTCCATTTACTCAAGAACAAAGGCAGTATTATGATTTGCGGTTCTATTAAAATGAGAGACGGAGTTTTAGAGGAATTGAAAAATATTCTCGAAGAAGAAAAAATGGAACCACTTGAGAAGTTTATTGAAAAGGGCAGGATTTTAATGGATTGCTATTAAAACGATCACGTTCTGCCCTGAATTTCAAAGGAACCATTTATTGAATTTAGTTATCTAATACAAATAAGATTTCAACCTCAATACCACCAAGATTACTCACAAGGACTTAGTTCTAATCATCCTCACTTTTTGAATTGACAGATACTATTTGAATTAAAAAACTTCAATATAAGTAACAGTTCAGATTTGTGAGCTCTGATCATACTTGAAAAGATTAACCCTCTAATACTAGCAAGAACACTCATTAAAAGAAAGGCAGAAATAAAGCATTCTCAGCATATCAAAAACTTACAACTCGATGTATCTTATTACTCAAAGCTGTTTACTCCAAAAATCCTTTATACTCCATTCCTAAATTTGAAGATTCCCAAATTGAAGATTGCTCCAATAAATCATCATTAAATCTTGCTTTAGTTTGTAATCTAATTGGATAGTCTTCTAAATTTCCATTCAGAATAATTCTCCTTCCTACTGGAACATAAATTTTGACATCTACTTTTTGACCTCGGATTTTACTTTTCTTCGGGAAACCATACTTTGCTGAAACATTCAAAACATTTCCAACTTGTTCAATGTCAAAGTTGATTTCCTCCGAATTTTCTTTGGCAGATTTTAGTGTACCTCCATTACTCCTTTTTTCAACTGAATAATAAAATAAAGAATCCGAAGCTGGTAAAATCTCAATTCTAGCATAACCCAGCTTTACTTCATTTTCCGAAATTGACAAATAACGGTCGAAATCATAATCCATCGCATTGGTAATCATCATTTCATCTTCGAAAATATTGACTTGTAATTCAGGATAATTTCCGTCGACATACGTTTTTTCTTGTGATTTATAAGTCTCCTTAAAGTCTAAACCAGTTCTAATTCCGATGAATGATAAACCAACAATAGCGACAAACCATAAGATTAATAAAGTTAAAATTAGCGCCCTAGATTTAGGTTTTTGATTAAACAATAACATTCCGCCAGCAATAATTAAAAAGATCAGAGGAATTATAGACACTGCGAAAATCAACCATGAAGCCAGCACCGTTGTAGTGAAAAACAATCCAATTAATGAATTAACATCTCCATCGATAAACTCGTTATTTATAAAGAAGAAATTAAAGTCAGCGAGAAAAAACAATACTAAAAACACCAAACCTAAAATTCCTCCAAGGAATAATCCAAAACCTATAACACGTCCTATCGCTTTTGCAACATTTGAGATAGGATTATCTTTTTTTTTAAAGGTATTTTTAACAGATTTTGAAGCACGTTTAAAACCCGTTTTAGCTTCATTTTTTACTGAATCTGCAAAAGCTCTTATGTTATCGATATTAGCCGATTGACCTTTCATTTGTAATTTTTGAGCAGTTGTTTTCGCTTCTGGAATCGCAATCCATGCAATAATGTAAATCAAAACTCCGGAACCGCCGGCGAGAACTAAGACAATCCACAAAACACGAATAATCACTGGATCAATATTAAAATAATTTGCCATTCCAGCTGAAACCCCACCCAGCATTCCTTCGTCTGTATCTCTGTACAAACGTTTTGGAATTTCTTCAAATGAAGTTTCTTGATAGGTTTGCTCTTCATCATTTCCTTCAAAATCTTCATCAAATTGATTAGGAGAACCCATAATTGCCATGACTTCCTGAACATCAGAATAGGTAACAACCTCCTTATTTTTATTCAAACGTTCCTGAAACAATTCAGCAATTCTAAATTGAATATCGGCAACCATTTCTTCAACACCTTCTTGGTTTGAAAAAACGCGTTTGATATCGGCGATGTATTGATTTAAAACTTGGAAAGCGTCTTCCTCAATATGGTAAACCATACCTGCCAAATTTATTGTTGTTGTCTTTTTCATAGTGATTTATTTTCTAATTGGTTAACTGCTTTACTTAATAAGCCCCATGTTGTCTTTAATTCTGTTAAAAAAGAAACACCCGCTTTTGTGAGTTCATAATATTTCCGTGGTGGCCCGGCATTGGATTCCTCCCATCGGTAGTCTAATAAGTCTGAATTTTTTAATCGTGTGAGCAAAGGATAAAGCGTTCCTTCCACAACAATCAATTCTACTGCTTTTAATTGTTCAATTATTTCAGAAGGATAACATTCCTTTTTCGAGAGTATAGACAATACACAATACTCCAAAATCCCTTTTCTCATTTGTGCTTTTGTGTTTTCTACTTTCATGATTCATTAATTATTTCGACAAATATATAAATAATATAGTACTATGCAATACAAGGTACTGTATTATTTTAAATTTAAATTTAAAATATAGTGTGAGAATGAGAGAAGAGAGCGGTGGAGTGATTGTTAAAACAGAGTTTCCGATGATAAAGATGCTGGGAAAGGAGAGGGAAAACAGAGGGAAAGTGAAAAATTCTAAATCGAAGCGCCTCATTACTCCCTACTCAAAACTCTTTACTATTTTGTATTTGAAATGGGAAAAAAATATTTTTTTCCCATTTCAAATACAAAATCCGTAGTTTAGCGGAAAATTAAAAACATGAATAAGAAACACTTAATGATTGGATTGATTGCAGCAGGATTTTTTACTAGCTGTACAAATTCATCTGAAACCAATGAAGCACCTACTAACGAAATGGACACAACAGAAGTTGTAGTTGAGGAAACAGAAGAAGAAATGGTTGATCCGAATAAAACTTCTTTTGGACCAAACAAAGTGGATACTACAAATGCACTTTCTACGAAGGAGTTATTGGCTCAATTCAAAGGGAAAACAGAAATGGACGCTACTTTCAAAGCGAAAATCAATGAAACATGCTCTAAAGCTGGATGTTGGATAAACATTGAAAAAGAAAATGGCGAAACTTTCATGGTTCGATTTAAGGATCACTTCACTATTCCTGTTAATACGAAAGTTGGAACTTATGCATATATGTCAGGAAAAGCAATTCAAGATACTGTTTCTGTAGAAATGCAACAACACTTTTTAGAAGATGCAAATGCACCTCAAAAAGATATCGATGCAATTACAAAAGTAAAATATGGAATGACTTTTATTGCTGACGGAATTGAGTTGGTAAAATAATATTTGTTTTTATGAAATATAAAAAGGGCGCAAATTGCGCCCTTTTTTTGTTTTTTTTGTGTGCATGCTGTATGCATGCTAGTAGGGCAAGCCTACGTGCATGCCTAAAAATTATATTCTCCTTTTTCAATAACACGTAAAGCAATTTGCTGACGCGCTTCTTTAGAATTGAATCCTTCAATTTTCGTAAATCTTCTTAATCCCATTAACATCATTTTCGCTTCGTCTCCTCCGGCAAATGAGTTAATAGCATCTTTACCATATTTGTTGATTTTGTCTGCAACATCATAGAAATAAGTCTTTACAATTGCGATTTCATCTTTACAAGCTTCTTCACCTCGCATAGAAATCATTTTATCCACTCTCAACAATACTGATTCCGCTTGATAAGTGTCAATTGATAAATCTGCAATATTCATTAATACTTCTTGCTCTTTAGCAAGGGTCGCCATTAATTTCTGAACTGCAGAACCTGCAACCATTAAAATTACTTTCTTGAATCCTTTCAATGCTTTGTACTCTTCAGCAAAAACTCCTTCAGGCTGCTCTCCGAAATCTGGAATACTCATTAATTCGTTCGCTACTTCTTGCGCAGGTCCCATCAAATCAAGTTCACCTTTCATTGCTCTTTTCAGTACTAAATCTACAATCAACATTCTGTTAATTTCGTTCGTTCCTTCAAATATCTTATTGATTCTTGAATCACGATATGCTCTTTCAACAGGAGATTCTGCAGAATAACCCATTCCTCCATTGATTTGAACTGCTTCATCAACAACGAAATCTAAACAATCTGAACCTGCAACTTTTAGAATTGCACATTCTGGTGCAAACAACTCAATTCCTTTAAGTGTCGCTTCTTCTTTGTCCATTCCTCCTTCAATATAAGAAAGAATTGCATCATCTATGTTTTGTCCAGCGCGATAAGTAGCCGATTCAACAACAAAACATTTAATTACTTGCTCAGCAATTTTGTGACGAATTGCTCCATATTTAGAAATAGCACGACCAAACTGCTCACGCTCATTTGCATATTTGATAGAGTAATTAATGGCAGCTTTAGCTCCACCCAATACTGCACCGCCTAATTTAATACGACCAATGTTAAGAATATTCAATGCTATCTTAAATCCGTTTCCACGTTCAGAAAGCATGTTTTCAACTGGTACTTTTACATTATTAAAGAATACCTGACGTGTAGAGGAACCTTTAATTCCCATTTTCTTCTCCTCAGGATTTAAAGTAATTCCTTCAGAATCTGCATCAATAATAAATGCAGTTAAATTTTTATCGTCTTCGATTTTTGCAAAAACAGTCAACACATCTGCAAAACCAGCGTTGGTAATCCACATTTTTTGACCATTAACAATATAGTGCTTTCCGTCTTCAGTTAACTCAGCTTTTGTTTTCCCTGAGTTTGCATCAGATCCTGCAGAAGGTTCTGTTAAACAATAAGAAGCTTTCCATTCTCCAGAAGCTAATTTTGGTATGTATTTTTCTTTTTGCGCTTGGGTTCCATAATAAAGAATTGGTAAAGTTCCGATTCCAGTATGCGCACCATAAGCTACGGAAAATGAATATCCTTTTCCTAATCTTTCTGTTGCCAAAAGAGTTGTTTTGAAATCCAATCCCATTCCACCTAGATCTTCTGGTACAGATAAACTCAATAAACCAAGTTCACCTGCTTTTTCTAGAATAGACTGCATTAAGCCCTCCTCCATTTCATCAATTCTATCTAGATTTGGTTCAACTTCAGTTGCAATAAAATCGTCGCACATTTTGGCTATCATTAATTGCTCTTCTGTCCATTCTTCTGGAATAAAAATATCTTGTGGCTTTGTATCACGAATGATAAACTCACCTCCTTTAATCGCTTTAGTTTCTGACATATTAATATAGTTTTATGATTTTCCGTTATTATTCAATTGTAAATATATAAGATTTTTCTTTATTATGCAAGCATACAAAAGTATGGTTTTCAATTTTTAATAATTTAAAGTTGAAAATTCATAAATAAAACGCTCAACACTTAGATTTCTTTATCTTTGAAAAAAAGTAATGCAATAGTGAAAGTTTTTCAAGGATTTAATGAAATGGCTAAAATTCCACATCCTGTTCTAACGATTGGAACATTTGATGGAGTTCATATTGGTCACCAAAAAATAATTAAGCAACTCAATGAAGTAGCCGAAAGAATTGGTGGTGAATCTGTTCTTTTCACATTTTATCCGCATCCGAGAATGGTTTTATTTCCAGAATCTCATGGACTAAAGCTTATTCAAACGCAAGTTGAGAAATTAGATAAACTCGAAAGAATGGGTTTAAAGAACATTATTGTTCACCCTTTTACACAGGAATTCTCTCGCTTAACCGCTATTGAATTTGTCCGGGACTACTTAGTCAACAAACTCAATATCAAAACAATTGTTATTGGTTACGATCATCAATTCGGAAAAAATAGAGAAGGCAGTATAGAACTTTTAAAAGAGCTGGCTCCTATTTATGATTTTGAAGTAATTGAAATTGGAGCTAAAGAAATTGATGAAGTAAATGTAAGTTCTACTAAAATTCGTGAAGCACTGAATCAAGGTGATGTTGCATTAGCAAACACGTATTTAGGTGAAGAGTTTCAAATTAATGGAATTGTGGGACATGGTCAGAAACTGGGAACAAAACTCGGCTTTCCAACTGCAAATATCGAAACAAACAACGACGTTAAACTCATTCCAAAAAATGGAGTTTATGCTACGCGCGTGGTTAGAGAAGACGATTCAGAATACTTTGGATTGGTAAGTATTGGTGAACGTCCAACAGTTGACGACTCAGGAAAAATTACAATTGAAGCTTATTTAATTGACTTTAAGGACGATTTATATGGTGAACAATTGCAGTTAAAACTGCTGAAACGCATTAGAGACGAGAAAAAATTCGATAGTTTAGAGGAATTAATCACAGAAATGAAAAACGATGAAGAACGCCTTCGCAATTGGATTGTTGATTATAATTGGTAGTTCTGCTTGGAGTCAAATTCCAAAAGACACTAATCGATATTACACTTTATCGGAAGCTAAAAATGCTTTTGTCGATACAATTTATGCAATTGATCTATATAAGGAAGGATTAACAGAAATTCCAAAAGATCTCGAACAATTCAAAAATCTACGCGGATTAAAATTAAGCAAGAACAAACTAGAGCAATTGCCAGAATTCTTTTCCAACTTTAATCAACTTGAATTCTTATATATCGACAAAAACAAGTTTACTCATTTCCCGTCTGCAATTTTTCACCTTTCCTCCCTACTCTATTTAGATATCAGCAGAAATAAAATCGGCTCCATTCCGGCGGGAATTAAAAACTTAACCAATTTAAAGTATTTAGATGTTTGGGACAATAGATTTACAAAAATCGATGAATCGTTTGCTGAACTTCAACAATTGGAATTTATAGATTTTAGAGGAACTACCTTTGCCGTATCATTTGTAGAAAAATGGACTTTGGCTTTTCCGAATACTGCAGTGAAATTTGATAATCCTTGTAGTTGTTTGGACTAAGAAAAAAGAAGACATTAGAAAGGAAGACATTAGATTTTAGACAATAGACATTCAGAGTGCACTAAAGTGCATTCAAAACTAATAATGAGTTCAATAAACATTACTTTTTTCTTTCATCTAGTAGCTTAACATATTCAGGGTCTTTACTAATATAAAATCCAACTTGTAGCAATTCAAACAATTGTTCTGTTTCTGGTTTATCAATTTTATCGGTATGAATACTCACTTCATGCTTATCAATATCCTTTAAAACTTCCGCTAAATCTTCTGGTTTTGTGAAATCCAAATCTCGGTCTGAAGAACGAATAAGTAACGTAATCAATTCACCCTTGGCAACACGACAAATAGTCAATTTATCTCTCCTGCGGTGTTCTACCATTTCCGTTTTCCTCAAAACACTTTCCCAAATCACGTCACTAAACTGATCAATTATATCCTCTACTTTGTCACTGTCCTTTACTTTTAGACGTTCCCAATCATCCGCTGGAATTCCATTAAGAACCAAAAATTCAACAAATTCCTTTTCGAGGTCTTTTAAATCTTGTAAAGAGAGACGGGTATATTTCATAGTTATAATTTTAAGAATGCAAATATCCATATTTTAAATCAAAAATCAGCTACGATAAGCAATTTGGAATTTAAGGATTAAAAATAATGTGTTTTGAGATTATAAATCAAGCTTATTAAAGTGTAAAATAAATGACAAAATATCACTTTTATGTTTAACGTTTTGAACCAAACATTAAACAAGATGTTTTACATGTGAATCAAAACCAATATATTATGAAAACAATTTTATCAAAAACAATGAGAAATGTGAGTTTAACACTTGCATTAGCGATGATGGGAGTAACAGCTTTTGGACAAACTGTCTATGGAATCATCTCAAACAGTCCAGATCATACTACATTAACCGCAGCAATTGACGCCGCGGGGTTACAGCCAACTTTAGATGATCCAATGGGAGATTTTACAGTTTTTGCACCTACTAACACGGCGTTCACCACTTTATTGGACTCGTTAGGCTTAACAGCAGCACAATTGTTGGCAGACGCAGGATTATCGGATATCTTGACTTACCACGTTTTGGCAGGAACGGTAAATGCTGCAGACATCACAAATGGTGATATAGTAACTCCATTAAACAATGTAAATACGCTCAAGTTGACAGTTACAGCAACTCCAGAGGTTTTTGTAAATCATGCCAAAGTAGTTGCACCAGATTTAGCAGCAACAAATGGTGTTGTCCACTCTATTGACCAAGCATTATTGGCAAGTGAAACAGTAGCTGATGTAGCAATCGACAATGGATTTAATATACTATTCGCTGCAGTTGTTGAGGCTAGATTACTTCCTGCATTGACAAATCCTTTTGAGGAATACACCGTTTTTGCACCTACGGATGCCGCATTTACAACTTACATTACCAATTCTGGAATTACTGCAGCTGATTTATTAGCAAACGCAGCATTAGCAGATATCCTTTTATACCATGTTTTAGGAATGGAGGTTATGTCAGGTGATTTAACAAACGGATTAGTTGCTACATTAAATGGAGCTGATGTTCTTGTAGATTTATCAAGTGGAGTTATGATTAATGATGCATCTGTAACAACAGCAGATGTAGCTTCTGAAAACGGAGTGGTTCATATTATCGATAAAGTTTTAGTTCCTGGGACTGCTTCAGTTGAAAACTTCGAGATCAACCAAATTACTGTTTATCCAAACCCAACTACTTCATATATTAAAGTAGAAAACATGGAGAACACAGATTACAAAATCATGAATGCAGCTGGTGAGATAGTGAAAAATGGAAAATTAAATTCAGATACTATCCAAGTAGATGCGCTTAAAAATGGGATGTACTTTTTATTTCTTAATGACGGAGAAAAAATATTCAAAAGTCAATTTATTAAAAAATAGCATTACCTCTTTTCATAGTTAGAGTGAAAGTCTGCTTCTTAATTGGAGCAGGCTTTCTTATTTTATAGAATACAGTATTTAACACTCTTTCATTAAAAACGAAAACCCCTAACATCTAATTACACAATTGAAAACAAATGCGATATCAACCGGAAAAAGCGACATAAAACAACTTCTTATTCTGGTATTTAACTAAAATCATTGAGCCTAGAACTTCATTACGGTCCAAGAAAGCGTAACAACAGTTAAAAACAAAGTCTCAAAAGACTAAATACCGTGGTTTTGAATTTTGAAATCTAAAAATTTTTATTTATGCTTGAGAATATAATCAAAGATCTAATCATTTTGAAAATAGATATTTCAACCATATTTAGTTTTATATTCTATTTTCTAATATGGAATTCAATAGTCTATTCACAAACTCCAGGAGGAATTTTTCAAAGTAATTTAAAAGGTTGGTTTAAAGCCGATAACTACTCACAAGGAAGTTATGAATGGCGAAATTCTGCAAACAATCCTGATTTACCCAGAATAAATACAAATAACCCACCTACGTATGAGTCGGCCAATCCGTTGTGGAATTACAACACGAGTTTAGGCTTTGGAGGAAAGACAAGTAATCAAGGGTTTAGGGCCATAGTTGACAATGTAACCGATATATTAGATCCTGATCAAGGAACAATTATAGCAATTGCCAGTTATAAAGGAGGTGGTGATAATAGAGGTGTTAGTGGATACCGTTCAACCAATTTTTATAAAAATGAATTATCAATACTTTATAATGAGACGTGGTTTAGAGGTGATATAAATTCGTCTGGAGTTTCACTAAACTGGACAACTCCGATTAATCCCATTCCTTCAATTCGATCGATGAGATTTCTCAGAACTGTGAGTGGTGGATTAAAAAAAATAGCGCTTAATTCTTTCTTAAATTCAAATAAAGACAATGAAGATATAGATAATGTTACTGCAGCAGCTGGTGACCTATCTAATAATGGTAAAAAAAGTTTTTCAGTAGGTGAAATTTTTGACGTACACTTCTATGAGGGTTCAATCGCTGAAGTCATTGCTTTGAATAGAGTTGCTTCTAGCGCAGACAGAATTAGAGCAGAATCTTATTTAGCCATAAAATATGGAACGACGCTTGGTACGACAACTAATCCAATAAGCTACACTTCTTCGACTGGTCAAGATGTTTGGAAGGCAGATACTAAATACCAAAGAAATATTATAGGAATAGCCAGAGATGATAAATCTGGCTTACTTCAAAAGCAATCTCATCAAATAGATGACAGTGTACGGATCTATAGAGGTGCGCTCAATACAACAAATAAAGGAAACACGAGTACCATTAAAAACGATCCATCTTTTGTTATAATGGGTGGTAACGGTAAAAAACTTCAAGCAACAGATGCTTCCAACGCAGAAATGCATCAAGGTATTCCTATAAATGGTTCGTGTGATTTGTTCTCTGTAATAGAACGAAAATGGAGAGTTCAGCAAACAAGAATGGACGATGAATATAATATTGATATAAAACTAAATTCAGCTGCCATGCAAAACGGATTTAGTGTTTCTGACTTAAGGTTAATTGTTGATAATGATGACAATTTAAGCAATGGTTGGATAGGCTGTTATAGCTCTGGAAGCACTCCTGGTTTTACTATTTCCTATAATATGACGGAAGGATCTGTTTCTATTAAAGGTATTTCTTCGCAAATACCAAGCAACAATATAAGCTACATAACAATTGGATCCATTTATTCTGGAACTCCCCTACCGATAAAACTAACCGAATTCTCAGCGAATTGTGATTTTAGAAAAACAATTCTAAATTGGACAACAGCATCTGAAACCAACAATGATTATTTTACAATTGAGAGATCTCTAGATGGTTCAAGTTTTGAAACATTAAGTACTATTAAAGGAAAAGGAAATAAAAATTCAACAAGCTTTTATTCATTCACTGATTATACTAATCAAGTTGGAATTAGCTATTATCGCTTATCTCAAACGGATTTTGATGGAAAAGAAACAGCTTTGAAAACTATTTCTACAAATTGTGAAGGAGAATTAGAAGTTGTCATTCATCCTAATCCTACAAATAATGGAGTTTATCTCACCTTAAATAATTCAGAAAAATATTTAGAGGTTACTATATATAACTTATCAGGAAAAGTAATATCGAGAAATGAAGTTCATGGATCTGCGTGGCTTCAATTGCCAAACGAAGATGGAATTTACTTAATCAAATATGTTCTTGATGGAGAAGAACATGTTGAAAAAGTTGTGAAAATTTGATTGATTTTCTTTTAAAAGGGGTTTAATTGATGCTTACATTAACGCAACCTTACTATAAAGGAAATTATTATTTCATGTCATGAACTCATTTCAAACTTCAAAGCATTGTATCAATATTCATAATTAAAATTATCTTTACACAACTATCATCCTACCAGTATTAAACTAAATTTTAAGACCATTCGTAATCCGATTTTAAATAGCATTTTATTTTGTTTTCTCAGTTTGACTGTGATTTCGCAATCTGATAGTTTAAATCACTACAGAACAACATTCAAAGGTAAAATGACAAATCTTGATGTTGTAGATGCAAAAATCCTCCACCATAAAGGATATATCGATCAATCATTAAGAAAAGGGTTTGAAATTTTAGCTTCCAATATTCAATTATCCGCAATAGACAGTTTTCACACTTATCAAATACTCGCCTATAATTTAGATGCATTAAGCAATTATCCATTAGCGCTAGAATATGCCGAGTATGCGATTCATATTGTGGATCGCGCTTTCGAAAAGAATGAAAAATTTCAAAATTCTAAATGGATAGCATCATACTATATTAAAGTTGGTAGATATCAGGAAGCGATTGACTATAAAAAGCAAGGTATTGGAATTAGTAAAGACACGCTGACAATTCTAAAATTGTATAATGACATAGGATTTATTTATTACCAAGACAATCAGTTAGACTCAGCTATTCACTACTACAAAAAGATAGTTGAATACGATGTTGATACAGAAAGATTTTCTGGAATAATTGGTTTAGCGATGGGGAATATAGGTGCTGTTTATATGTTCAAAAAAGATTATAAAACAGCGTTGCGTTATTTAAAAATTGATGCAGAATTAAACTGGAATAGAGATTTAACTTCCTATTATAATGCATTAAACTCACAAAGTGAATGTTATTATTTCTTAGAAGATTACAAATCATCAATTAAAACACTTGATGGGCTAAAGAAATTTAAAAGTAACGATCTCAAGAAAATTGGATCTCATTCAGTTTTGAAAACGTATAAGCTTTATATGGATAGTTACGCTAAACTAAATCAAAGTGCTTTAAGCTTGGAGTATATGAACAAGTACTTTAATCTAAAAGACAGTATTTCCCTGGATAAATTGACTTATGAAAGTCTCTATAAAGAGGTGTTTAACTACAAATTAAGCAACATTCAAAAAGACTTGGAGGTTTCTAACACCAAAATTGAACTAATAGAAGCCAAAAAACAAAGAGTGAACTTTTCTACTTACTTACTAATCATTTTCATTCTTTTAATTCTTGTAATAATTATAGCATACTTTAATAGACAAAGAAGAAATAGTCAAATCCAGCGATTAAACACTGAATTAATGGTGTTAGAAATAGCCAACAAAAAGAAAGATCTAAACAATGTAGCCAGCAACTTATCTTTTATTCGAAAGTTTATTGATGAAGCGCTAGAGAAAATTAAAAACATTCAAAAGGCTACTCCTGAAAATATAAAGTCTGAAATTATATCCTTATCTCATGAATTTAAGAGATTTAAAAATAGCGATGAAAACTTGGCTGTTCTACAAACAGATTTTGAAAAAACAAATAGCCAATTCTTTTCCGAACTAGAAAAGCAATTCCCTGAACTAACACAAAATGAAAGAGAATTATGTGGAATGCTATTATTGAAATTATCAACAAAAGATATTGCATCTTTTAGGAATGTCACCCCTAATGCAGTCAAAAAAGCCAGACAACGCCTAAGAAAAAAACTTCCATTGTCTGAAAAAGAGAGTATTACAAAATTCTTGGAAAACCTAAAATAAAAATATTTTTTCACATAAGTACCCTTGATGTACCCCCTGAAAATAGTGTCTTTTACACAACAATAGCGTATTTTTGAGGAGTTAAATCATACACTTTAAAAACTATTTTTATGAAAAGCACACTACTTTTTCTGAAACTTTGTCTTGTTGGGTTTTTGTTTGTTGTGAGTAATATCGTTTACGGTCAATCTGTTTCTGCTACTTATAATGCTGAAGATATTCCGACAAATTTAAACAGTTTTGATTCAAATTGTGGTAGTCCAACTCCTGGATTAATTTTGACCGTTCCACTTCCTGCGGGTGGCCCATGGGAGGTCACTGGAATTGATGTTGAGTATGATATGACCGCAGTGACTAACTCAAATGCATATATGTCTGAACAGTTTTCAAGAATTCAATTCCAGAATAACGGAATATCTGAAAATACTTACACTCAAGGAATAGGTGGGTCTGAGGGGACTTATGACTATTCTAGAACAGATTTACAAATTGCCAACGGAATCTATCCAGGAGCAACAGATTTAAATTTCCAAATGCAAGCCTATAGAACATGGGGAACTAGTACACCTAACTGTGAAACACTTCATAATAAAGTTGATAATGGTACTTGGAAAGTTACAGTGAATTACGAAATCACCTATTGTATTCCGCCCTACACAAATGGGTGTATTAACGGTTCAACAATCGAAAGCTTCTTTTCATCAAATGGCACAACAAATATTTCTAACAATGGAAATGGATGTGCTATTTCAGATGGATACTCAGATTATTCAGCAACACATTCAGTATCTGCATCTCCCTCATCTTCAATATCTGTACAAGCGGATATTACGAAGTATGCTGGAGGAGTAAAGATATGGGTGGATTGGAATCAAAACTCAATATTCGAAGCGACAGAACTAATGGCAGAATCGGCCAATACTATTCCAGTAGCAGGTTCGTATATTTCAAGCTTCAATGTGCCACCAAATGCTACATTAGGAAATACAATAATGAGGGTGAGAGTTGTAGAAGGCACAACAAATTTCAATACTTGTGACAACTATAGTTATGGAGAAACTGAAGACTATACTTTTAATGTTACAAATGCCACCCCAATGCTCTACACCTCAAGCACAGTAACACAAAACAACACGTCAGATGTGCTCACTTGTTCTGAAAATCAAGAAATTATTGGGATTGAAATTGTAACTAGTGGAACAACTTCACCACTTGCAGCTACAATGTTTAGAATAAAAACAAATGGCAGTACAAATAGTGGTATCTTAAATAATGTTTCGAATATTGACATTTATTATACAGGAACAAATTCAACATTTGCCACAATAAATCATTTCGGGAATGAACCACCGCAACTTTCAGGGGATGCTGTAGACATTACAGGTTCTCAAACACTGGCTGAAGGGACCAATTACTTTTGGGTGGTTTATGACATAAATACAAGTGCAAATATTGGTGATTTAATAGATGCAAGATGTAATAAAATTTCATTTGGTGGGGCTATTTCTATTCAAGACCCAACTCAATCAAATCCAAGTGGAAATAGAACTATCGTTGCTTGTTCTAAACCGGGAGGCCTTGGAACTAAAAATTTAACTGCATGGTGGGAGCCAGACGGATTAACAAATGGAAATCTTATGTCTTGGCCAACAACACATCCAGCTGGAAACGAGGCAATTGCAGTAACTGATAATGCTACACCCCATTCTCTTGTCACAGAAACACCAACTGACGGGATTTTTAATTACAGAAAAGTAATTGATTTTAATGGGAATAGCGGTAGTAATCAAAAGATTTTAAAAACCACTGCAGGAATAGACTTATTGAAAAACCAAAATGCCGGTAATGAAGGGACATTCTTTGTTGTCTATGCACAGCCATCGAGTGGCGCAAGCGATGGTGTAGTAACATATAAGAATGGATCAGATGGAATTCAAATGAGAAGTTGGGGAAGAATAGCGATTGGAACTAATGACAATCCTAATGGAGCAAGAGACTTCACTCCTTCAATTAATAGAAAACAAATGTTAGTCTCTTATAAAGGAAATAAATCATCTCCAACTTCGATGATTGCCATGAAAGATGGTTCAATACAAAGCACAGCGTTTAATTCTTCCGCCTTAATGGCAACAGGCCTTACTTTTGGCGCAAAACAAATGTCTGCTAATGTTTATGGAGAATATTTCTCTGGCTACTTATCTGAGACAATTTTCTATAATGTAGACTTAACAGATGCAGAAATTAATAGAGTTAATTCTTACCTAGCTATAAAATATGGTATAACATTAGGAACTCCTACTTCACCAATCAGCTATAATTCATCAGTTGGAACACCAATTTGGTCTGGTGACGCCAATTACCAACGAAATATTATTGGAATTGGAAGAGATGAAAACTCTAATTTATTACAGAAGCAATCGCACCAATTTGATGACAGTGTCAGAATTTATCGAGGAAGTTTAGTTACTTCAAACAATTCAAATACTGGTACATTTGCAAACGATAGATCTTTCGTGGTCATGGGAGCTAGCAACGGAAGACTATGTGCAACAGATAACTCTAACACAGAACTTCCTCCAGGATTAGGACTTTTTTCTAAACTAGAAAGAGAATGGAGAATCACACGCACCAATATGAATGAAACATTTAATATTGACATCAGATTGGCTGGTTGTGGAATCCCTGGCAGTGTTGATATTTCAGATTTAAGATTCTTAGTCGATACAGATGATAATTTCGCAAATGGAAACACAGTAGCTTATGCTGATGGAAGTTCATCAGGATTTGCAATTAGCTATGCGAGTGGAACAATCTCAATTAAAGGAATTAGCACAACGCATATCCCTAATAATGCAACACGCTTTTACACCATTGCATCAATTAAAAGTGCAACACCGCTTCCTGTTGAATTAACAGAATTTACTTCAAACTGTGAAAGCAGATTTGTTAATATTAAATGGACAACAGCTTCGGAAACCAACAATGATTTCTTTACTCTAGAAAAATCTACTGATGGTTATGATTTCGAAACTTTTGCTTTAATTGATGGTCAAGGTAATAAAAGCACAGCCAGTAATTACGAATATCATGCCTTTGATAGACAAATAGGCATTAGTTATTTCCGACTTTCACAAACAGACTTTGATGGCACAGTAGAAATCTTAAAGACCATTTCATCTAATTGTTCTGGAGAGTTTGAGATTAGCATTTATCCAAACCCAACAAAAGAAGGTGTTTTTGTTTCTTTAAATAGTAGCGCAGAAAAAGAGTTTGAAATATTCATTTATAACTTACTAGGAAAAGAAATTTCATCACATAAAATCAACGGATCAACATATGTTCCTTTGCCTTACGCAAGTGGAGTTTATTTATTCAAATACAAAATAAATGGAATTGAAAAAATAGAGAGAATCGTTAAGCAATAGAGTAAGTAGTGTTATGATGGGCTTAATGACGATCTCTGTAAATGGTCGATAGAAGAAATTCTATCGGCCTTTTTCATGAATAGGAAAATAAAATCAATTTCATAAAATCGTAATCCATAATTCCATTGCACCGTTTCATGAAATAATAACTATTTTTAGCTCTTCTACATCTAAACTATGATTATGAAAATGTTACCCACTAAATTAAAGCCTATTCTCAACGCACTAACTGAACAAGCTTTAATTTTGTTTCCCTCTATTCTAATTATCAAGTTTTTCGATCTCTTTATATTTGAAAAAGAGCCATTTAAAACGGATGGAGAAATGTTAAGAATCTTTGCGATTATTGTTTACAAAGAGCTAATATTTATCGTTATCTATCTCTTAACGATGGGTCTTTTATTAAGTTTTATCAAATTAATATCACGACCTGTATATTGGTTCTTAACCATACTTTCCTCCCTGTTGTTGCTCTTCGTTTATCTTGTCACATCACAATATTATCATACTGCCTATTTAATTTTGGATCATGTTATCTTATTTTTCACATTAGATGAATTATTAGAAATTGCCGCAAGTGAAACGGGAAGATTAGCAAATCAATATTTCTGGTATTATTTTCTTCCTATTTTAGCTTTAGTTTTGGCTTTGATATTTAACAAAGCTATCATCACAAAGATCATTTCATTAAAAATAACTAAAGCAATTTTCGCTATTCTATTGGTAGTATTGGGTGTAAATTTCATGACCAAGAATGATAAACTCACAGAAAAGCAAAAAACAATAGTCACTTCAAAACCTAAATATATATTTTCAAGCATAATATCACATTTGGGAGAGAAGAATGAACTTGAAAATTTAAATGAAAAAGAGTTTTTTACAACAGTAAGTGAATTACGAAATTTCATGGGATGGAAAGCTTCTGCACATCAAATTGAATATCCATTCGCACGAAAATTAGAAAACGAAGAAAATAATTTAAGCGAATACTTCAATACATTTGACCAAGCTCCTAATGTTGTAATGGTATTTTGTGAAGGACTAAGCTCAACTTTCTCTGGACCAAATGCAGTTTTGGAAAGTCTCACTCCGTACCTTGATGAATTATATGCTAAAAGCCTCTATTGGCCAAATACAATTAGTAATACTGATAGAACGCATGGTGTTTTTGCAAATGCTTTATCTTCCCTACCTCATGGTAGTGTCCGTGGAATGCTTAATTTAAAGTCGACATTTCCACAACATTTATCGATTCCCAAACTATTAATTTCAAATGGTTATTCTTCTTCGTTTACTTATGGAGGTTGGGGCTATTTCGATAATTTTGAACCATATCTGCGAATGAATTATGTTAAAAGCATTCGCGACAAAGTAGTCATTATAGAGAAAGATATTGCTCAAATTGAAAAGAAAGAAGATGAGTTCTCGTGGGGATTTCACGATAAAAAGATGGTAGATTTATATTTCAAATTTAAAGACACAAGTTATAATGAACCATTTTTCGATATTTTCATCACACTAAGCCTGCATAGTCCTTTCAATATTCCAGAAGAGGACAGGTACAGAGCTATTGCCAAAGAAAGATTGAAGAATATTAAAAATGGAGAAATACTTTATGAAAATTACAAAGAAGTAATAGCTGCAATTATATATCAAGATGAAGCTTTAGGAAACTTTATGGAGGAATATAAAAAGAGACCCGAATACGAAAACACCATCTTCGTTTTTGTTGGTGATCACAATGTAAACACATTGCCATTGAGATCTGAACTTGATTCTCATTTTGTGCCGTTGGCAATCTTTAGCCCAAATTTAAAAAAGAATAAAACTTTTAAGGATATTGTTGCACACACAGACATTCCTCATAGTTTAACCACTTTGATTTCCCCTTATTTAAATCAAAAAGAAATTCCACAACACACCCACTGGTTAGGAAATGGATTAAGTACAAAAGACATTCTTTCCGCTTCTCAACCCAAATTTATAGGTCGATTTAATGGTGATGTTATTGGTGTAATTCAGAACGACACGCTTTTAATGAATGATAAAGTTTATAAAATTGGACAAAAACTGAGTATTTCAGAGATTAACGGTGGAGATCGTAAAACTTATTTTGATAAACAAATTAGAAATTACAAAATCTTGAATCAATATGTTGTTGATAGTTTAAAACTTATGCTCCCAGAAGACACATTAACATATCCCAACGCAGAAGCTAAGTTTTTCTTTCCCGATTATGATGAGTAAAATCTATGGCCTCAATTTTAAAGTTCTCGCAAGAATTATCAAAAAAACATTTTTAAGCCTTTGGACTGAAAGACTGATTTATTGGTTCTATATGATTTTGTGTGGGTAGTTTTAAAATCTATGGTTTTAATTGAAGCTAAACGATTGTTAATTTGGTTCTACTTTTATTTAAATGGAAACTTTCTATTAAAAATCTAATTCGCTTAAT
>Ga0314774_1000437_pt1 | contig 34048 bp, 22 predicted proteins | sample MetaGCBIA2018_FD_204515 | JGI IMG/M metagenome (GOLD analysis project Ga0314774, IMG submission 204515) | Cryopeg brine microbial communities from Beaufort Sea near Barrow, Alaska, United States - CBIA 2018 | ecosystem: Environmental > Aquatic > Marine > Coastal | place: USA: Alaska | collected... | reverse complement strand
TATTCAAGTCGAATTATTCTAAAATATGGAGAGGTAGGTTTTTTGTTTCTCAAAACAACCCTTGTGTTTACAAGGGTTGGGAGGCTTTTGTCGTCAAATTTTTAGTTTTGTCGGTTGATAGTGATTTCTTTTAAATACTTTTCTGATTGCGTAACCCGTTCTTCATATGTATAATTGCCAATATCGTCAAGGTCATCATCAGATTTTGGAGATAATTTATAGTTGGGCATGCTCTTTTTTCTTTGAATTGTCCTTTGAGCGTTCAACCGCTGCTTTCATGATTCCTCAACGCTTCTTACTTTATCACTCACCCCACTTTTAAGCCCTTCCTGAATGGCTGCTTTGGTTTCCAGAAAATCGAGGTTTTTCTCTTCTTCACTTAATGAGATCTTTTGCATCTCTGCCAACGTTGCCGTGTATTCATTAATAAACCTTGTTGTTTGCTCTGTAACGTGATCGCCCAGATCAATAAAAATCTGAGAGTTTTTATCAGGAAGCTTTTTTAATAAACTCTCACTGTTTAGGCTACCTGTGTTAAATACTTTAAACTCCTCCATAAACCATACTGAGGACTTATCACTTTTTCCAAGTTCCTGATCGAGCAAGAGCAAGATATGCTCTGTGTCTTTCGTAAGCTTTAAGTCTTTGATCATAACTGAATGAAAACCCCTCAAAAGCAACAATGCTTTCAATTCTTTTGGACAGTTCTGAATTTCCTGTGCTATCCATTCCTTTCTTAATTAAATTGCATTTACTTTATTTCAACCTTTTTCTGCATCATCTTACTAAATACCAAATACAATACTCCACAAAGTATCCAAGCTGGCAGTGTCACGAAAGATAGAAAAACATCATATTGAATCGAAATAAAATAGAAAACCCCAAAACTGATTGCCCACGCCCAAAACACGGCCGGGTTGAATTTAATGCCTGATTTTTCGGCATAGAAGGACTGAATGCCCACTTTTTTTCCGAAGAAATATTCAAAAACAATAATGGCACCTATGGGAGCCAAAATAAAGCCGTATAAGGCTACAAAATCAAGTAATTTCATTGCAAAAGCTGGAAATAAACCAGCGATTGTGGCTACCGTTCCGGCAATAATCGTAACCCAGGCCGTAGAAACTTTAGGAATAACTGCCTGAAAAGCCAAACCCGCCCGGTAAATCGTTGGGTTGGCCGTTGTCCATCCAGCTAGCACCACGGCGATAATTCCAAAAACACCAAGGGCACTGTAGGCCAAAGGTCCGGGTGCAACATCGGGAGCGCCGCCATTGGCCAAAACCGCCATAGCTTCTGGAGATTTTAAATATACCGCGTATAAAAGTGCCGCGGATATCCAAGCGATGTAGTGACCGATATAGATCCCGGCAGCTGTCGTCCATCCCGCAGATGCTTTTTTTGCAAATCGGAAAACCGATAAATCAGACATCCCAATGTGCATGGCCGCATTTGCAAACCACGACCATAAGAAAACGTGCCAAAACGTATATTTAATTTGTCCTGGAAAAGGATCGCTTCCCTCTCCCCAAATATTCCAAAAATCTGAAAAACTATGAACGTCCAGATTGATCAAGGAAACAATTCCGCAGGCAACAAAAGCGATCACGATGACAGGACTCATCCAGTTGGCCGCCTTAGCAACGGTATTATAACCTTTTGCAGCAATAACGGAGATTACGGCACCAATGGCCAAAACCACAATTACCCAGGTAATACTATTGGGCATTGTATCGGTAAGTTTTGGCATTTCCATATTAAAGGGAATTCCAACCGCCGTTGCCGATACCGTGATCATCGCTCCAGCCAAAAAGCAAAAAAGCAATCCATTGGCCAGATTATATACCGTAACCAAGCGTTTTCCACAGATTTTATCCAGATGAAAATAAAGCGTATAGCGAAATTTTGTTCCTATCTCCGCGGTTAAAAACCGCCAGCTCAATACGGCCATTAAATTGCCCAGGAGCAAACCAATAATCAAGTCGAAAGCGCTGACGCCGGTGGTTAAAAACAGTGGACCAATTACAAATTCGGTTCCCGCAGCGTGCTCACCGGCATACATTCCTAAAAAACTTTTCCAGGTTTTTAAACTGGATACGGGTACGCGCTGGCGTTCATATTCCCCAGCAAATTCCTGAGTCAATACTTCTTCTTCAATATGGGCCTGGCTCATAAGTTGTTTTTAATTTATTAGGTCGCTTATCCAGCTTTCCGGAAAGTTTTCAGGATCATTTCAGCTTATTATAAAAATTAATTCCCTTTTACAGGTTCATTAGTGCGTACTCAAAAGACTATAATTAGAGCTTTATCTGATTTCTACTCACGAAAAAACGACCAACCTCTTATCTATTTTTCTCTTTTCACTATTCACTTTCCTCTTTTCACTTTTCTCTTCTCTTTGCTCTATTTTCTTTGTTCTCAATACTCAGTACTCCATACTTATTTCACCAAATAATTCGGTAGATCGCTTACTTTTTCACAGCATACCTGTTCCATTACCTGTTGCAATTGTGTTCTGATCATCTCAATGGTATGGTTTCCGCCTTTTTCTCCCAGGGCTCCCACGCCGTACATAAAGGAACGCCCCATAAAGGTGAATTTTGCTCCACTAGCCATTGCCCGGGCAATGTCTGGACCTGAGCGCAGACCACTATCCATCATGACCGTAATTTGATCGCCGTATTTTTCGGCAATGCTTCTTAAGGGCTTTATAGTAGATTCCCCAGCGTCCAGTTGGCGCCCACCGTGGTTGGAAACAATGATACCATCAAACCCAAGCCTGATCGCCTCCTCAGTATCTTCATCGGAAACTACTCCTTTAAGCACCAATTTTCCCTTCCATAGGTCACGTAGCGGTTTTATCTTTTCTTCATTTAAACGTCCCGAAAAAGTGGCATCCATCCATTTTCCCAATTGTTTAATGCTCATGCCAGATTCCATATATTTTTCCATGGTGGCAAAGCTCGGCGGTCCGTGTTTGAGGGTTTGCATCGCCCAGGTAGGTTTGCCAAACACTTGCAGCACATTGCGCATGTTCATCTGTGGTGGCATCGCAAGCCCATTGCGGATTTCCTTGGGGCGATAACCAAAAGTAGGAACATCAGCCAAAATTACCAGAACGGGACACTGTGCCGCTTCTGCACGTTTTAAAATATCGTCCCGCAGCCAGTCTTCGGTAGGATGATACAGTTGAAACCAGGCTTTCCCCTCAGTAAGCTCACTGATACGTTCTACGCTGCTTGTGGAAACCGTGCTTAATACAAAAGGTATATTTTGCTCAAAAGCCGCTTTTGCCAGGATTTCTGGAGAATTTGGCCACATCAATCCCTGCAAACCGACTGGCGAAATACCCACCGGCATGCTGTATTTAATACCGAAAAGTTCGGTTTCCAGACTGGATTTATTATAGTTTTTAAGGTATCGCGGTTTTAGTTGAACGTCCCTGATTTCAGCGGTATTCCTCTTTATATTAATGTTTTCATTACATCCACCATCTAAATATTCAAAGGCAAAAGCGGGCATGCGTTTTTCAGCTCGCTCCCGTAAAGATTCAATGGAGGGATATTCAGTATTAAATTTAAAGGCCATAAAATGTATTTAATTAATCTGTATTTTTAAAAAGTAAAGGGGCCAACTTTTTCATTCTATAGTTTTCCTTTAAAAATTTTGCATTTACCTTTCTGTTAGAAATAACCATAGCGGCACCCAAGGCCGATCCTAATGGCGATTGCGTGGAAAGCACTTCAAACTCATGGAAATGGTGGGACATCAGCTTCATAAATACATCGTTATCCGTAAAACCGCCGTCTATATAAATGGTTTTGATCTCAGAATTTCCAATCGCATTTCGAATAGTATGAACTTGCAGTTCCATCAACTCGATCATCAGTTGGTGGTAGGCCTCTTCAAAAGTAGCAAAAGGTTTCAGATCGGTTTTTTCCGGTTGCTCTCTTAAAAGTGAAATCTGCTCAAATTTGAAATTGATTGAAGGCTTTTCTATCAATTTTAAATATAAATCTTGATTGAATTTTATATTTCGATGATAACCGGTATCCTTTTTATAAAAATTCTCCAGTTTTTCGGCTTGTAGCCGATATTCGTTTCCCATTAAAAAGCGTGAAGCTTTTACTCGCTTTCCGTCAATCCTCGAATAATTAAGACAGTTATTTTTAATATCCTCTTCACTCAATTGTTCATCGTTAAAAGGATTTAGAGCAATGCTCATAGTTCCTGTGGAAAGCAATAAAAATGGCTCTTCCTTACTCAAAATATAGGGCAATAAAGCCGAAGAACTATCATGTATCCCAATGCCTATTTTAATCTTCTTTTTCTGATAAGTGGTATTAATACTAACTGATGTTGGTACAATTGGGGGTAAAACCTTATCAATTTTTTCTTCATAAATCCAATGATGGTAATCTTTCTTTTCAAAATCCCAAAGATTGGTATGGCAACCAATGCTGGTATATTCACTCACTGGAATGCCCGTGAATAAAAATGATAAAAATTGTGGTAAATGCAGACTGTGTTTTATATTTTTAAAAACTTCAGGTCTCGTTTTTTTTAGCCAGTATATTTGCATTCCCGAATTCAGGAAACCGCATTGTGGCGATGCAGTCTCTGTAGCCACCTTTATCGTTCCACCGTATTTTTTATAAAACTCGTCGGTTATCGATCCTTGAATTGGTTTGGTGTAATTGTATAAAGGAGTCAATACTTTACCTGCATGATCCAAATGAACAAAACTGGCACCATAAGAAGAAAAATTTAAGGCTTCTATTTTAAATTCTTCATTTTTTAGAGCAGCATCAAAAGTAGCTTTCATCCATTTTTGAAGTTTTTTTATATCTTCAGTGGGATAACCATCTTCATCTTTTATTTCTGACAATCGTGTATATTCCCGAAACACTTCCTGATAATTTTCATCAAAGAGGAAGAATTTTTTATTGGTTTTTCCAATATCAAAAACAGCGGTAACTTTCTTTTTGCTCATTATTTTTAGACTTTTTGGGCGCGTCCCTTCGGGTCGGGCTTTTCGCTTCAATTCCGTTTGCTTCCTGCGGTCGCAATCCGGGATTTCCGCTACAATCCCTCGCGCGGGGAATGTAATTTTTAGATTTCACATATTTTGAAAACCTGTGAGGTTTTTGATCGGTTTCTGAAGTCGTATCTTCTGATTCAGATTTTAATTTTCATTTTTTACCCAACTTCTCGATACAATTTTTTCTTCGCTCTCGCTGCGTAAAAAACCACTCGAAGTGACTGTTCATTTAAAATTTATAATTCAAAATTCTTAATTTTAAAGCCCGGTCGCCATTGTTTTCATTCCACGGGCGGCAATCAGTTTCTTACGAACACCAAAATCCCGATACGCCTGTATAGGATTTATTGCCGCCCCACTTTGTGCTCTTGCGGCTTTTAAAATGGAACGAACATCCGTACGGTATGCATCCTGTAAAATTTCCTGGCATTTGACCACATCATTTTCAGCTTGAGCTGTTTTTAGGGTTTTTTGATCAACCAAAAGAGCTTGGGCGTAGGCTATCAAAATAGCTTCGAGCGATTGTAATAAATCCTCCAGAGGATCTTTTATGTTGTGGCTCGCATCGATCATCCAAGCCGGATATGGATTTTGGGGATTGTTTTCCATTCCGTAGACCAGTTCATTGAAAATCAAGAACAGCGCATATGGTTTTATCGAACCTACGGTTAAATCATCATCCCCATATTTGCTGTCATTAAAATGAAAACCGCCTAATTTTCCTTTATACATCAACGTAGCCACGATTTGCTCAATATTGGTATTTGGTAAATGATGCCCTAAATCTACCAAAGTAAATGCACGATCGCCGCAGACGTTCGCAAGCATAAACGACGTTCCCCAATCCTGAATGGTAGTGCTGTAAAAATTGGGCTCGTAGGGTTTGTATTCAATAAATAGTTTCCAATCTTCTGGCATTGAACCGTAAATATTCTTTAAGCTCTTTTCAGTATTCTGTAATGCATTTTGAAAATTCAATTGTCCTGGAAAGCTTGCTCCATCTGCCAACCAAACGGTAAGGCTTTTGGAGCCTAATTGTTTACCGATTTTGATCACTTCCTTGTTATGTTCCACCGCATATTCCCGCGCTTTATCATTGACGCTATTGAGTGATCCAAACTTGTAGCTTTCCTTGGAATCCGGCTGATCCTGAAACGTATTCGAATTCATCGCGTCAAAAATAATATCATGACTTTTTGCTATCTCTTTGATTGCATGCACATCGTTCGGAATGTCCCAAGGAATATGAAGCGATACCGCCCCCGCTGATTTGGTAAGGGCGTGCAAAGTTCCAATATCATCCAGTTTCTGTTCCAATGAGGCAGGTTCACCGCCATAAGAAAACCTCCCAAAACGTGTTCCGCCGGCACCTAGTGCCCAACTGGGAATTGCCACCTGAAAATCGGCCACTTTTTGAACGATTTCATCAATAGAAATGCCATTTTTGGCAAATTTATCTTTAAGAACTTCGATCTCGTTAGTAAAGAAATTTGCGTGCTTTTTATTGAATTCTGATAGTTGATCAGTACTGATTTTCATACATTGTTTTTTACTGCTTCTCTTGAATCAAACGAGCATTTTCGGGATTATTTTGAGATCTCATTTAACGTATATCGATACCATCAAGATAGGAATCTGAACTAACCAATGGCAGGCAGTTCAGAATGAGGATTATAAATACCTTTTTATAAAAACCTCACAGGTTTTCAAAACCTGTGAGGTTTGGTTTTATTCAAATTTTATCTCACAAAAGCGTTGGCCATACCGCCATCTACGTTAATGGTATTTCCAGTGCTTTTTTCCAGAATCCCCACGCAGACAAAAACGCCGTTGGCAATATCTTCAGGAAGGATGATTTCGTTCAGTAGATTCCTCTTCGCATAATGTTCGGGAAGGTCTTCCACATTGATTCCATGTGCTTTGGCGCGACCTTCGGCCCAGGCACCTTCCCAGATTTTACTGCCCACGATCACGCCATCAGGATTTACGGTATTTACCCGAATATGATCGGGCCCCAGTTCTGCGGCGAGTAAACGTGTCATGTGTTGCTGTGCGGCTTTGGCCGTCCCGTAGGCGACATTATTGGGCCCGGAAACGAGTCCGTTTTTACTGGCAATATTGACAATATCACCTCCCAGGCCTTGTTTTCGCATGATTTTGACCCCTTTTTGAGCCATTAAAAACTGCCCCATGACCAGCACATTCTGTAAAATCTCCCAGTCTTTTAAGGTGGTATCTTCCAGTGATTTTGAAATTGCCAAACCAGCGGAATGCACCACAATATCGACTCCACCAAAGGCTAAACAGGCTTCTTTATAGGCTTTCTCAATGGAATCTTCTTTGGTAACATCACAAATGACTGCTGCCGCTTCATCCCGTTTATATGTTTTTAAAGCTTCATCCAAGTTTTCCTGACCGAGATCGGTAAGCACCACATTGGCACCTTCGGCCGCTAATTTATCGGCTATTGCTTTGCCGATGCCACCGGCCGCACCGGTTACCAAGGCTATTTTTCTGGACAGGGATTTTTCGGCAGGCATGCGTTGCAGCTTAGCTTCTTCCAAAAGCCAATATTCAATATCAAAAGCCTCTTGCCTGGGCAGTGATGTGTATTCGCTAATCGCTTCTGCTCCGCGCATCACATTGATCGCGTTAACGTAAAATTCGCTGGCCACGCGCGCGGTCTGTTTATTTTTAGCAAAGCCGAACATGCCCACACCCGGATAGATGATGATCACCGGATTGGGATCACGCATCGCTGGACTATTATCGTGCTTGCAATTTTCGTAATATTCCTTATATTCTTGACGGTATTTGTCAAATGAAGGCGCTAGTTTCTTAAGAATGGCCTCCGCGTCAGATAAATCTTCTTCTTTATCCAGATTCAATATCAAGGGCTGAATTTTAGTGCGCAGAAAGTGATCTGGGCACGAAGTTCCCATGGGCGCCAAACGTTCTAGATCTTTACTGTTGATGTATTCCAACACGGTATCATTATCGGTAAAATGGCCGATCATTTGATTTTCCGAAGAAGCCAACCCACGTAATAACGGGATTAATTCAGCTGCTTTATCCTTACGTGCTTCCGCCGGAAGCGATTCTATTTTTTGACCGCCAAAAACTTCGCTGTTTTCCTTGATTTTTTTAGCAATGTATTCCGAAGCGGTTTCAATCACTTCCAGACTATTGATATAACATTCGTATGAAGTATCTCCCCAAGTAAATAAACCATGACTTCCGAGTACAATTCCACGGATTCCGGGATTTTCCTCCAAACATTTTTCCAATTGGAGGCCAAGGTCAAAACCGGGACGTTGCCATGGCACCCAGCCCATTGTACCGCCCCAAATTTCTCTGGTCACTTTTTCGCTGTCTTTCGCGGCAGCAACGGCAATCAGCGCATCGGGATGTAAGTGGTCAATGTGTTTAAAAGGAAGCAGCCCGTGCAGCGGTGTATCAATGGAAGGCGCCTTGCTGTCAAGATCGAAAATACAATGGTTGAAAAGTCCCACCATACGATCTTCGTCTTCAAGGCCACCGTAAACATTTTTCAGATCTCTAAGTCTATCTGTATATAAACCGGCAATGCCCGTGCGGGTAAGTGTGCCGATATCGCCACCAGAACCTTTGACCCACATCACTTCAACATCTTCATTGGTAAGCGGGTCTTTTTCAATGGTTTTGCAGCTGGTATTTCCCCCGCCGTAATTGGTGATTCTTAAATCTTCCCCTAAAATATTTGAGCGGTACAAAAAGAGTGCTACCTGATCGTCTCCGAGTTGGGCAGCTTTTTGTTCTTCCCATAAATAATCTACGTACTGAAAAGTTTTTTCCATTATTTTTTTAAATTACGGTTTTAGTCTTCTGTTCAAATTTAATTTTCGAATTAGTTAATGGCATCCTGTGCTGTGCTGTAAAAGATTTTTCAAGCACAAAATTTTTTGACGGCGCATTTCGTTATTTTTACTAAATATAGCCAATGTTAATATTATCTAAATCAACCTATCTGCATATATGTCAAACAATCTGCACATCCAGATCAATGAAAGTTCGCGAATACCGAAGTATAAGCAAATCGTGGATTCAATAACTGAAAGTATTTCTAAAAACCAAATCAGTGTTGGTAAAAAAATACCATCAATCAATGAGTTGAGTGAAGAATTATATCTTTCTAGGGATACCGTTGAAAAAGCCTATAGACTTTTAAAGGAAAAGCAACTCATTGTTGCGGTAAAGGGTAAAGGTTTTTATACTTCTAAAACAGATTTAATTTCTAAATTAAACGTTTTCTTTCTGGTTAATAAGCCAAGTACTTATAAAATGATGATCTACAACTCATTTGTTAACACGCTGGGAGTTAATGGTCACGTTAATATGTTTATCTACCATTGTGATCCCAGTTTATTTATTCGGTCGTTAGAACGAAATTTAGGCGCATATGACTATTATGTGCTGATGCCCCATTTCAGGGATAAAAACTCTAATCATGTAAGTTATACTGAAGATATTTTAAACGTAATCGAGCAAATCCCAAAAGATAAATTAATAATGCTCGACAATACAAAACCGGGTATTAAAGGCAATTATGGCGCGATCTATCAAGATTTTGAGAATGATATATTCAATGCCCTAAAAGAGGCTTTAGAAAAATTGAAAAAATATGATAAAATCATTTTGGTATATCCCACAAAATCTCCCAACCCATATCCCAGAAGAATTCTGCATGGTTTCAGAAAATTTTGTGTGCAACATTGTTTTGATTATGAAGTTTTAGATCAAATATATGAGGACATGGAGCTGCAAAGTAAAGATGTTTATATCACGATCCAAGAGCGGGATCTGGTCAATTTAGTGCGTCAGACCCGCGCTAAAAATTTGCTTTTGGGAAAGGATATAGGTATTATTTCTTATAATGAAACTCCACTCAAAGAACTACTGGGCATTACCGTAATCAGCACTGACTTCAAGGTAATGGGCGAGTCGGCTGCTTATATGGTCCTGAAAAATAAAAAGGAAAGGGTCAAGAACGTTTTTAAGTATATAGAACGAAATTCGGTGTAACCATAATTCCTATTTATTATTGAAATTCAGCCATATCTTTCCAATTTCCAGATTTTGCAGAAGTTAGCACCGCTTCACACACTTTTTGCGTTTCCAGAGCATCTTTAAAGGTAGGATCGCAAGGCTCTCCGGTTTCAAGGCTCTTTAAAAAATTGGCAACGTGATGAACAAAAGTGTGTTCATATCCAATTATTAATCCTGGTACCCACCATTTATCCATATAGGGCTGATCACTATCTGTTACCAAAATAGAACGCCATCCACGTAGAATAGGATCATCACCATAATCATAATATTCCAACCGATTCATATCCTGCAGATCCCAACGGATAGAAGCATTTTCCCCATTAATTTCAAAAGTATAAAGCGCTTTATGGCCTCTGGCATAACGTGTAGATTCAAAAAGACCTAAGGAGCCATTTGTGAAGTGACAGTGAAAAATACAGGCATCATCAATACTGACTTTCTGTATTTCTCCTGTAGTCTGATGTACCCGTTCCTTTATGAAGGTTTCTGTCATTGCTGATACGTCTTTAATCCCGCCATTCAACCAAAGGGCTGTATCTATACAATGGGCAAGAAGGTCTCCTGTGACTCCTGAACCTGCAGCATCTGCATCTAAGCGCCATAATGCTTCGCCTCCCTGAGGAAGATCAGGACTAATGGTCCAGTCTTGCAGAAAATTGGCTCTATAATGAAATATTTTACCCAGTTTGCCTTCATCGATAAGTTGCTTGGCCAGAGTAACCGCCGGTGCACGACGATAATTGTACCAAACGGTGTTTTTAACTCCTGCAGATTCTATAGCTTCTACCATTTTCTCTCCTTCTTCCAAGGTGCGTGACAATGGTTTTTCACAAAGGATCATCTTTCCTGCTTTTGCCGCAGCAATGGCAATTTCTGCATGCATATTATTGGGGGTACAAATATCTACCGCATCTATGTCTTCCCGGGCAATAATGGCTTTCCAATTTGTTTCTATCGATTCATAGCCCCATTGCTCTGCGAATGCCTGTACTTTTTCTTTATTTCTGGAACAAACCGCCCTTAAAACCGGTTTATATTCCAGTTCAGGAAAAAAATTAGGCACTCTGTTATATCCGTTAGAATGGGTTCTTCCCATAAACCCACATCCTATTAATCCTATCCTTAACTCTTTCTTATTTCCCATTGTTAAAATTTATATTATTCTTTCCATCCATGTTTCTCGCGCACCTTTATCAGGGTAGCAAGAATATCATTCCACGTCTGTTGTTCTGTCATTACCGAATTATCAAACATGCAGCCATCCCAACAAATGTGTTTAACCGCTTTGGTAAGTTCTCCATTTCCATCCCGCAACCAAAATCCGGCATCATTCACCACATCTAATTTTCCATTAGGATCTGTGGCAAGACAATGGCGCCCTGTTTTATCATGGGATCCGGTTCCGTGAACCGTACCGTCATTTTGAGCAACATGAAAATCTATAGTCCACGGACGCAGGGCATCGGTTACTTTTTTCAAGGCTTTGGTTAGCGTTTCCCTATCGCTCCAGTCAAAATTCTCTGGCAGGATGCGATCTTCCGGGCGATTAGTTCCCAACAAATACAAAAGGGTGTGTGACATATCTGCTTGAAAGCCCATGTTAGGTCTGTCTACCGCCTCTAAGGTTTCTACCATGGTTTTCCAACTGTGCATTCCTCCCCAACAGATTTCTCCTTCCGCAGCTAATTTTTCATCATAATCCGCTGCTATATCACAAGCTTCACGGAATGTTTTCGCGATAAGTGCAGTATTTTTTGCAGGATCTTTAGCCCATTCTTGAGGACTGGAAGCCGAATCTATACGGATAACCCCATAAGAACGCACTCCATGTTCCCTAAGAATTTTTCCGAAATGGCAGGATTTCTTTACCATTTCAATAAAAGTTTTTCTATCGGAGTCACTTCCTAAAACCGGACCGCCCCATATTGGCGCTACCAGACTTCCTACTTTTAAATCGTAGCCGGCAATTTTATCGGCTATTTTTTTAATCTTATCATCTGAGCTGTTTATATCGATATGGGGATCTAATAATCCGAGATCCACCCCATCAAACTTGATTCCGTCAACTTCTGCTGCAGCCGTCATTTCGAGCATTTTATCAAAAGGAATTACAGGCTCAGAATCCGGACCCTTCCCTACAATACCTGGCCATGTAGCGTTATGAAGTTTGGGAAAATTATTGTTTTGCATGATTTTATATTTAAAATTAAACTAGAATTCTCACTCCTATCAGCGTGTGTTAAGAGCTTGTTTAAACTGACTTCTTTCTGATTTATAATGTCTTATGAACCGTGGCGTTGTCTAAAAATTGCTGAATATCTCGATATTCAGCAATTTTGATACTTAGCCAGAACCATAACCTATTAAAAATCAATTTGAATTGACTTTAAACAAGTTCTTAAGTAAAAGATTACAACTTTAAATCTGGATTTTCGGGACCAAAATGTTTCAGCATCACCAACGGGTCTGTAGTAGAATTATTTACAATAGTAACCCCCTCCATTGCTGCTTTCTCCGTAACAAAAAACTCATCAAAGGTTAGTTGGCCGTACCGGATTAAAGCAGGAGTTTCCACATTCCATACGCCCATTTTACCATGGCCTTGCATCATAATCATCCCATAGGCTGCACTGTCTTTTATGGTAACCGTTTGACCAGGCATCACCGTAAGTTCTTTTGCACTAAAAGCATCAGAGCGGTAGCAGATCCAATTTTCGACATATCCCTCCTGTTGCATTTCCTCTAACGGACTAACAGGAATTGGATTCATAAACCGCGTTTCCAGTAAATTAGGATTGGTATTCAATTCCCAATCGATAACTTCCATCAATTGATCTACATCCCCAATTCTATCTTTAGGAGTACCATTCCAAAGCAATTCTTCAGGAATTATGGCTTCATTAACCAGCGATTGATACATGGCAAATACATCAGAAGCTTTTTGAGGTTCATAAGTGCACATACTTCCAGGAGCATGGAGCATTCCCGGTGGAACATCCCATCCTGTTCCCGGTTCTAAGCGAAAAGCAGAGGAATAATTGGTGATTTTATTATCTCCCTTTGTGAAATTAACCAGGCATTCCCGGATTTGCTCTTTTGTAGTTCCTGGTGTAATCCCAAAAAATGTATAGGGAAAATCTCCCCCATGGTTATTTAATTGAGGAGGAAAATAATAGGCTTCTGGTTTTCCTTTTTGCCCTATTTTGGCGGCATGCTCATCGTTATGATGTATATGATGCGGCAAGGGACCCATATTATCAAAAAATTTAGAATACATGGGCCAACTTTGGTAGGTGTCCCATAATCGGTCTCCTATAATTGCTCCTTTAAGGTCATCAATGGCATCCTTTAAAAGAATCTGTTCTTCTTTATCTCCATCTTTTACTACGATCTTACTTAAACCTTCATTTTCTCCCGTTAGGGGGCCATTTTTTGCTGGGGTTGTTGACGAAAACCAACGTTCATCAATACCGCCTCTGGCACCTCCCAAAATATAATAGTCGTCAGGATGAAGTTTTATTCTTCGTCCCGGAACACAAAATGATCGGGGTACCCATGTCGGGGCCAAACGTAGAATTCCTTTCCCCTGATCTAAAGCGGTTTCCGCTAAACTAGTTGCCATAGTATATTCGTTTTAAAATTCAACTTAATTTCAATTTATTCAAGTACTAGTGTCTATTACTACTGTCTATTTTTCAAGGAGTTCCAATTCGCAGGTATACGATCTGCTTTCGCCAGGTTCTAATAGAATAAGCTCATTTTGTTCTTTTGCTTTCAATTGACCGATAGGAGGATTTGTACCCGGCTCAAAACCCAGTATATATTCTCCTTTACCAAAATGTTGCCAATTGGTTAACCAGGGTAGTTGCTTCTTCTGAAACCGGAGAGACAACATGAGATTGATCTTTGGGCTGTAAATACTACATTCAGACATCCCGGAATCGTCGGCATCAATATCTATATAAGCAGCCTCTTCACCGCCTCCACAATGGCTTTCTAACGGGGGTTTACAAATACGAAAATCATTCTCCTCTGTAAATAATACAGTGGTATCTCCTTCTCTGAGTTTCCATTTTCCTTCCCAAAATATTTTGGATCCTTCATCCACCAAGGGCCACCCCAAATTAAAATGGTACAAAAGCATGTGCGGGCTCACCGTATTCCCTCGGTTAATCACTTCATCATGAATGGTGATTTTTGCTTCCCCAAGTTTTCCGGAAATAGTGCGTTTTAATTCCAGTACGGGTCCAAAAATCTGTGCTTGCCTGATAATTCCCGTAATACTCATCTCCATTTTTCCTGCTAAAGGATCGGGTTGAATTATGGAAATTATTTCAGCGGGCGTATTACTTATAAGTCCGTGTAATCCCCTTTCGCCATTTTCGTCTTCTTCGGGACCTCCAACATGTGAGAGCCCACAGGTTGTCAGTAATCCACCTCCAAAATTCCGCAACCAATCGATTCCTTTATCTGCAAAACGTGCAGGTGGCAACACTCCGCTATGACTTATCCATGCAAGGCTGTATTGATTGTAAAAGGCATCAGCAATATCCATTGCCCGGTCTATGACCACCTTATATCGTAAACCGGTACCTGTATTTATCCAGGCCACGCGAGTCCCTCGACCCAAACCATTGTCTAAAACTGAAGTTTCTATACCTCCAAGTTGTGAAACATTAGATATTTTATCTTTCCACCCTATTTGTTCTAAACTCTTGTTCACTCCTCAACTATTTATATTTTGGTGCAATTTGTTTCCTGGTTATTTAGGAAAAAGGCGTAATAAACTGCCTTTATAGCGGATAAATCAGCGTTTTTTTAATCGTATATTCCTGTATTCAACCCTCATAGGCGGGCCAACATGTACTTGCACCCCAATTAATCCAGAAGATTCTCTGTTGACAGTATCATTGTCTGTAACATCACTCATTAAAATACCATTGATATAATGTTGAAGCCGATTGCCGTTAATAATCAAATGGCATTCATTCCAATCTTCTGCCTTAATTTTAGTTTTAAGAGAATCGGAATTTCCCAAAGAAGCTACCACTTCCCTGTTTTGCCAAGCATTATTTTTTACATTTGCTCCCAAAGACCCTTCTTCATTGGGATTGCTTTGCGAAGTGATAATCGCCTTTTCTCCTCGATAAGCCAATGTTGTACGTTTCCGTTCCTCATAATTTTGACCCGTATATCTGTTTTGACCATCAATATCTGCCTGATAGCCACGCAATGCAAATGGAACGCTATCTAAAAGTTCACTCCGGTAATTAATCCCGCTATTACCGCTCTCCGTAATACGAAATTCTGCCTTTAGTTCAAAATTCTCGGGCGATCCCCCTTGCCAAATAACAAAAGTGTTTTTTTTAAGTAAGGTTGTTGGAGTAACCTCTCCCACCAAATTACCATTCTCAACTTTCCAATATGTAGAATCTCCTTTCCAATTATCCAACGTTTTACCATCAAAGATGGAAACAAAGCCATCTCCCTGATCATCCATTTGCATGTCTTCATCAGTATTAGCAGTTTCTTTTTTTTCTTTGCAAGATTGTAAGCTTAACACGCTGCAGGCTAGCAGCAAAAAAAGAGGTCTCCAAGTAGCTCTAATATTCATAATTTTACCATTTATTTTAATTGTTATAATAAACATACAGTCCGTCCTTGCCGGCTACAATAATATCCTTTCTCATATTTCCATCCAGATCAGCTATACTAAAATAGACCCCTGTCCCTTTACCTTCACCATATGGGCCATAGTCTATTATTTGTTTAGTAAAGCTTTCTCCATTCCACTCAAAGAAATACAATCCGATAGGATCGTTACCTCCCGGGTCATGACCGTTATGGGCGTGATACCGTTTTCCTGTAATAAGCTCCATGGTACCATCTCCGTCTAAATCTTCCCATTCCAAAGAATGGTATTGAGAATTAAATGGATCTATGGGATGCTTTATCCAGTGGCTTTTTTTTGATTTTAAATCTTTTTGTTGTTCATACCAATCCAAACCATACCCATGTGCCTGCCCTACGATAAGATCTTTTAATCCATCTGCATTTACATCAGCCACAATTATGGGAATACTCGCAGTTCCAAAATCAAATTCCTGATGAAAGATCCAGGGATGCGTATAAGGTTGCTCGGGAGCTTCCAGCCAGCCATTATAGACGATCAGATCTCCTCGGCCATCTCCATTAAGATCTCCAAAACCCAGACCATGCCCATGCTTACCCATAATACCATAGGGTTTAAAATTTCCTGTTCCTGTTCCTTTTCCTTGTTCGTCTACTTGTAGCCTATAGATTATCAAAGAATCATTTGGAGTATTTGGTATTATTTCAAGTATCCCGTCACCATCTATATCCCAGGCTCTGGTGGTTTCTATATTTCCAGTATTTGCGATAAGATGTTCTTTCCATTCCTCATCATTTCCCGAGTTTTCCTTCCAAACCAATTGCATTCCAAACCAACCTCCGGTTATAAAATCCAGTTTGCCATCACCGTTGACATCCATCGGAATCGTAGAAAAATCATCCCAATATTCTCCATAACGTTTAGCTTCACCTAGCGCATGTTTTTCCAAAAACTCCGGACCTTCATACCAAAATCCTCCAGAGATTATATCCGGACTTGCATCCCCATTTACATCAAATACTCCAACAGACTCATAGCTTTCTGAAGCAATTTTTGTTTTTGAAAACTGCATAGGATGTTTTAATTCCTGAGCCATAATCTGCATAGATTGCAGGAAACCCGAAATACTTAATAAAAGAAAAATTAATACAGTCCTTTTTTTATACATCCATTCTTTAGGGTTTGTTAAAAAATAATGTATACATTTTGACTTGCTCTTTTGCACACTAACTTCGTTAAAAAGCCTCGCTTTAGCTAAGGCTATAGCTGCATTTTTTGCCTCGTTACTGCACAAAATAACATCACCAATTCTGTACATTTTATTTCTGAACAAACCCTTAACTTCAAAAAGCATACTATTCCAACTATTTAATATCAGATGAATAAACAGGATTATCAGACTTTCCTCCAGATACTAAGTAGGCTAATAAATCTTTAACTTCTTCGGGATTTAACTGATTGATTGTTCCGGAAGGCATTAAAGAGACTGTGGAAAATGCTGTGTTTTTTACTTGATCTTTTGGAATATCACGTGTTATATCAGGGGCGTATGGATTTTGAGAAATGATATAGTTATTGTCATTTTCATTCATGATCCTGCCCACTACTGTACTTCCATCTTTTAAGGTAAATGTTGTGGCATTATACTGATCGGAAATAACCTCATTGGGATTGATTATAGCTTTTAATATGTCCTCTTGTGAAAACCGTGTTCCCAATTGTGTTAGATCCGGCCCAATGTTCTGTCCTGATCCATTCATGGTATGACAAGTTATACAGGCGGCTGCAGCAAACATATTTTTGCCTTTATCAAAATCTCTTTTACCCAGACCGTTTGCCAATAACGGTGCGATATCTTCTTCTTGCCAATTTTTACCTGGTCCTTCCGGTTGTTTTACGTCCAACAACAAATCATTGCCCGAAGCGCTTAAGAGGGAATCCCCTGATATCTTATTGTAATATTCAAATTTGCTTTTTGGAACATGTGAAAGTGCCATTTCGCGGGCTTTATCAATATAGCCAATATAACTTCTTCCTGCTTTAAAAGAAAAAGCCTTGTAAAACCAATTAAAATATTTTTCCCGAAGTTCAGGAGTCCATCCTGCTGTTACATTACTTAATACTATGCCATAATAGGTATGTTGCGCAGGCGGCATATTCTTGAGGGTCTGAGCGATATCCATCCCATATTGCGGATTTCTAAGAATTAAATCTGATGAATTAGTGGCCGTATTTGCCATTACATCTGCATTTTCCCCAGCTTGAGAATCTAATAAATCCAACGTTTTTTCAACTACTTTTGGATCATTAAGGTAGGCTAGAGTTTTGCTCAATAGTTGATTGGATACATCCGTTTTTGCAGGATAATGTGCCGTTAAATAAGTTATAACCTTATTTTTTAAATTTGCATTTGGAATCCCAAATCGGGATAAAGTAAGCTCAAAAGCCCGTACAATATTTACTTGTTCTATGGCTGATAACCCTGTGTAATCTAACTGCGTAAGAGTTTTTAACATATGATCTCGTTGAGACTTATCTGTATGTCTTGCCAATGCAATAATTCCTTGTATTTGGGAGACCGGATTCTTTTCAGCATAAACTCTTTCCTGCCATTGGCTTACTGGTTGATGCTCAATCGCAATTCTAGCAGCATATTGAATAAAACGATCCGTACTATTCAAATAAGGCCACGCAAATTCAACAGTTCCCTCCTTAGGTGCCGTGTGGTATGTTTCTAATTCCTTTCTAATTTTATGTTCTTTGGTTTCTTCAGGAGCTTTTTCTGAAGCTATAGAGCCATTTTGCTCATCTGCTTTCTCATAAAACACCCTATAAAGATCGGATTCCAGTCTTCGTCCACCAGTCATAAAATATAAGGCTCCGTCAGGGCCGATTACACCATCTGTAAGAGGAAGGGGAATTCCCGAAAGAAATTCTTCTTTTTCAGCGGTATAAAAAGACCCTTCAGGCTTCAATTCAATGCTGTAAATAATCCCGAAACTCCAGTCGAAAGTAAATAGACTATGCCTGTATTTCTCGGGAAATTTAGCCTTGCTACCATAAATAACATTAGTTGGTGAACCTTGCCCTATATTTAGAATAGGTGGTAAATTATCAGGATAGGCAGGAGACCATTTTCCATTTCCTGTTCGCCATCCATATTCACTGCCACTAGTAACAAGACATATACGTGTAGGTCTATACCACGGCATTCCTAAATCCCATTCCATATCGGAATCATAGGTAAACATATCTCCCTCATCATTAAATGCTAAATCAAAAGGATTGCGATATCCTGCACTGATCAATTCCCAACTTTTACCTTCGGGGTCTATATTGGCGATCCATCCTCCTGGAGCCCCTCTGTTATTAGCGTGGCCTCTAGGATCTTTGATTTGTGGAAAGAGATTATCATATTTCCATACTTTAGGTAAGCGATAAGAATCCATTTCCGGAAGATCTGTGTGATTTCCTGCAATTACATAAAGTGATTTTCCATCCGGACTTAAAACAATACTATGTGGCCCGTGTTCTCCCGGCTCGCCACTTAGCGCTTTTAAAAGGGTGATCTTATCATATTGATCATCATTGTTAGTATCCTGCAAACGATACAAGCCAGTGCCTCTTTCAAATTCATTATCACTGGTATGGTTTACCATTACATATAAGCTGTTAAAGGCATACAGTAACCCTTGTGCAAAGCCCATCTGAATTATAGAATCCGCCGTTTTTTCTCCGGTTTGAATTTTAAGCTTTTCTATTTCAGGGGTAAGCTCTTTAGATCCTATTGGTGCTAATTTTAAACGATATAAGGCTCCATATTGATCTGCAGTAATCAATCTTCCTTTATCATCAAAGGTCATAGCTACCCAAGAACCTTCACCTCTATCCCCGGGACTGTACAGGTGTTCTGCCTTAAAACCTGACGACAATTTGAGTTTATCAATTTTAGGATTTTTATGCTGGTTTTCAGAAGATGCGGTTTCTTTAGATTGTTTACAGGAACTAAACATAAAGACAAGCATCAAAGTAATAAATAGAGATTTCATTGTAGAACTTTTTACTAGGTTCATAATATTCTAATAATTTAGGTGCATTTATTCTTAAAAATTTGGACTTAAATCTGCCTCGCTGGCGGGAAGTGCATATAATAAAGATATGTTAGAAAAAGCATTTCCCCTAGGTTCTGCGCCTTCTTGGTAATAATAATCTTGCGGATTTGCCTTAATCCGCTCACCATAAGCGGTTATCACAGGTATCGCACGACCTGTTCTTACTAAATCAAACCAACGTTTATTTTCAAATGCAAGTTCTACTCTTCTCTCCCTAAAAATGGCATCTGTTAAATCACCTATAGGATTTCCCAAACCAGCCCGAGAACGTACCTGCATTAAATAAGGAAGTGCCTCTCCTGATTTTCCTTGTTCATTTAAGGCTTCGGCCAAAAACAAAAGCACCTCTGAATATCGGTATATCGGCCAATTCATTCCATGATTACCATCAAGGGAATGCGTCTTGGCGTATTTTTTTATATATGGATAAATTCCGTCTTTCCAACCACTCTGACTTATCTGAATGGAATCAATAGAAGCATTTTTACGCAAATCCCCTTCTTCATAAGCGGCAATAATATCTGGAGTGGGAATATTGTTTCCTTCACCACTTCGCGGCTGCGGATTAGAAGTTCCTGTAATAGTAACCAATTCTTCTGCAGTTATGGGACGTGGCATAAATTGATACAGGAAATTCCCGTTCAATCCTTCCGCTCCTTCCTTAAATTGAACTTCAAAGACCGATTCTATGTTATTTTTATTACTGTCATTATTAGAAAAAGCATCTGCATAATTTGGCATAAGTGCATATTCACCGCTGTTCACTACTTCTTTTAGTAAGGTTTCTGCCTCTGCCCATCTTTTCTGTACAATATAAACATTAGCCAATAGTGTTTTTGCCGCACCGGAAGTTATTCTACCAGCCTCTTGCTTAGATTTAGGAGGTAATAATTGCGTTGCTTCCTGCACGTCTTTAATAATCTGAGCATAAATATCCTCTGCGGGAGATAAAGGTAGCGCCGCTTCTTGTCGATTTGTTACGGGCTCTAAATGCAGTGGTACACTTCCAAAATAACGAACTAGTTCAAAATAAGCATATCCTCTTAGAAATAAGGCTTGTCCTTTTAAGTTCTTTTTTGCATTAGCGTCAAAGTCTGCATCATCAATTGTGGTAGTGATTTGATTAACGCGTGCTATAATTTGATAATCTAAAATATACTGGTTGGTAACATGTGTATTTGTGGTTACCCCATTATCGCTTGGAATAGCAAAATCCGCGATATCTTCTTGTTGTTCAGTGGAACCAAAAAGCACATTCCTAGCATAATATGTATTGTCTGAGTGCATTTCGCCTAAAAGCCATGCCCTATCGTTAACAATACTCCTTAAAGGAACATAAGCTCCATTAACAGCTTGCTGAAAATCAGCTTCGGTTTTATAAAATGTTTCGGAACTTAATGACGTTTCGGGATATATAGTCAGTTCATCATCACAGCTCGTTAAGGTGAAACCAATAATTATAAAAGACAGAAATATTTTTTTCATTTTTTTAATTTTTAATTTTAATGCTAGAGGTTTAATTCAATTGAATTAGAAGTTCAGGTTTAACCCTAAACTGAAAATACGTGGAACTGGATATCCTGAATAATCTACTCCTTGACTTAGATTTCCCCCATCTCCATTACCATCTGGTTGCTCGCTTATTTCTGGATTTGGGCCTCCCCAATATTTGGTAAAAATGTATACGTTTTGAACTGAAGCATATAATCGTGCTGATTGAAAATATTTTTCCATTCCCGGAACTGTATATCCCAGCGTTATATTTCTAATATTAAAATAAGATGCATCTGCCACAAACCTGCTGCTTACCCAATCTCTTTCAATACCAGTAACATTTCCTCCCCCAACAGTAGTCCCATAAAAACCGCGTCCCGGATTATCTACCGACCTAAAGCGATATTTTACATCTTTTAAAAGGTTGAAAACTCCATCTAAATTAGCAGTACTATAAATATGTCGTACTAACAATTCATTTCCCTGAGAACCTGTACCCAAGATAGATAGATCAAAATTACCATACTCAAACGTATTCGTAATTCCATACGTATAATCTGGAAATGGATTTCCCATTATGGCGCGGTCATCATCATCACCTCCATTAGTTATAACTCCGTCCCCATTAACATCTACTAGCTTTATAGTTCCTACCGTAGAGCGACCTGGAACTTGGGGAGAACTGTCTAAATCGGCCTGATTTAAATAAACCCCATCTGCAATATGACCGTAGAACTGACCGAATGGTTTACCAACTTCTGTAATATGGAAAGCCCCATATACTCTGTCTATTCCATCAGCTAGAGACTCTACTCTGTTTCTATTAAATGCAATATTGGCGCTTGTTCTCCACTTAAAGTTCCCTGTAGTATTTATGGTATTGATACCAAATTCATGTCCCCAGAAATGTATTTCCCCGATATTATCACTAAAATTAGTAAATCCTGATTCTTGCGGTACCTGTACATTATATAATAAATTGGTTGTGTTTTTACTATAGTAATCATAGACCATAGACACTCTATTATTAAATAAACTAAGATCAAAACCTACATCAAATTGTTTTGTTGTTTCCCAACCTAAATTCATATTAGATAATGAATTCACAGCAGATCCCGGAGCGGTGTTTCCGTTAAAAACGGCATTTACTGTATTATCGATGAGTGCATATTGCGTGTAATTACCTATATTATTATTTCCTGTCACCCCATAACTTGCTCTTATTTTCAGTAACGATAAAGAGGAAATATTTTGCATGAATTGCTCATCAGAAACAATCCATCCTGCAGAGACAGATGGAAAGTTACCCCATCTATTTTCAGCTCCAAATCGAGAGGAACCGTCTCTACGAATTGCTGCAGTCAATAAATATTTCCCTTTATAATTGTAGGTAAGTCTTGATAAAAAAGAAACTAGGCTATATTCCTCTACACCACTGTAAGTCCCACCTCTATTAATGTTCAGGGCTCCCTGAATTACAGGTAATCTATCATCTGAAAAAGTATCTGCTTGAAGTCTATCATAATCTCTGTGAAATTGCTGAAAAGTAAATCCACCCAAGATTTCAAAATTATGATCTCCAAAACTCTTAGAATAAGTAGCCGTATTCTCATTTAACCATGAGAAATCTTCTGTTGTTTCCTTAACAGATTGAGCAGTAGTGGGCAGCGTTACATTAATGCCACTTGTGGCTGTAGAGGGACTAAAATAAGAATACTTCGTATTATAAAATTCTGCATTCATAGTAGTTTTTAGTACTAACCCAGTTACAGGTTCATATTGAAAGTAAGCATTTGATAATAAATTTAAATTTTTAGTTTCATTTTTTATTTCTTTTGCTGACCTGACCCAGTTCGCATAATTATAAATGTTTCCAGTACTTCCTGGAAGATTATTTTGAATGGTTAATTCACCATTTTCATCATAAATAGGCATAATTGGCCAAGTATGCAACGCATTAAAAAGAATACCGGTACCTCTATCCCCATCCGTTTTTGGAGTATTATCTATTATATAAGAAGGTGCTACATTAAATCCAACTCTTACTTTATCAGATATATCGTAATCTAGATTCATCCGTATGGAATACCTTCTATAATCTGAATTAATAACTACCCCTTCCTGATCAAAGAACCCTGCAACGACGGCGGTCCTGATCTTATCCTTATTAGAAGTAACAGTAAGGTTATAACTTTTCATAGGTGCAGTGCGCAACAAAGCATCGTACCAATCATTACTCTTGCCTTCATATTGTGAAGGATTTTGAAAAATTGCAGGAACAGGATCACCTTGATCTTGATAATACTCTTTTTTAAATTGAGCAAATTCTACCGCGTTCATCATTTCAACCCTACCATGCTGTGGCACTGTTTGCATCCCTGTTGAGGTACTGAAGGAAATATCAGTTTTACCAAGACGTCCTTTTTTGGTAGTAATAAGAACTACACCATTTGCTGCTCTTGATCCATACAACGATGTAGAAGCAGCATCCTTTAAAACTGAAATATCTTCTATCTCATTAGGGTTTATATCACTGATATCTCCGGAAATAGGGAAACCATCTACTACATACAAAGGACTACTTCCACCAGAAACAGATAATTGTCCTCGAATTCTCACAGACATTCCACCTCCCGGTTTGCCTGTCGTTTGGTTTATCTGAACTCCTGTTAAACGTCCTTGTAATTTTTGAGTTACCTGAGATACAGGAATATCGCTTAATTCTTCCGCTTTTACAGTCTGTACAGACCCGGTTATTTCTCGTTTTAACTGGCTACCATATCCAACTAAAACGACTTCATTTAAATTATTTGCGTCCTGCAATAAACTTATATCAATTCCCTTCTGCCCTTCTACAAGAACAGTCTGGGTTGTAAAACCGACATAAGAGAAAATCAGTGATGGTGTTGCACTGGTTAATGTTATAGTATAATTACCATCAAAATCAGTAACTACACCATTTGTTGTTCCTTTCTCAAATACATTAACTCCAGGAAGAGGCATGGCATCTTCCGTTGAAATAACCCGGCCAGTAATATTTCTATCTTGGGCATTGACATTAAATGTCAGGAAAAACATAAGCAATAAAAATAAAGCCTGCGAAAACCTGTAAAAAAAATTTCTCATAATTGAAAGGTTAGTCATGGATCGAATCATTGTTAATTTGGTCTTAACAATAATACAAAGGCAAAAACAAGTCAGCATCCTGTACTGTGCTGCTGGAATAGAAATTTTGCAATACTACTTACGTATCGAGAAATTTTTCGAAAAGGCAAATATCTATTGCGTTTAATGATGATAAATTATGTACATTTTCAGTGAGTTTTTAACAGTAAGCGAGTATTAGGTCTTCTGTGCTACATGTTTTTAAAGTTTTAATGTCAGGTTATAAAATCCACAATAAATCAATTATCATGATAAAATTCATCAGGCTTCATGTTTCAAAATTCCTACTTGTTGTGGGCTTTCTACTGATCAATACCTTGGCCTTTTCTCAAAAAATTACGGTAGCGGAAATTTTACTTGAAAACCGGGTAAATCCACTGGGAATAGAGACTTTAAAGCCTGATTTTACCTGGAAACTGCAGTCTAGTGGCCGGAATATCAAACAGATTGCTTATCAAATTCAGGTTACTACTAATGCTGCTGATTTTGAAAAGAATATAATCTGGGATAGTAAAAAAGTAGATTCTGACCAGTCTGTTCATGTAGCATATAAAGGCGGTGATCTCGAGTCTTCAAAAAAATATTACTGGCGGGTCAAGGTCTGGGACAATAAAAAAAACAATTCAAAATGGAGCGGTATTGGATTTTGGCAAATGGGCCTTCTCAAACCTTCTGATTGGAAAGCAAAGTGGATAGGCATAGGTTATGAAGAGGATACACTTAAAAGGGAAAGTCCTTCTTTTAGGAATGCGTTTAAAGTAAATAAAAAGATAAAATCTGCAACCGCTTTTATAACTTCTCATGGCCTCTATCAAGCGTATTTAAATGGAAAAAAAATTGGAGATGCCTATCTCACCCCGGGATGGACGAGCTATAATAAAAGGTTACAGTATCAGGTATATGATGTCAGTGATTTGCTCAAGGCCGGCAGTAATGCAATGGGCGCACAATTGGGCAGCGGGTGGTACCGGAGTCCACTGGCGTGGGAAGACAACAAAGACATTTATGGCTCAGAGCTAGCGCTTTTGATGCAAATTAAAATAGATTTTGAAGATGGAACGTCTCAAACCATAGGCACCGATGAAAACTGGAAATCCACAAAAAGTGAGATCGTAAGCTCACAGATTTATAACGGGGAAACCATAGATGCCAGAAATAAGAATGAAGGCTGGTCTATTGCTGGTTATGACGATAAAAACTGGTCTGGCGTTCAAACCAAGGATATTGGTTTTGATAACTTGGTCAGTACCTACAATGAACCCGTAAGAAAACATGAAACCTTTGAGCCTAAAGAAATAATCACTACCCCAGAAGGGGATAAAGTGATCGATTTTGGTCAAAATTTAGTGGGTTTTGTAGAGGTAAGTATTTCCGGCAAGGCCGGAGACAGTATTATTTTGGACCACGCTGAGGTTTTGGACAAAGCCGGGAATTTTTATACGGCCAACTTAAGGGCTGCTAAGCAGGAAAATATCTATATTTTAAAAGGCAATGGGGAAGAAAACTTTGAACCCAATTTCACATGGCAGGGTTTCCGGTATGTTAGGGTAAAAGGTCTTTCGGGAGCTATAGATCCTGCCAACTTTAAAGCGGTTGCTTTATATTCTGATATGGAAAAAACAGGGAGTTTTTCGACTTCAAATGAATTGTTGAATCAATTACAGCATAACATAGAATGGGGTCAAAAGGGTAACTTTCTAGATGTTCCAACAGATTGCCCACAGCGAGATGAACGTCTGGGATGGACCGGTGATGCTCAGGTTTTTGCTAAAACTGCGGCCTACAATATGCACGTTGATAATTTCTTCACCAAGTGGATGAAGGATGTAGCTGCAGATCAGTTGGAGAATGGGAGTGTTCCCTTTGTAATCCCCAATGTGCTGGGCGAAAATTCCGCCGGTTCTGCGGGATGGGCAGACGTAGCGACTATCATACCCTGGGATATATATGTGCTGTATGGCAATAAAGAAATCTTGAAAAATCAATATCCCAGTATGAAGGCTTGGGTAGATTACATGAAAAATCAAAGTACTGATTACCTCTGGAATACAGGTTTTCACTTTGGTGATTGGTTGTTCTACAGGCCAGATGATGACAATGACGGGAGGGCAGCAATTACCGACAAATACTTGATCGCACAATGCTTTTTTGCCCATTCTACGCAGCTTTTGATTAATACCGCTAAAGTTTTGGGTAACGATGAGGATGTTGGGAAATATTCAAGTCTTTTAAAAAATATCAAAGATGCATTCGTTCAGGAATACCTGACCCCTAATGGTCGTTTGGTTTCAGGTTCACAGACAGCCTATGTTTTAGCGCTTCATTTTGATATGCTTCCTGAAAACCTCAGAAATCAGGCGGCAAAACGTCTCGCCGATAATATTGAAAGCTATGATTTTCACCTCACCACAGGTTTTCTCGGCACACCCTATTTAGCGCATGTATTGACCAGATTTGGCTATCATGATCTTGCCTATACGCTGCTTATGCAGCAAAGTTATCCGTCTTGGTTATATCCAGTGACCGTAGGCGCAACAACCATCTGGGAGCGTTGGGATGGCCGCAAGCCAGATGGGACTTTTCAGACGCCTTCAATGAACTCATTTAACCATTATGCCTATGGTGCCATTGGCGATTGGATGTACAGGAAATTGGCCGGAATCAATACTTCAGAAAAGGAAAATGAAGTAGGTTACAAAAAAATCATTATAAAGCCCCAGATTGATAATAATTTTGTTTCTGATCAGGTTAAGAAAGAAAATGAGGATAAAACCTTATCGGAAGTTAACGCTGATTTAATGACGTATTACGGAAGCATAAAATCCCATTGGAAAACAGATGGAAACAGGACCACTATCAATGTGAATATCCCGGTAAATACTACTGCTTTAATTTATTTGCCGGCTCATGAGAATTCAAAAATATTAGAAAACAATAAGGCATTAAAATCAGAAAAAGATATTGAAATTATGAAGCAGAGCGATGAATATACAATAGTTTCCGTGGGCTCTGGGAAGTATGAATTTACTATTGAGAATTAGATTTACCTAAATACTTGGTTTATAACGCATTGCAGACCAATGCCTCTGTTAACCTTTATTAACTAATGTCTCCTTACGAAAAACAAAGAACTGAAACCTTGGACTATACATTCCTTGTCACGCCAAAAAAACCTAACTTTCAAGAATCAAGAGATGCTAAACTAATAAAACCATATTTAGATTCCTATATTTATTGATTTTTCAAAAAACCAATTTTAACACTTATGAACAATCGGCCTTTAATTACATGTTTTGCAGCGCTTTTATCCTGCCTCGTATTATCAAGTTGCTCTTCCCAAGAACCTGACTGGCAACAACTTTTTAATGGTAAAGACCTCAGCAACTGGAAGATCAAAATTAGGGAGTTTCCACTGGGTGAAAATTTTGGCAACACTTTTCGTGTTGTAGATGGCAATATTCAGGTGAATTATGATCAGTATGACAATGCTTTTAAAAAGCGTTATGGTCATATTTTTTATGAAAAGCCATTCTCTTACTATTTACTGGGCGTAGAATACCGTTTTATTGGCCAGCAGCCTGCAGATGGCGAGGAATGGGCTTACCGCAACAATGGGATTATGATTCATGGGCAAACTCCGGAATCTATGGGTTTAGATCAGGATTTTCCCAATTCTATTGAAGTGCAACTTCTGGGCGGAAGCGGCGAAGGGGAACGCTCTACGGCCAATTTGTGCACCCCGGGAACGCAATATGTTCAAAATGGTAAAATTGTCACCACGCATTGTGTAACTTCTTCTTCAAAAACCTATAATGGCGACCAGTGGGTTCGTGTAGAAGTGCTCGTGCTGGGCGATTCTATCATCAAACATTATGTAAATGGCGAAGAAGTTATTGAATATGAACAACCGCAATTGGATCCCGTAAATGGCGAAAAAACGGGAAAATTACTTACTGGAGGGACTATTTCGCTGCAAAGTGAAAGCGCACCTACGGAATTCAGAAAGGTTGAGATCATCGATCTGGAGCCATACAAAAATGATAATCCCGAAATTAATACCATTGTTGACCGATTTTTAAGTAAAAAGGAAGATAATCCACATAACTAATAGTTGCTCATAATGATTTTTATAAAGCGTTTTTACCTTCTTTGCATTTCCGTAGCCACTTTGGCAAGCTGCGATTCTAATAAAACCGACGACCGAATAGTTGATGTTAAAGCACTCACTGCTTTTTACGGTTCACCGACTGCTGAAAAAGACAGTGTTAAAGTGGCTGCTCGCGAAAAAAACGAACTTCAGATAGACAGTTTTGCCGGCCCAGATTTAATCCCTAGTCCGGCATGTTTGGCCACTTCCGCCACCGGCGAGGTTTATGTGGGCGTTGATCGTATAGGTTCGCTGGGCAAGGATCCCGAAAAAGGCAGTATTATCAAGTTGGTTGATACTAATAATGATGGCAAAGCCGATACGCACACTCTTTTTGCGCAGGTTGACAATCCGCGTGGGATCATGGCTGTGGGTGATGCGCTCTATGTCTTGCATACCACTTTTTCAAAAGAGACGAAAGAAGCTACCGGGATGGATCTGGTCAAGTTTGAAGACAAAAATAATGACGGTGTAGCTGATGGCCCATCACAACCGCTCATAAAAAATATCAGCAATCCCGAGACCTTAAGAACGCAAGGGACTGACCACGCCACAAACGGCATCCGTATGGGTATTGACGGTTGGATTTATATTGCTGTGGGTGATTTTGGTTTTTATAACGCTACAGATCAAAGCGGAACTAAACTCACCATGCTGGGCGGCGGTATTGTGCGTGTGCGGCCTGATGGTACCGAAATGGAGATTTATACCCACGGAACGCGTAACATTTATGACGTGGCCATTGATCCTTTTATGAATATTTTTACCCGCGGAAATACCAACGACGGCGGTGGATGGAACATCAGATTTCTGCATCATCTGCAAACTGGTGAATATGGATATCCCAAACTCTTTAAGCATTTTACCGATGAAATAATTCCCGCCCTGGCAGATCTGGGCGGTGGTTCGGGTACCGGTAGTTATTTTATGGACGACAATCGCTGGCCAAAAGAATTTAACCACGTGCCCATGATGGCAGACTGGGGAAGAAGCGAACTTTTTATTCACCGTGTTTCGCTAGATGGAGCCAGTTTTAAACAAAATGAAGAAGAGTTCATCTCCCTGCCCCAAATAACCGATCTGGATGTAGATGGTTCTGGGCGCATGTATCTCGCCGCTTGGGATGGTGCCGGCTACACGGGTAGCGACAATAAAGGTTTTGTCATACGCGCAGTGCCAAAAAATTGGAGTTATGAAGCTTTTCCCAATCTAAAGGAAATTGCTTTTGACAGCCTTGTACCACTCCTAAAATCGGATAATGCGGTGAGCCGCTTGTATGCCCAACAGGAAATGCTTGCACGTTCTAAGGAAAAAACGGCCCCAATTGCCCTGAAAATAGCGCAAAATGACCAATTATCGCTTAAAGTTCGCGTTGCCGGAATCTACACGTATGCACAGGCGACCTGCGGAAATGGCGTTGAAAACCTGGAAAAATTGGCGCAAAATGACGACGTTAGGGAATTTGCAATGCGCGCGCTTACTGATCGTAAAACCTGCCTTCAGGATGTGGACACGCAACTTTTTGTTGATGCACTCACTGATCCCTCAGATCGGGTAAAGGTAGCTGCGATCATTGGTTTGGGAAGATTGGGCAAACCGGAAACTGCGAAAAATTTACTTGATGTGCCTGCTCCAGATTCATTGGATTTTGATCTGGATGAAGAGGAAGGGGCGCACGCCACACCTAATTCCGCTATAATCCCAGCGCATCTTGCAGTACAGAATTTAATCAAGTTAAATGCAACCCAGGCCTGTCTGGACGCCATAGGTACAAAAAATACGAAGCTTGCACTCTGGGCGCTGCGCTATATGCACAATCCCACCGCAGTAGATGGTTTGATCACTGCGTATGAAAATACAAAAGAGCAGCAATTAAAAACCGAGATCCTTACCACCCTTGCCCGTTTGTACAAAAAGGAAACCCCTTTTAACGGTGCTACTTGGTGGGGAACGCGACCAGATACGCACGGCCCGTATTACAATCCAGTAACCTGGGAATCTTCGGGAAAGATCAAAAATCTGCTTATGAAGGCTTATGAAGATAAAACGGTAGCCGATAATACTTATTTCAGTAATTTAAATAAAATCCTGCAGTTAGACATTGATGCTTTTGACCAGCCAGAACAGCTCGCTGCTGAAAATGCGTTAAAGGATTCAAATATTGATCTGGACGCCATAACGAGCAAAAAAGGCCAAGTGGGGAACGCATCTATTGAAGATGTAATCCGCGCCATTGGCGAAATAAAAGGAGATCCCACAAAGGGAAAAGCGCTTTTTAACCAGCAAGGTTGTATTACCTGCCACAGTGTTTCTAAAGGTGAAAATCTCAAAGGGCCGTATATGGGTCAGATCGGTTCAATTATGAATCGCGTACAGATCGCCGAGTCTATTTTAAAGCCAAATGCGTCGATTTCACAGGGTTTTGCCACGGTTGTGATTCACACTAAAGACGATAAAAATTTAATGGGATTTGTCACCGCAACATCTGCAGATGAAATAGAACTTCGCGATATTACCGGTAAAGTGACCAAGATAGCAACCAGCAACATTGCAGAACGTGAAGAAATTGCCAACTCAATGATGCCTACTGGCTTGGCTAATTCGCTGTCTTTCGAAGAGTTTTCATCGCTGGTAACGTTTCTTTATCAGCAGAAATAAGAAGTGGAGTAAATGAGAATATACTTTAAAGAAAATCTATAACCTATGGAAATTCCAATGCCACACTGTGTCATTTCGAGACTCCATTTAAAACTTTAAAAAACGATGGTAATGACGTTCCAAAGGAGCGCTTTGCAGTTTTTTTTCCGAAGGTATAAATTCAGCATATGGCCGAAATTTGATTTAAAAATTGCCAGAAATCAAATGAAAAACGCCCTTTTAGCCCTGAAATCCGGTTAAGAGAGCGCTTTTTGTTCTTTACATCAAATGTTCTTTGGAAGTTCCTCCCCCCTTTCTTCAAGGGAAGGTGCCAAAAGGCGAAGGGGTTTATGCTATTATCTAATAAACAAATAGTTAAATACTTACGTCAATGATAGTGCGCTACGATAGGAGCGTGTATCGAGAACCTTTACAACGATCAATATTTTGCTAAGATAATTGCAGTAAATAACGCTTCTCGATACTTTTTTAGTTCCGCTAGCGCTACAATTATAAAAAACTCGAAGTGACATTTTGGAAACCTATTTAATGATCACAGAAGTCTGATCAAGTCCAGTGTTGCCGGTTTTGGGATCATAAGCATAAATACTGATGTGATAAACCCCTTTTTCTAAAGTCGTTGTTGCGGCAAAAGTACTTTGCTTATCTGCAAAATGCAGTTCAACTTCTGTACTCTTTCCGGTATCGCTCATAAGCAATGCTTTTACTTCATAGCCATTGGAATCCCAGATTCCGTCTGGGGAAGTAGGACAACCGCACATCATAACCACATTAGCTTTAAGCGTTATTTCACTACCTGCGGAAAGGCTTTCATGCGTCTGCGGACTCAGAATATCGACCACAAAACCGGGAATTTCCAAAACAAGACCTTCTCCGTCAATGTTTTTACCAGGAATAAGCCAGAGCTGCGTAGAACTCAGCACTGTGGCCTGTTTTTTCTGCTTGGGCGCATATGCCTCAACGGTAACAAAAACGGGTTCTTTAAGGTCTAAATCTGCAGTAAAGCCAGCTGTATCATCATCGGTGATCCGCTCGCCTCTTTTATGCGGGGTTTTCATTATTTTTTCGGTATCGCCAGTGCTTCCGCTGGTAATTCCCTCGGCTAGAATTTCGCCGGTGTGGGCATTCTTTATGATAATTTGAGCTCCACCCATAGAAGTGCCTATAAATTTGGCATCTTTTGCTTTAGCACGAACGGTTACCGAAGTATGTTGAGCAAAAACAGAGGAAAAGGATATAAAAACGGCAATTATTAAGCTAAAACAGGAGGTTTTTCTGATCATTATTTTTTCTTATAATCTATAGAAAAAAAAGAATGCAGCGCGTACTAGTTTCTTAAATATTCGTTAAAACGATTAGTTGTATTTATTTTTCAGTCTTGTCAGAAAAAGATTGTATACAAGTGGCAAAATAATGATATATAGTTGCAATAACGCTTCTTGAAGATCTTCTTAGTGGATATCACTGCCCTTTTACTTTCTAGCAACTTTCTAAAAATCCTCAAAATTACACATATACGGCTTTTAGACTGTATATAAGAACATCACTGTCTTTATATATATATACAAACAATTTAGTCAGGTTATGCATATTATTTTAATAGATTGCGTATAACCTATAGTTAGCCCACATTAAAAAAAACATCGTAACATAAAAATGGCATTATTCCGAATTGAAAATAACGACCAACTTGAAAATATAAAAGAACAACCTTTTAAACTCGAAAGGGAAATCCAATCACTAACAGAAAATAATCTGAAAGGAATATTCGGACTTGAATTTGTGAAATCGGAATTTAGCCTTAACAATTTCCGAATTGATAGTTTGGCTTTTGACAGAGACGCAAGAAGTTTTGTGATTATCGAATATAAACGAGACAAAAATTTTAGCGTAATTGACCAAGGATATGCTTACCTATCGTTGATGCTTAACAACAAAGCGGATTTTATTCTTGAATTTAACGAAAACTCATCCGAGACTTTAAGAAGGAATGATATTGATTGGTCACAATCCAGAGTGATTTTTATTTCGCCATCATTTACGACCTACCAAAAAGAGGCTATAAACTTTAAAGATTTGCCGATTGAATTATGGGAAATCAAAAGATATAATAACCGAACAGTAAATTATAACCAAATTAAAACTTCGGGAGCTCAAGAAAGTGTAAAAACAATTAGTCGTGAAGATAAAACGATTGAAAAAGTTACCAAAGAAATCAAGGTTTATACAGAAAATGACCACATAAATAATGGAAATACTGAAACCCAAGAATTATACGAAAAACTAAAAGACGGAATTTTAAATTTAGATGACAATATTTCATTTCAAGCCAAAAAACAAACTATTGGATTTAAGATAGAAGAAAGTATATTTTTAGATGTTGTTATTTTAGCCAAAAGTTTAAAAATGTATCTGAATTTAAAAAGTGGCGAATTACAAGATGAAAAAGACATTGCAAGAGATGTTTCTAACGTCGGACATTGGGGAAATGGTTCTTATGAAATCAAAATGCACGATACGGAAAACATCGAATATATTTTGAGTTTGATTAAACAATCGTTAAAGCTCAACAAGAATAACGTGGGCTAATAACTAAGTATATGGCGCGCCGATAGGCCAGCGCTATATAATTTGTTGACTGATCCGGAATTTGCAGATAAGGGGGAAATCAAGAGGTTTACCTAGGCCTCTGCAAGTAAGAAGGTCGGTGC
>Ga0314774_1000436_pt1 | contig 34151 bp, 32 predicted proteins | sample MetaGCBIA2018_FD_204515 | JGI IMG/M metagenome (GOLD analysis project Ga0314774, IMG submission 204515) | Cryopeg brine microbial communities from Beaufort Sea near Barrow, Alaska, United States - CBIA 2018 | ecosystem: Environmental > Aquatic > Marine > Coastal | place: USA: Alaska | collected... | reverse complement strand
CACTTCCTATCGCTTCCTTCAGACCCTGCCGTTACCAGCAACGCCCTTGCGATTCGGATTGTCTTCCCCCTGATCGGGGTGACGCCCGTATCTTTCAACAGGCCGGGTTTGCCAGCTACGCTGGGCAAACTACAAAAGGGCCGTGCAGATTACACGGCCCTTTTGTAGGTAAAAGAGAATCCAGTTCCGACTCGTTACACTCCGATCGTTTTCCCGACGGCGGAAAAATCGAGTTCCCCACAATCGGCTGCCAGCGCCTGCTTGAAAAGCTCGTTGACGGTCGCGACAGACTGCATCGGTTGGAGTTTTTCGTCACCCATGGCGATAGCCAGTCGCAGGTCCTTCTGCATATGCTTGAGCGGAAAATTAACCGGATGCTCGTCGGCGGCGATCGCTGGCCCCTTCATGGCAAACATCGGGTTGGCGATGGCACCGGCGGCAAACACCTCGAGGATATCCTCAAACTGCAGATCGCACCGCTTGCCGAGGGCCAGCGCTTCGCAGAGGAGGGTCATCATCCCTCCCATGGTCATATTGACCAGCAGCTTCATCGCAGCGCCCTGCCCGACCTCCCCGAGATAGAGATGTTTCTTGCCGAGAATATCAAACAACGGCAGTGCCTCATCGTAGAGCGATTTATCACCGGCGGCGAGAATCGCCAGAGTCCCATCCTCTGCCGGTTTCTTGCTCCCGGAGACCGGCGCTTCCAAAAAACGCCCGCCAGCCGCTTCAATTTCGCTGCCGATCGCAGCGGCGGTCTCCGGATCGACCGTCGACATATCGATGTAGCTCTTCCCCGAACCGATCACTTCGAGCACACCGTTTTCACTAAAGACCACATCCAAAGCCGCTTCAGGATCAGCCAGCATGGCGATAGTGATATCGGCAGCAATGACCGCGGCGGCAGGAGTCGCTGCGATAACCGCACCCTTTTCCTGTAATGATCGGCAACGCTCCAGGGTCCGATTCCAGACCACCAATTCATGCCCGGCGGTCAGCAGGTTTTCAGCCATCGCCCGACCCATGATTCCCATTCCGAGAAAAGCTATTTTCATTGTTTTGCTCCTTTTTCAACCCCCTTTGCGATGTACACGCCACCGGGGTCAATTTTTATATCATGACATGATACTCAACAAAAAAAACGTTCATCAAATCAGACCGCTAAAACAGCTTGATAGTCAGTTCCGCTTTCTTGCGAAAAATTGCTAGGCATTGCCCCCCTTTGAGTCAAAAAAATAATTTAATCATACAGTTACATCCTCTCACCTGTCAATGGCTGACCAAACAGCAAAAAGATTCCTCTAACGGAAACCGAACAGCCCTGTTATTTGAACCAACCTGCTGTCCGTATGCTGTTTCTCCTTCTCCTTGTCGGTCATCTGTTCGCATTTTTGCCGAAGACGAACCGCAAACTGCTCCCTTCGATGCTTTTGGCTATGAACGACGCCGAGTCGACCGTTGTGCAATTCGCACCACAAACGGCTCTTGATCGTTAGCGCGATCTTCTTCTTTTTTTGAAACGAAAAACTGCAGAACCGTCTTAAAGTGATAACATTTTCCCTATAAGTTAGCGACTTAGGTTCTCCATACCAACAGGAGGCGATGATGAGAACGATTGTTGTTTTTGGGGTGATTTGGGGGTTGTTGCTGTCGAGTTCCGGATTTGCCCAGCCGGATCGCATCGAGGAAATCAGTCGGCTCATGGCCGGCATTGAATCGACGAGTTGGGTCAGGCGGGTTGAAGCGGCAAAAATAATCGCCCGATCGGGGTTACAGGATCTGCTTTTGTACCAGAAGATTGCCGGGTTGCTGGTGGCTGGATACACCCTTGAAGACGAGAAAAATCATACGGATGAAATGGCCTGGATGTGTAAGGCGCTGGCCGCATCGGGAGATCCGGCATATCGGGAGGCATTTATGCAGGTCAGAATAAACGGAGTGCAGATCGGCTATGATGATTTTGGCCAGGGGCCAGTCGTTTTTTTTATTCACGATTACCTGCTGAACCGTCAAATCTGGAGCCCTCAGGTCGAACCTTTGGTTGCGGCTGGCTTCCGGGTAATTCTGACCGACCTGCGTGGTTGTGGTGAGAGTGATTTGACCGAGGAACCGGTGGCGCTTCAGACCTACAGCGCCGATATCATCGGCCTGCTCGATTATCTCGGGATCGGTCGTGCGGCCGTTTGCGAACTCTCCTTCGGCGGTTCCGTGCTGTGCAATTTATTGGAGAATTATCCGCAGCGAATTGCCGGTGCCTACCTTGCGACCAGTCGGTCGATTCAGGCTCCACAGGGCAAGATCCCGGTTGAGACATTAAAGATAGTCGGGCACCAAAGCGACGAAACCAAAAAGATTCCGACCCTGCTTACCGGCACCGAGTGTAATCCGATTACACATCAAAAACAGACCGAGCTCATCGCCAGTCAGACGCTCAAATCTGACCGGGCGTCGATACTTGACGGCGGTCGTCTGGTGAACATGGAAAATGTGCAGGAATTTAACCGCCATCTGCTCGAATTTCTCACAAACCTTGCCCCGCGTAGAAGAGGGGCTCTGATGACACGGTTATCTTCAGCAGCTTGATTGTATAGCAGATAAGTGATGGGAGGGGCCGACTTGCCGATACACCCCCTAGGCAGACGACTTAGAGTTGTTGAATTCTACCGACAAACCTGCAATCCTGTCACTCTCATACTTTGGAGAGAGACCTATGTCGACAGCATCCCAACGTTATCCGATCCCGGCCAAACGCTTTCGCTCAGAAATAGAAGTTGGGCGCAGCCGATTTATTTGCACCGTGCAGGAAGTGACCTCGCAGGTGGAGGCGCAGGTGTTTGTCGCCGAGCTGAAAGCAAAATTCCCCGATGCAAACCACAACTGCTGGGCCTACCTGATCGGCCCACCCGGCAGCAGCGATCAGATCGGTTTGAGCGACGACGGCGAACCGCACGGCGTCGCCGGCCGGCCGATGCTGACCGCTCTGCAACACAGCGGCCTGGGAGACACGGCGGTTGCAGTAACCCGCTACTTCGGTGGAATCAAACTCGGCAAGGGCGGGATGGTTAAGGCTTATACGCTGGCGGTGCAGACCGCACTTCAGCAGTTACCGCGTGCGAAACGGATCACGTGGATGGAGCTGACCGCAACCTTCGACTATTCTCTTGTGACTCTATTTGAGCGACGCCTGCCGGAGTTCGAGGCCGAGACCCTCTCCACCAACTATGCCGAAAAGGTCAGCATCCGACTTCGTCTGCCCGAAGAAGAGTTGGAATTGTTCGAACGAATGTTTGCTGACTTTACAGCGGGGCAAGGGATGGTCGTTCGCCGTTAAAGGCCTTGTGATCTGAGCTCAAAAACGCCTCGGCATAACAGTTAACAGGAGGCCTCATCCATCGAGATTTCCGAATCGCCTCGCTGCGGCAACCTCTAACGACGTTGCCGTACGACATAAAATTCACCACACAGGCAAGCTGCGCACGCTTCACACCGCCGGGCGACGCGGCGGGTCGCACACTGTTCGCGGCAGAACCGGTTAAACGAAGGGGCCTCCTCATCGATACCTTCAGGCGGCGCAGCGCAGGTCACGTACTCACGCATCTTTTCCTCCAGAACCGATATCACATTAGCGTCCCACATCCCACCCACCGCCCAGCGCTTTGACCAACAACACGCTGGTCGTCATCTGTAGACCACGATTCAGATTGAGTTGCCGCTCAGCCTGTAGCGCGGTGCGTTGAGTATCGACCGCCTCAAGATAGCTGACCAGCCCGGCCCGCCCGACATCCTTCAGTCTGACCAGGGTCGCACCGCTTTTACGTACGCTGATATTTTCAAATTCGGCCGGCGTCGCCAGGCTGGTATCAGTCAGTATCATAAATTCACGCGCACTGCTCTCCATCCGCCCACCCGGCACCTCGATGTTCTGGGTACGAATGGCGGCTTCGACCTCCTGCGGCGTCACATTGTGCGCCGCCAGAAGCGCCGGATCGAGCCAGATCCGCATCGAATATTTACGCGCACCGAGCACCTGTGCCTCAGCAACACCGGGGATCGTCTCGACCTGATCGGTGACATACCGGTCGACGAAATCGGTGATCTCCTCATTACTGTGCCGTTCACTGGAGAAGGCCATATAGAGAATCGGTGATGCATCGGCGTCGCGCTCCATATGGAAGACGATCGTGATCTGACTCCGCTCCTGCTGGCTCGCAGAGGTGATTGTCTTGATCCCTTCGATCCCCGACTGTCCTCGATGATGGTGGTCACCTCGGTTTCAAGGATATCGGCACTGGCCCCTTGATAGATGGTAGTGACCGAAACCGTCGGCTCATCGATATTCGGATATTCGCGCACACTCAGCCAGTCGAAGGAGACCACCCCGAGCAATAGAATGATCAGACTCATCACCGTCGCCAGCACCGGTCGTTTTATACTGATTTCTATTTAAAATTCGTTCAAGTTATGATTGAGCAGGAATGAACGTTCACTCCGCTTATCGCGCTAAGCAACGTGAGTGTCAAGAATCTTTTTTATAGGGGAGGAAAGATCGTGGTTAATCGATCGCGATTTGGATGTTAGGGCTTCTTGAAAAGAGGGGCAGTGTCGAGAATCATTAATCAGCTTTTTTCACGCGCTCTTGCCTTCCAACTCCTTGCGAAAAAAAGCGCCGAGGTCGCGACGGATTTCATCCCGCACCCGCCGATAAACAGCCATGATCTCTTCTTCCGTTCCAGTCGCTTTCGGCGGATCGTCGAAGCCGATATGCTTCCGCCTTACCCTGCCAAAGGTTATCGGACATTTCTCGTCAGCATCACCGCACAAAGTCATGACGTAATCAAATGAGACCCCATCGTACTTGCTGATAGGATCGGAACGGTTACCGCTGATATCGATACCGATCTCGGCCATCACAACAACCGCCTTCGAATTGAGGCCATGCGGATCGGTTCCGGCCGAGAAGGCTCTGATCTGTGCGCCAAAGTCGTGATTGATGATGCCATCAGCTATCTGGCTTCGGCACGAATTGCCGGTGCAGAGAAAAAGGACCCGCTTTTTGTCAGGCATGATGAGTGACTCTCTCTTGTTAAAATATCAACTGAGGATCGAGAGGTCAGACGCAAGCTGCCCCAAGGTAACGAGCTCCTCGTCGATTACACACCAGGCAGAATAGCCGATGACAACCACAGCCAGTGTGACAATCAACATAAAGCCAGCAACCATCGACAACACGAGAGCATGCTTATAAAAGGCTTTGCGGTAACAGAGGAATGCGAGATATAAACTGAGAAGGCAACCGGGTACTGTTAAAAAAATAATGGCCATGTTTTTAGGTTCCGTTAAGGTTTAAGGATTCCCCTGCAAAAATATCCCTCAATGCTGTTGCTCAGCATAACTTCAAAAAAGATTATGATCAAGTTGTTCCGATCAAACAGACTCTGCCTCCCTTAAAATAAAAAGGGGACCCACTCCATTCCAAACAGGGGCCCCTTAATCTACACAATTACCTCTTCAGCTTCTGCGGCAAACAGAGATTATTTCTTCAGAAGTGCCCCGGCCTTCTTGGCCTCAGCGCTTTTCGGGTATTCAGACAGAACCTTTTGTAGCAGCGTTTTTTCCATCCCTTTATCACCCAGGGCACCGAAAGCGAGCCCCTGCTTTAACATCGCAGCGGAGGCCTTAGCATGCTTCGCATATTTCTGAAGAACATCCTGAAACTGCAGAATCGATTTTTCGTACTGTTTCTCCCCGTAGTACGCCTCACCGATCCAGTAGATGGCATTGACTGCAAGTTCATGCTTCGGGTGGTCGCGCAAAAATTGTTGCAGTTCTTTGCGCCCTTCAGCAAACTTTTTATCCTTCTGAATCAGGCTGAGCGCCACATCATACTGATCATTAGCGCCAACCTCTTCTCCCGCGGACATTGTCTCCCCCCTTGGTTTCACAGGCAAACGCTTTGCGGATTGAACCGCCAGTTGCCCCTCCAGATGAGAAACTTTAAGTTCAAGTTCGGAGCGCATCATGGTCAAAAGGTCATGTAACTGCTTGCGCTGGTACTCAGCTTCTTCATATTGGCCGGACACCCGCTGTAGCTCAATCCGTAAAGCGTCAACATCGGCCCGTAGATCAGCCAACATGGTGGCTTGCCCTTCGATCTGTTTACCGAACAGCTGCTTAGGTTGACTCGAAACCGTCGCCTTCTCAACAACAGCCAATCGGCGCTTCATCTCTTCAAGATCGCTACGTTGCGCTAAGGTGTTTGGCAAGCAACCGGAAACAAGAGAGAGAAACAGAATCAAAAGGAAACAAATGACTATTTTTTGCATAAGTTTGACTCCGAAGAGCAAATAAAAAAGGGCCACGATAATCGTGGCCCTTTTTTATAATGGACTAAATTATTGCGCTCTGAATTCGGCCCGACGGTTCTTTGCCCAAGCCTCTTCATTGCTCGCCCGATCGAGAGGCATCAACTCACCCATGGAAACAACTGACATCTGACTCTTCGAAACGCCGAGAGACGCCAGATAATCCATTGTCGACTGGGCACGTTGCTCTCCGAGGGCAAGGTTGTAATCGTCGGAACCGCGCTCATCGCAATGTCCTTCAATTTTCACCTTAAGCATCGGTGTCGATTTCAGGATCATGGCATTCTGCTTCAGAGTCGCACGGGTGACATCTGACAAGACATAAGAGTCAAAGTCAAAATAGACCCGGGTCAAGTCGGAGACGGTGGCCATGGTCTTTTCCATAGCCGGAGTCTCAGTGATAGCGGTTTCGGTCATCCCGGAATCGTTCATGCCGGTGTCGGCTGTCTGCTCAGACGCCACCGGTGCCTTTGTGGTCATATCTTCCGTAGGTTTCTTTGCACAACCAACCGCCAAAAGGGTAACAATGGCTAACACTAAAGCAAAACGCAACATTCTAAAATTTCTCATTTTCCTAATCACTCCCTTGTTATTATCGCAACTTAGTTAACTAATGCAGTCTTATGACCTGCCGAATAAAACAGTTATAAACCGAATACTGTACGATTATACAGGAGCGCATGGAAAAAACAACTATCTTTACCATCGCAACGACCATGCTGGCTGCTGAGCATCGACTCCGACCGGCGAAAGTCGGTGGATACCGGTCCCATCAGCACGCATGACTTGAATCGATTTACGTCCATTCCACTCGGAGGTATAAACCAGAAACCTTCCATCCGGACTCCAGGCCGGATGCTCACTATTGCCGCCACCAAAGGTCAGCCGGCGTTCATCGCTCCCATCAACACGAATCGTATAAATATCAAAGACCCCGTCTATCATCCTGGAAAATGCGATACGATCCCCGCGCGGACTCCAGGCCGGGGTGGCGTTATATTTGCCGTTATGGGTTAAGCGCTCAGCTTCGTTGCTCCCCACATCACTGATAAAAACATTCGGATTCCCCTGACGATCAGAGACAAAAGCGATCTGCTTTCCATCCGGACTCCAGGTCGGATTGATATCGATCCCCCAGGAGCTTGCCAACTTGCCATTTAATTTACCGCTGTTACTGAGTCGATAGATCTCCGGATTGCCCTCAAAGGAGAGTGAGACGGCGAGGCCGTCGCCTCCCGGATTATTACGGGCGGTAACATTAAGCCCCTTGCGCGCTGAGAGTATCGTCTCCTTACCGCTACTCAGTTCCTGGCGGTAGAGATCCGGATTCCCGCTCTTGTAGGAGGTGTAGACGATCTGTTTTGCGTCCGGTGTAAAATCCGGGTTGAGCACGATACTGCGATGATCGGTCAGGCGCTGATCACTAAAACCGTCGCTGTCCATCAGGTAGAGCTCACGCTTGCCGGTACGCATTGAGATGTAGGCGATCTTGGTATTGAATGGTCCGGGGATGCCGGTCAGCTCTTGCAGCACCAGATCGGCAAACTTATGCGCCATACGGCGCAGATCCTTAACCTTGCCGACATAACGACGACCGGTCGATAGACGACGACGCTGCACATCGAACAGCCGCGCTTCGACCACCAGTTCATCGCCGCGGACCGCATATGTCCCCTTGATCAGACTTTCAGCACCGAGCATCCGCCACTGTTCGAAATCGACATCGATGCTGAGCAGACCTACTTTTTGCGCATCGGAGAGAAAAGCGGCCGGATCGACCAGGTTGAAGATCCCGGAGAAATCGAGGTCATTGGTCAGAACCGCTTCAATTTCACGAGCGATTTCAGGATGCGATGTTCCCGCCTGCGGCAGGAAACGGGTCAGAGCGAGCGGGATGGTCTGCTGGCCAGGGGCGCTGATTTCGATATCGGCCCGTGCACCAACAGTCATCAAGAAAGGGAGAATAATAGAGAGATAAAAAAGAAACCGCTTCATTTATTGATCCAAGAGATCTTTGAGGTTAAAAGTAATGTCCTGAGTCCAGTTATCCTGCGGCGGCTCGAACGGCAACTGCATCTCTTTAAGGATTGCCTTTTTAATCGAATCGTCGAAGCGTGATTCACCAGACGACGTCAGCACTTCAAAATTGACCAACTGGCCGCTTCGGCTGTAAACCACCCTGACCTTGGTTTCGGCATCCACGTTGCGAACCTGAGAGAGGGAGAGGCTCCAATTCGCCGTGACAAATGCCTTCAGATAAGTTTGATATGAGGATCCGGCCTCATCACCTTGGGCATCCGGTTCACCAAGCGGTACGTCGGGTGCGAGGGTGTCCTCTTCGCGACTGTCGCCTGACGCCAGCGCAGCCAGCTTCTGTTTAAGCTCTTCGCGCACCTGCTCCCGCTGCATCGCAGCGAGTTTTTTCTGGAGGGCAGAATTATTAGCATCATTGACCTGACGCTTGACGCTCTCTGGTTGCGGCTGACTTGTCTTGACGTCCGGTTTAACCGGAGCCTGTTTAACGGTTGGCTTGACCACCGGTTTAACTGGAACCCGTTTAACGGTTGGCTTCTTTTCCGGTTTAGTGACAGGCTTTTTAGTCGCCTTCGGCCGGGCATCAGGCCGACCGGCCTGCGGATTGGCAACCGGCATTTGCGTCAGGTCAACATAGTAGACCGGGCGCTGATCACGCTCACTATTAAAAACGAGGGCGCCGGAAAAGATGATGAACAGCAGCAGATGCAGCCCGAGTGAGATCAGAAGCATTCGTCCAAACTTCGGTTCCCTCATCGGGCTGGTGCCGCGGCGTATATAACGATTCCCGCTCATGCCGGGTACGGTTTCTCCATAGGACTCAAAGGTTACGGCTTGGGCGGCTGGGTCACCATGCCGACCTTGTTGATGCCGGCCTTGCGAACAGCAGCCATCACCTGCATGACGCGTCCGTAACTGACCGCACTATCCGCCTCGAGCAGCACCTCTTTTTCCTTGCGGTCCTTCATGATCTGCAACAGCAACGGCACCAGCTTGTCAGGATTTTTAATCGTCGACTGGCCGACCGAGATCGTCCCCTTTTTATAGACGGACACCAGTAGCGCCTCCCCCTTGCTGGCGATCCCGGGTGAATCGGCAACTTCCGGCAGATTGACGTCAAACCCCTGATCGAGCATCGGTGCGGTCATCATAAAGATGATCAACAGCACCAGCATGACATCGACAAACGGCGTCACATTGATCTGCGACAGCGTCTTGCGTCCATTGTTGTCTCGCCGGCCGATATCCATTCAGCTTCTCCGCCCCATATGCTCGACGATAATGAGAAATTCCTGAGAAAAGTTGTCCATCTCCCCGGTCAGGACATTGACCTTGTTGACAAAATGATTATAGGCGACGACCGCCGGGATTGCCGCCACCAGGCCGATAGCAGTGGCGATCAAAGCTTCGGATATCCCCGGGGCGACCACCGCCAGTGATGCGCTTCCTGTTTGGCCGATACTCCGGAAGGAATCCATAATCCCCCAGACCGTGCCGAACAGACCGATGAACGGGGCGGTCGAACCGGTGGTGGCGAGAAAAGTGAGGTATTTTTCGAGCCGGTGCGTCTCCTGGGTCGAGGCGCGGCGCAGGGCACGGGCGACATTTTCCGCCCGACCGAGATCGGCCATCGGTTCATGGTCATCCCCTTCGACTTTTTTCTGCCCCCGGAGCAGTTCCTGATAACCGTCACGAAACAGCACCGTCAGCGGTGACGCGGCAAAAGCTCCGGCCCCCTGTTGGATCAGATCGAAACGTTTCTTACTCCAGAAGAAATCGAGAAAGCGTTCCGAATCCCGGCTCGCGAGGTGAATACTCCGGAGTTTAAAGAATATAATTGTCCAGGAGACAACTGAGAAGTAAACCAGAACAAGCAGAACCAGCTTCACGACAAGACCGGCACCCGATATTAGATCCAAAAGAGACCTCCTTATACGTTACGAGATAACCGGCAGTATCGGTCAACCTCGTTCAATATGTCAATGTTGCACATTTAAACCTCGACGACTGAACCCAAATGCCGTCGAACATAATCAGCGGTTGTTGAGTCGGGAGAACGAACCAACAGCCGTCGCAGACTGACGATATCATCGACATCTTCCCAACCGCCCTGTTCGCTGTATTTCAGATCCGCCGCAACTGCCCGCTGGCAGGTCTGAAGCAGAACCTTGTCTGTACTCCAGTCTATATTCTGAAAGACTTGTGGATAAGGGCGACGATTGCCGATCAAGACATAGCCGCCATCGCTGGCCGGGATCGTAACAACGTCGCTTTCACCAAGGGCTGAAAAAGCAGCCTCAATCTGGACGAACGGGAGATCAGGGCTATCACTGCCGATCAACGCCGCTGCTGCAGGTTGGAGGGAGTGTAGCCGGTCGAGCGCCGCAGTCATCCGGTCCCCGAGATCACCATCACTCTGACAAATTCTGGGGAGCTGCGGAAAGGCTTTTTCAAAGTATTCTTCGTCGCCGGAATAGAACAGGACGACGTTGTAAGCGGCACCCTGCACCCGCTCAACCGTTTCATGCAGAGCGACCCGATAGAGCTCCGTCGCCTGGTCAGGCGTTAAAGGTGGGGTGAGTCTGGTCTTGACCCGACCGGGGATCGGTTCCTTGACGAAAATACCTAAACAGAGTTTCATTTATATATCTCAAAAATACGTAACAGCTGAAAGTGACAAAAGATATCCACTGTTTCCACACACTTATCCACAGAGTGTCAACGCGCTTTCCTTTCAACCTGTGCGTAGGCTGAATGGTTGTGAATCGATTCGAAATTCTCACATTGAATCTTGAACCAGGTGATCTCTTTGACCCCGCTCAGCTTCAGCGTGACCTCGCGAACGATATCCTCGACAAACATCGGATTATCGTAAGCCTGCTCGGTCACCGCTTTCTCATCCTCACGCTTGAGAAGAGAGTAGACCGGTGAACTGGCACACGACTCGACCCACTCAATCAAATCTTCAATCCAGATATGCTGACTGTAGCGGATCTGCACTCGGATCTCGCTCCGCTGATTATGGGCACCGCGTTCACTGATCTCCTTGGAGCAAGGGCAGAGAGAGGTAACCGGAACGGTGACACCGAGGACAAAATCGCTCGTCTCGCCAAGACTCCCCAACATCTGACACTGATACGCCATCAGACTCCGGGCTCCGGAAACCGGCGCCTGTTTTTCGATGAAATAGGGGAATTTGAATTCGAGGTGAGCACAACTCGCTTCGAGGTGGTCTTTCATCTCCTGAAGGATCGTATCCATCCGCTCAATACTGATTTCACCATGATACTGGTTGAGAATCTCGATGAACCGGCTCATGTGCGTCCCCTTGAAGTGGTGCGGGAGGTCGACGTACATGTTGATCCGGGCAACGGTGCTTTGCCGGTCCCGGTTTTTATCCTGCACCACGATCGGGTAGCTGATCCCCTTCACCCCAACCTTATCAATGGCGATGTTGCGTCCGTCCGGTGCATTCTGCAGATCCGGCATACTCATAAGCTTTCTCCATCGACGTAAGCGATCGGATCGGTCGCTCCGGCCTCGGAAAACCCCTTCAGCCGCAGCTGACAGGAGTCGCAATGCCCACACGATAAACCCTGAGGAGTCGGGTCGTAACAGGAGAGGGTCAAGCCATAATCGACGCCAAGACTGATTCCACGTCGGACGATATCTGCTTTGGTCGACTGTTGCAACGGAGCGTGAATCTTAAAAGCGTTTTTTTCAACTCCGGCGCGAGTCGCCAGATTGGCCATCGTTTCAAAGGCGGCAATAAACTCCGGGCGACAATCCGGGTAGCCGGAATAATCGAGAGCGTTCACTCCGATATAGATATCAAAGGCACCAATCACTTCGGCCCAGGCCAGCGCAAAAGAGAGAAAAACCGTATTGCGGGCCGGAACGTAGGTAATCGGGATTTCTGTATCGACCGGGCGGTCTTTCGGTACATCGATATCAGCGGTCAGTGCGCTCCCACCGAACTGACGTAGATCGATCTGCACCACCCGGTGCTCATAAGCACCAATTTTCGATGCAGAGCGCCGGGCGAGTTCCAACTCCTGCACATGCCTTTGGCCATAATCAAAACTGAGGGCATACGGTTCAAACCCTTCGCTTCTGGCGATCGCCAGACAGGTCGTCGAATCGAGCCCACCACTATAGAGGACAACTGCTTTTTTATTCATAGTTCAATACACCTCGAAAAAATCACCGCTACCGAGCCGATGTACCTTCATCAGGTTGGTCGTGCCGGCATCAGAAACCGGACTCCCCATGGTTATCACCACCACATCACCTCGTTTGAGAACCCCTGCATCCAGAACCGCCTGCTCAACCGACCGGATCTGGGTTTCCGTATCCCCCTCAATATCCACGCGAAGCGAGCGCACACTTCGGTACAGCGCCATCCGCCTGCGGACCGACTGTGATGGTGTCACCGCATAGACCGGCAATTCCGGTCGATATTTAGCCACCAGGGCGGCAGTACTGCCGGTCTGGGTAAAGGCAAGAATCGCCGCAGCGCCGACCATTTCAGCAACCCGACAGGCGGCCTGACCGATCGCATCAGGCAACCAGCGATAGCTGCCGGTCTCATTCAACCGCCGAAACGACTGCGGCCAGAGCTGCGGGTCACTCTCAATATCGGCCGCAACCCGAACCATTAGCCGAACCGCTTCGATCGGGTAGGCTCCGGCGGCCGTTTCACCGGAGAGCATGATGGCGTCGGTCCCGTCGAGAATAGCATTTGCGACATCCGAAGTTTCAGCACGGGTCGGGCGCGGATTACTGATCATACTCTCCAGCATTTGGGTCGCAGTAATCACCGGCTTGCCGGCAGCATTGCAGGCACGAATGATCCGCTTCTGAATCAAAGGGACTTTTTCCGGCGGAATCTCGACACCAAGGTCGCCGCGGGCGACCATAATGCCGTCCGACACAGCCAGGATGGCATCGAAATGTTCAACCGCCTCCGGCTTTTCAATTTTGGCAATCACCTTAATCGGTGAACTTTCGGCAAATAAGTGCTGCTTGAGAGCTGCAACATCGGCGGCTGATCTAACGAACGACAGGGCGATATAATCGACCCCCTCATGGATGCAGAAACTCAAGTCCTCATTATCTTTGTCGGTCAGTGCTGGTGCAGAAACTGCGACTCCGGGGAGATTTATCCCTTTATTGTTCTTGAGCAGACCACCGATCACCACCTCGCAACGCACTTCATCCGCCACAATTTCCAGAACCTTCAGTTCGAGCAGACCATCATCGAGGAGGATCTGGTCCCCCGTATTTACATCCCGCGGCAGGTTCATATAAGTCGTCGAGATCAAATCGGTGCGTCCCTTTTTTTCGATCGGCGAAATCGCCACAAGCTGACCGGCAACCAGATCCATACAACCGCCGTCAAGCTGACCCACACGGATCTTTGGCCCCTGCAGGTCTCCAAGTATCGCGACCGCCTTTTTCATAACCCCGGAGATATTGCGTATGCGCTGAATGATCTCTTTTTTTTGAGCTTGCTCACCGTGCGAAAAGTTAAGGCGGAAGACATCGGTCCCTGCCACCATCATAGCGGTCAACATCTCCTCTGATTCACACGCCGGGCCGACAGTTGCGACGATTTTGGTATGACGATAAACCATGGTCTCTCTTTTTTTATTATCCGGTTAGTTGCTGCCTCTTTTTGATAACCCGACATGAATCATTTGATTCATGTCGATCAACGGTGCCGGTAGCTCCCTTTATAGGCTTTATGTTTTTTGTCCGGGCTACGATGACATTTAAAACAGGTCTGGTTGGTCAATTCACGCTGTTCCTGAGGGACCGGTTCTGCCTCCAGAGACGAGGGCTGTTGCCAGGCGAGTTTCCCGGTCTCATCATTTAGATCTACCGGCTTGTAAAGAATTTGCCAGTCGCCGTTAATCGGAACCTGATGACACTCACTGCACCCTTCCGGTGCCGGTATTTTTGCCCACGAAGTGAACATGGCACAACCGGCTAATAACAGGCAAATTAAAAGGGTCGCTCGTCGCACGTATCTGATCATATTTTCTCCCAACTCTTAACAAACAACTCTTGTTTAGGTACTCTCCACAACTTGCCGCAAATATAGCACAGCATCGGTACAGGACAAGCTAAATCATTGCTTGAATTACCAGCCTTATGCTACCGTGCTACGTTATGGATAATGCAACAGAAAAAAAACAGTCATGGACCTTGAGACGTTCGTTCCTTCTGCTTTTAACCGTCTCTGCGGTCTTTTCCCTCTCCTGCGTTTTAGCCCTTGTTGGCGCGTACCTCTACGTCTCAGGCAGTCTGCCGCGAGTCGAAACCTTGGCCGATTATCGTCCACCGATCATCACCAAGGTTCTGAGCGATGATGGAACAACAATTGCTGAATTCGCTCGCGAACGCCGGATTGTGGTCCCGGTGGAACGGATGCCAAAACAGTTGATTCAAGCTTTTGTTTCTGCCGAAGACTCCAACTTTTTCAATCATTCTGGAATTGACCTGGTCTCTATCCTGCGGGCTGCGATTAAGAACGTCATCGCTGGCGGAATCGTGCAGGGGGGGAGCACCATTACCCAGCAGGTCGCAAAAAGTCTCCTCCTCTCACCCGCGAAAAAATTTAAACGCAAATTCAAAGAGGCTATTCTCGCTTGGCGTATGGAGAAAACGCTCACCAAGGAAGAGATTCTTCATCTCTATCTGAACCAGCTTTATCTCGGTCATCGTGCCTACGGCGTTCAAGCGGCGGCCGAAAACTATTTTGACAAAAACGTCGAAGATCTGACCTTGGCAGAATGTTCCATTCTCGCTGGCCTGCCGCAGGCACCGAGTCGTTATTCACCGTACAACCACTTCGACAAGGCCAAGGTACGTCAAAAATATGTTCTCAATCGCATGGTTGAGGAGGGGTACATCACTCAGGCCGAAGCCGATGCGGCTGAGGCTGAGCCCCTCACCATCCAGCCGAGAATCAATGCTCATATTGCCAAAGCGTACTACTTTACCGAGCAGGTTCGTCGTTACCTCGAGACCAACTATAGTCAAGACATTCTGGAGACGCAGGGGTTGACTGTGCACACCTCTATGAGCGCCAGTATGCAGGAGGCTGCCCAGATCGCTGTCAGACAAAACCTGCGAGATCACGATAAACGAAGAGGCTTCCGGGGTCCGGAGCAGGTCCTGTCTGAAGTCGAGGCAGAGGAGTTCCTCCTCCAGCAGACCGAGCAACTTAGCAATAATCGGCCCGTTACAGGAGAGCGGATTAATGCCGTTCTGATCGGCAGTGATGCAGAGCAGTTACGGGTGAAAATCGGGAATCTCTCCGGTTTTATTCAACTCTCATCCATGGAGTGGGCCGGTAACATTAAGGTCGTCGACAACAGTGCCGATCCGACCCGTGATCCAGAGGCGAGGATCAAACAGCTCCCGATCGGTTCGATTCTTCAGGTTCGAATCGAAGATTTTCTGGAAGACGGGAACCTGTTATTAACCTTGGAACAGGCTCCGCTCGCACAGGGTGCGCTGGTTGCCCTCGACCCTCAGACCGGTTTGGTTAAAGCGATGGTTGGCGGTTACGATTTTTTTGAGAGCCAATTCAACCGAGTCCTGCAAGCTTACAGGCTACCGGGGTCGGCATTCAAACCGCTTATTTACTCGGCCGCGCTCGACAAAGGGTACTCTCCAGCGACGGTCATTCTTGATACGCCACTTATTTACAAAGAGAAATCCACTTCCGGTCTGGAGACCTCCTGGAAACCCAAAAATTACTCAGATAAATTTTACGGGCCGACACCCTTCCGCACAGCGTTGGCCAAATCCTATAATGTCATCACCATTAAAATCCTGGAGGATATCGGCGTCAAGTATGCGGCCAACTACGCCCGCAAGCTCGGCATCACATCCGACCTCGCAAACGATTTGACCCTCGGCCTCGGCTCTTCGGCCATCTCCCCGTTGGAGCTGGCAACCGCCTACACCGTCTTCGCAAATGGTGGTGTCAGGATCCAGCCCTCTTATATCGTCAAAGTTGTCGACCGTGACGGACGGGTGATTGAATCGATCGATCCGTCTGACTTCCCCGATGGTGTCGGAGAGAACCAGCGGTTGATCGAGTTGTCTCGCGAACGGGTCATTTCGCCAAACACCGCCTATCTGGTGAGTAACCTCCTTGAAAGTGTTGTACAGGAGGGGACCGGATGGCGGGCCAAAAAGCTGAGACGGCCGGTCGCGGCTAAAACCGGCACGACCAACGACCTCAAGGATGCCTGGTTTGCCGGATTTGTTCCGCAACTGGTTGCTGTTTCATGGGTCGGTTATGATCATGAAAAACCTCTCGGGAGAAATGAGACCGGATCCAAGGCCGCGGCTCCCGCCTGGGTCGATTTTATGCAACGAGCGCTTGTCGATATTGAACCGGTCGATTTTCCGATTCCGGATCAAATCGAATTCCACTCGGTCGACACAACGACCGGTCTGCTCGCCCCCGAGGATTCACCGGACTCCCACATTGAGGTTTTTGCTCCGGGTACCGCTCCAACTCGCTACGCCATGGAAGAAAACAAACCGAAAGCACGGGATTTTTTCCGTCTCGATCTTGAAAACAATTAATTATCGAAAACGACGAACACCGTTTCGAGGGCAACGATCCTCGATTGGACAGCGACTGCATTCCGGTGTCGGAGCCTTGCAAAACGCTCTTCCATGAAAGATCAAGGTGTGGCTCGCCCCGGTCCATTTCTCTTTCGGAAGTAGCCGGCTCAACTCATTCTCAACCTTGACCGGATCGGTCTGCCGCGTCCAGCCGAGACGGTAGGCGATCCGTTTTACATGAGTATCGACAACCATCCCCGCGATTTCAAAGGCATTACCAAGAATCACATTCGCCGTTTTCCGACCGACCCCCGCTAATGCAACCAACTGCTGAAGGTCAGCCGGAACCTCGCAACCATGCAATTCAACCAGTGCGGCCGCGCATGCAATCAGGTTTTTTGCCTTATTTCGAAAAAAACCGGTGCTATGGATGAGCTGTTCCACTGCTGTCAAATCGGCTTTCGCTAAGGCATTGGCATCAGGATAGAGCCTGAAAAACTCGGGTGTCACTTGATTCACCCTGACATCAGTACATTGTGCAGAGAGAATCGTCGCCACCAGGAGTTGGAACGGGTTGGCATGGATCAGTGCGCATTCTGCTTCCGGGTAAACTGATTCGAGACGAGCCAAGGTGTCGTGAGCTCCCGTCCGTCCGTTGCGATAGAGGCGCACCTTCGACCCCTTTTTTACTGCTACTGTCCCAGTCTCACCCATGTGCAACTTCCAGCTTGCCCGGAGCCTGAATTTTTTTTTGGTTGCGCAGATAAATTCTGTTATCAGAGGCTTGAATGGTCAGGATTAAAGGTAGATGGCGGGAGGCTTTGTAACTGACGAGGGAGTAGATGACTTTCGCGTCGAGGAGCTTTAGATCCTGCCCGATATAGGCTCGATCACGGCCGAACAGTGGGAGAAGGGCGGGATATGTTCCCCGAAAGAACGGGCTTCGGATCCTCTTCAAACCGAGATTCAGGATCATGTTTCCAGCCCCCCACCAGAAATCGGCAAAGTCACCCAGAACAAGAATCGGGCAGCAGAGTGTACTGCTGCCGAGGAAGTCTGGCCCGAGCAGCGTGGAAATTTGCCTGCGGCGCTTTTCTGGCTCGGTCGTCAAACAGACATTAAACAGATGAAGCCGTTGCCCATTATGATCCAGGTCCGCTCTTTGACATCGCCCTCCATCACCGAGATCATGGTTGCGAACTGATTTGAGAGGGTAATAGGAGAGGAAAGCGTTGGCTGAAGTTTCAGGCGCGCCATAGGAGTGCATACCAAGTTTGTCAGCAAGTCGGGAGAGATCGCCTGTTTGTACATCAATCTGTTGCAGAGCGACGATATCCGGGGCAGATTGCCCGATAACTCCCGCAATTCGATCCGGCTGAGACCGGCCATCGAATCCGGCGCAGTTCGAAACGTTGTAGGTCATTATGCGGATGCTGATCATCCGCTTCTCCTTTGTCCGCTCAAATGATATCGACTTACGGTTTTCCCCGCACAATACTCTTAACCAAAACCTCATCAACCGGCAGGTTAGCAAAGACATAATTCTTACGTATGGTCTTTACTGCTGCTATTTTATCAACAATATCCATCCCGGCAATCACTTTCCCAAAAACCGCGTAGCCATAATCGCGGACCTTGTGGTTGAGAGACTCGTTATCGGCATGATTGATAAAAAATTCGCTCGTTGCGCTATCGACCACGCTTGTACGAGCCATAGCAATTGTTCCGCGGAGGTTTTTCAAGCCATTGGCCGCCTCGTTCTTAATCGGTGCATGCCCGCTCTTTTTTTTCAGGTCGCTTGAATAACCGCCCCCTTGAATCATAAATTGCGGGATGACACGATGGAAGACCGTATCGTGATAAAAATCCTCATCAACATAACTCAAAAAGTTAGCGACCGTGATCGGTGCTTTTTCGGCATTTAACTCCAAAACAATTTTTCCGTAATTGGTTTCTATTGTCACAAAGTTGCTGACCTGAGGTTGTGAGCATCCGACAACCCCCACAAAACAGAGACAAATGATAATAAATTTCTTCATAAATAGCCCCTCCTACCCTTCCTCGGGCTTCAGATCACGAACCATCAGATCCGCAACCGACTGGCGTGCGTCTTTCCCTTCATAGAGCAATGCATACATCTGGTCGACAATTGGCGTCTCGACATCGAGTTTACGGGCTAATTGATAAGCTGACAGGGTGGTTTTAACCCCCTCGGCCACCATTTTCATATCACTTAAGATATCATCCAGTTTCTTCCCTTGGCCGAGCGCGATTCCAACGGTTCGGTTCCGTGATAAATCACCTGTACAGGTCAGAACAAGATCACCCATACCGGCCAGGCCGGAAAAAGTTAAGGCATCGGCACCTTTCGTGACACCGATACGTGCAATTTCCGCCAACCCCCTGGTAATGAGAGCAGCCCGGGTATTATGACCAAACCCAAGTCCATCTGAGACACCTGCCGCCAGAGCGATAACATTCTTCAAAGCTCCACCTATCTCAATCCCACGAACATCACTATTTGTATAAACTCTGAATTTATCAGTGCTGAAAAGCTGCTGAACACGACCGAGAACCTCTTTGTCAGCCGATGCCACAGCAACGGCTGTCGGCAACCTTTCAAAAACTTCTCGCGCAAAAGAGGGCCCAGATAAATAAGCGACTCTGTTTGAGATTGCTTTAGGCAATAACTCTTCAAAAACTTCCGACATGGTTTTCAATGTCCCGTTTTCGATCCCCTTTGAGGCCGAAACCAGTAACGTTTTGGGATCAACCAGTGCGGCGACTTCGGCCAAAATTGGGCGTAGAACCTGAGAGGGTGGGACAAATAGAACCAATTCTTTTTCATGCACAGCTTCGGCGAGATCATTTGTGAAACTAAGGTTCTTAGAGAGTTTGGCTCCGGCGAGGTAGAGATCGTTTTCCCGGCTAACGCGCATTCTTTCGACCAGATCAGACTCATAAGCCCAAAGCGTAACCAGGTAACCTTTACTTGCCAACAGATCAGCCAGCGTTGTTCCCCAACTTCCGGCACCAATGACACCAATCTGTTTCATCTCAATTTCCTTTATTTTGTAACGATCCCAAAAACCCTCGTGCATAACATTCTCAAATTGCACGCTTCTTTAATTTGATACGCTCTTCAACCTGGGTTTTTTTTCGCTCTACAGCTTCAGCGTTTGGGTAAACCCCCTCAAGATTATTTAAAATCTTAAGAGCTTCTCGCAACCGCTCCTGTTCTTCCAGAACCGAAGCGAGAGAAAATAGCGCCTCGGTCGCAAAGGGATCATCGGGAAGATCTTTTATGACTTGAAGAAAAACCTTCTCAGCCGCGCCAAGGTCACCCTCTAGAGAAAAGGTAACACCCACACGGTAACGAACCTCAGCCACATAAGAACTATCCGGCCACATTTTTAACAAGTTTTCAAATTCGATACGCGCTTGCTCGAAATTATTCACCCTGAAATAGCAATCAGCCAGTTCATAGAGAAAACGGTCAGCCGGTTTGCGCTCACGATCGACAAGCTTTTGGTAAAGAGCCGCCGCGCGGCCGTAATCACGCAGACGGTTTTTATAGATATCCGCTTCCTGCTCCAGGGCTGGCAGAACATGCGGAGAGTCAGGATACTCTTTCTCCAGACGTAAAAAAGCGAGTAGGGCTGCGTGGTACTGATTTATAAAAAGATTTTGTACTTCTCCTGCACGATAGAGCGATTTTGCAGCAAGGTCGGAATCAGGGTGTTCCTCATAGATCCGACGATACAACTCTACCGCGTTAGTATACTCCCCTTCGAGAATCAACTCCTCTGCTAAATTAAAAGAGTTGTATAAACGCTGATCAAGTGTTGCAAAATAATACCCGATACTGGCGGCCGAGATCAGAAGGAAAAGCGGAACGATTACGACCAGCAGACGGTAGAGAGGTGAATTACGCCTCTTCCGACTCAGTTCCTCCTGCAGAAGTCTCTGCTTCATCTTCTCGATCTGCCGCATCGTTCTCATCCTTTTCAGCCAGTTTGGCTACTGCAACAATTCGCTCATCGGCCTCAAGCACCATCAGACGAACGCCCATCGTATTGCGGCCGATCACTGACAACTTACCAACCGGGGTTCTAAGGACTTTACCGCGATCAGTAATAAACATCAGATCCGAATCTTCGTCAACGAGCTTAACATCGATCACCTGGCCATTGCGCTCATTGGTCTTAATGGTGATAATTCCCTTCCCACCACGACTCTGAACCCGATATTCATCGAGGCTCGTCCGTTTACCATAACCGTTTTCTGTTACCGAAACCAGAGTTGCAGATGTAGCGGCGGAAACGACCTCCATGCCGATCAAAAAATCATCCCCCACAAGCATCATGCCGCGCACGCCACGGGCCGTGCGCCCCATCGGTCTGGCATTTTCTTCCGGGAAGCGAATCGATTTGCCGCTGTGACTGGCCAGAATGATATCCATACTGCCGTCTGTGAGACGGGCGGCGATCAAACTGTCATCGTCGTCGATCGTCAGAGCGATAATCCCACCCTGACGTGGGTGCGAGTAAGACATCAGATCGGTCTTCTTCACGGTCCCTTTTCGGGTCGCAGTAATTATGAAGCGTCCCTCTTCAAAGTCCTTAACCGGAAGAATGGTCATGACTCTTTCGTCCGGTTGCAGATTAAGCAGGTTGACGATAGCCTTGCCGCGTGCCGCGCGGCCTGCCTGCGGAATTTCATGCACCTTAAGCCAGTAAAGCTTCCCTTTATTGGTAAAGAACAGGACATAGGAATGGGTCGAGGCGACAAAGAGATTCTCGACAAAATCCTCATCCTTGGTTTTCATTCCGGTCTGCCCTTTACCACCGCGGCGCTGCGCGCGATAGAGGGAGACAGCATTGCGCTTGACGTAACCGGTGTGTGAAACGGTGACCACCATCTCCTCATCGACGATCAGGTCTTCGAGAGAGAGGTCAGCCGTCATTCCGATAATTTGAGTCCGGCGCTCATTGGCAAACCGCTCCTTGATTTCGATCAGTTCGTCCTTTATGATCTTCATGATCTCGACGTCGCTGGCCAAAATCTCCTTGAGACGAGCAATTATAGCTAAAACTTCCCGATACTCGTCGATTATCTTGTCTCGTTCGAGTCCGGTCAAACGGTGCAGACGCATATCGAGAATCGCCTGCGCCTGAATCTCGGAGAGGCCGAATTGGGCGACCAATTTCCCTTTTGCCTCGGCCGAGTTGGCACTCGACTTGATCGTCTTGATCACCTCGTCAAGATTCTCCAGGGCAATCTTCAACCCCTCGAGAATGTGTGCTCGCGCCTCGGCTTTTTTCAGGTCGAAGATACAACGTCGGGTAACGATCTCCTTGCGGTGTTCAATAAAATGATCGAGCACTTCGCGCAGGGTCAAAACGTGCGGTCGGCCATTAACGATCGCCAGCATTATGATCCCGAATGAAGACTGCATCGGTGTCATTTTGTAGAGCTGGTTGATGATCACCTGCGGGATTGCCTCACGCTTGACCTCAACAACAATCCGCATGCCGTCACGGTCCGACTCGTCGCGCAGATCGGAAATACCTTCTATCTTCTTATCTTTGACCAGTTCTGCTATCTTTTCGATCAGCCTCGCCTTGTTAACCTGAAAAGGGATCTCTGTAACAATAATACTTTCACGACCGGTACGACTGTTTTGCTCAACCATCGCCTTGGCCCGCATCTGGATAATTCCGCGACCGGTCCGATAAGCCTCCTTAACCCCTTCCTGACCGAGGATAAAGCCCGCCGTCGGGAAGTCTGGTCCCGGGACAATGCCCACCAATTCGTCAAACTCGAGTTTAGGGTTATCAAGAATAGTGATCAGAGCAGTAATCACCTCGCCGAGGTTGTGCGGCGGGATCTTGGTCGCCATACCGACGGCGATCCCTTCTGAACCGTTGACCAACAGGTTTGGGAATTTACACGGGAGCACTAACGGCTCCTCGAGTGCCTCGTCATAGTTCGGCCCGAAGTCGACCGTCTCTTTATCAAGATCGGTCAGAAGCTCGTGCGCCAGTTTATCCATGCGGATTTCAGTGTAACGCATGGCGGCGGCAGAGTCGCCGTCGACCGAACCGAAGTTCCCCTGTCCGTCAACCAACGGATGCCGGAGCGAAAAATCCTGAGCCATTCGAACGATCGTGTCATAAACAGCAGAATCACCATGCGGGTGATACTTACCGATAACATCACCGACGATACGGGCCGATTTTTTATAAGGCTTGTTCCAATCGTTACCCAGTTCGCTCATAGCAAAAAGAACGCGACGATGGACCGGTTTCAGTCCGTCACGTACATCTGGTAGAGCCCGTCCGACAATAACGCTCATCGCATAATCCATATAGGATTTGCGCATTTCGTCTTCGATGTTTACGGTGATGCGGTTCTGTTCAGAGAGCATTTTTCCTCCACAACTACAAGCTTCCCGAAGCGTAGCTTCGGGTCGCGATTTTTTTTCTTAATTTAGACGTCGAGATTCGAAACATTCAGAGCGTTCTGCTCAATAAACCTACGCCGCGGTTCAACCTGATCTCCCATAAGGATGGTAAAAATTTCGTCTGCTTCAACAGCATCCTCAATTTTAACTTGTAGCAGAACCCGCTTCTCCGGATCCATCGTCGTCTCCCAGAGTTGATCCGGGTTCATTTCTCCCAACCCTTTGTAACGCTGGATATACTGCCCTTTTTTTGCCTTGGCCAAAACATAATCGAGCAGTTGCTGCCTTTCATCAACAATCTTATCCTCTTTTCCTTCAGAGGAGATTATCGTCTGTTCCCCGTAACATACATCCTCGACCAGTTTATAGGCCTGAATTAAAAGTTTCTGCTCGTACATCGACAGACTTTCAAGAACCTTCTGATCGATGCGAAAACGAAGATTCCCTTTGGTAAAGAGGATACGTGGCGGATCATCAAACACTTCGAACGAAGCGTTCGGCTCTATCTCCTTTAATTTCTCTGCCAATGGAGTCAGGTCGGTCAGATCAGCAAAACCATTCTGCAATTTACCGCGAACAAAAACATTCAAAACCTCGCGATTAATCCCTTTATTCAACATCTTGTCGAAATGGGTGTTGTAGTCGATGATATTGCGCAGGGTCGGAATAATCTGTTTACCGCGGAGCATTTTCCCACCCTTCTCCATCTCGACCGAGACCCCCTCGACCCCTTCGTTGAGCAGGTATTCGAGCAGCGCCGGATCATCTTTGAGATAGAGCTCTTTTTTTCCCCGTTTTAACTTGTAAAGCGGCGGCTGAGCTATATAAAGATTGCCGCGCTCAACCAACTCCGGCATCTGCCGGAAGAAGAAAGTGAGAAGCAGAGTTCGGATATGTGAACCATCAACGTCGGCGTCGGTCATGATGATGATACGGCTGTAGCGAAGTTTCGCAATATCGAAAGCATCCTTGCCGATACTGGTGCCGAGGGCTGTGATCAAAGTCCGAATTTCATTACTGGTCAGCATCTTGTCAAAACGTGCTTTTTCGACGTTGAGTATCTTCCCTTTGAGCGGCAAAATAGCCTGATAACGACGATCCCGACCCTGTTTAGCGCTGCCGCCGGCAGAATCACCCTCGACCAGATAAATTTCGCAAAGAGCCGGATCCTTCTCCTGGCAGTCGGCCAGTTTACCCGGCAGAGCCAGTCCATCCAAAGCCCCTTTTCGGCGGGTCAGATCGCGTGCCTTACGTGCCGCTTCACGAGCCCGCGCCGCATCGATCCCTTTTTCTAAAATCCGTCTCGCTATTTTCGGATTCTCCTCAAGATAACTGGCCAATTTTTCGTTCATCAAGGTTTCGACATACCCTTTGATTTCCGAATTACCGAGCTTGGTTTTGGTCTGGCCCTCAAACTGTGGTTCAGAAACCTTGATAGAAATTACGGCAGCCATCCCTTCACGCAGATCATCACCGGAAATTGCCGTTTTAACGTTTTTTAAGAGATTATTTGCTGTGGCGTATGTGTTCATGGTCCGCGTCAGCGCCGCCTTAAATCCGACCAGGTGGGTTCCCCCTTCATGGGTATTGATATTGTTGGCAAAGGCAAATATTTTTTCATCGTAGCCCTCGTTGTACTGGATAGCGACCTCAATTTCTACCCCGCCTCGGGTTCCGCTACAAAAGATCGGCTTCGGATGAATCGGGGTTTTGGCCCGGTTTAGATATTCAACAAAGGTTTCAATACCACCTTCGTAATGAAAATCGTGTTTTTTATCTGTGCGCTCATCGAGAATATGGATTTTGAGCCCGGCATTAAGAAATGCGAGCTCGCGCAGACGCTGCGACAGAGTTTCAAATGAGAACTCCGTCGACTCAAAAATTTCAGGGTCGGGCCAGAAAATAATACGTGTCCCGCGACGTTTCGTTTCACCATCTTCCCTCAAAGGTAATTTTGGAACCCCTCGCTCATAACTCTGCCGATAGATCTTACCGTCACGACGAATTTCGAGCTCCAATACACTCGAGAGGGCATTGACAACCGAAACCCCGACACCATGCAAACCACCAGAAACCTTATATGAGTCACTGTCAAATTTACCACCGGCATGCAGTACCGTCATTACGACCTCTGCAGCTGATTTATTTTGACCTTTATGTATATCGACCGGTATCCCACGACCATTGTCGCTCACGGTTACTGAACCGTCGATATGTATAATAATCTCAATTTCATCACAATAACCGGCCAATGCCTCATCTATGGCGTTATCAACAACCTCGTAAACCAGATGGTGTAAACCCTGCGTACTGGTCGAGCCTATATACATCGCCGGGCGTTTCCGAACAGCTGATAAACCTTCTAGAACTTTAATACTATCTGCCTTATAATTTGATACTGTTTCGTTGGCCATGGCCACCCCGTCTATTTTTGTATGCTGTGGAGAACACCGTTCTTCACGTGAAAATAAGAGCCTTTACTTATACCGCTATTAACCAGAGGTTCTTTCTCTGTTGTCGTGATAAACACTTGTCCCTGCATTTTTAATAAAAATTCAAAAAAATATTCCTGACGTTGTTGATCAAGTTCACCTAATAGATCGTCCAACAGTAGCAGTGGCGGTTCTTTATAGCGTTTTTCCAGATTAATAACTTGTGCAATTTTTAATGATAAAATAAATGAGCGTTGCTGCCCCTGCGAACCAAATTCGCGAAGTGACCGCTCTTCGAGTAGAAAGTTGATATCATCACGGTGCGGTCCATTCAACGTTATTCCATATTTTTGTTCCTGATCTTTTTGCCGGCGAAGTTCATCTGAAAATTCGCTTTCAAGTCTGTCCAACGTTGAAATTTCGGATTTATAAAAAATGTCCGCCTGTTCACACCCACCGCTTATATGTTTGTAGCAGTCTAAAAATTCGCAATAAATAGATTCAATATAATTTTTACGATCTAAACGTATTTGTGCTCCGGTCTTTATTAAGGCGGCTGTCCACGGAGTTAATTCTGCCTCAGGTTTTCTTTCTTTAAGTATTTTATTACGTTGCCTGAGTTGCCGGTCGTAATTCTGAACAGTCTTTAAAAACCCGGGTATCACCTGAAAAACCGCTCGATCAATCAGACGTCTACGACCAGCCGGTCCGCCTTTAACTAGACTCACCTCTTCCGGAGAAAAAATAACGGGTCGTAAACAGTTAAGATAATTATCTGGCTGACTGACTATTTTTCCATTTAACCGTGCCGTTTTCCCCTCTTTATTTATATCGAGGCACATTTCATCTGCGACTTTATTTCGTAGTGAATGTCCTTTTATCCTCGCTTCTAAAGAACATCGTCCGATCAAGTCTTTATTATGGGTCGTTCTGAAACTCTTAAGACTGCCGAGAAGACAGATGCTTTCCAGGAGATTTGTTTTCCCTTGGGCATTTTGGCCGTAAAAAATATTAAAAAAACGATCCGGTTTAAAATCTATTTTTTCAATATTTCTAAAATTACTAAGCGTAAGTTGCGTAAGCTGCATAAATAAAAAAATAAATATTTTTTATAGTCGCATAGGCATTATTACAGAGATAAATCCATCATCCCCTTCAGGAGTGATTAAACCAGGTGACATATTGTCTTTGACCGCTAATTTTATATTTTCACATTCTAAAGTTTGAATGATATCAATCATATAACGGGCATTTAAACCAATTGTAATTTCTGGCCCGGAATAAGTGATTTCCATTTCTTCTCGTGCATCTCCGATCTCTGGATTTGAAGAAGAGACATCAAGTTTATTTTTTTTGAGTTCTATTTTTACACCTTTTGATTTTTCGCTCAAAAGAATAGACATCCTTTTTAAAACATGTAAAAACAAATTTCTGTTAATAACAGCTATATCTTCGTTATTTTTTGGAATAACTCTATTGTAATCAGGAAAATCCCCATTAACTAAACGCATGATTACGACTGTGTTTTCTTTAATTACAACAACACTATTGTCTATAAAACCCAGTAAAATATTTTCTTCACTATCCTCTGCAATTTTTTTCAGTTCATGAATACCTTTTCTCGGAAGAATAATTCCCTGATCAAGTTCTTCTATTTGAGGTATTTCCATATTTCGTTGAATCATTGCAAGCCTATGTCCGTCAGTGGCAACAAGGCGTAACATGTTATTTTCACCCTCTATAATCTTTTTAAAATAAATGCCATTTAAATTATATTTGATTTCATCATTAGAAATGGAAAAAAAGGTTTTTTCAATCATTTCATTTAGTAATGAACCGTTAACAGGTATCATTTTATTTTTATCAGCGTCTGGAAAATGTGGGAATTCATCAGAAGAGAGCCCAACTATATTGAACAGTGATTTACCACAACTGATTTCAATCCATGAATTATCTTTGGATTTAAAAATTACTTCTTTTTCAGGTAATTCTTTGATTATTTCATATATTTTCTTTGCAGAGACCGTAATTTTACCTGATTCATTTATGACAGCTGGATAAGATGCACGCATTCCTACTTCAAGATCTGTGGCTGTTAAATAAATATTGTTTTGGTCTGCTTCTATTAAAACATTAGATAAAATAGGAATCGTATTTCTTTTTTCTACTATTCCTTGAACCCTGGCGAGACCTTTTAAAAAAACTTCTTTTTCTATGGAAAATTTCATATTGGCTCCAATCAACAGCGCTTATTATTATTATTTATTATGTTTAAAAACATAGTAGTAGTAACAGTTGCCTGTTTATTTGTTTATATCTGTTATCAAACCGCTTATATAGTCACTTTATCTTGTGTATAAAACAGGTCAAAATAAAATGATAAAGTCGCTAAATTGTGGATAAATATTTTTTTTTGGTTTGTCCACAATTCATAAGACATCTTATCTACATGTTTTAAACAGCCTTTATTTGATAAGGCTTTTCTTTAAATCTTCAATTGTTGATCTGAGTTGATGATCTTCTATCATCACTTTATCAATTTTTTTAATAGCATGTATTATTGTTGAATGATCTTTTCCGCCAAATTGCTGCCCTATATCAGGATAAGAATGAGCTGTCAGTATTCGTGTTAAATACATAGCAACTTGTCTTGCAAGTACCAGAGCTTTATGTCTTTTAGCAGATTTTAATTCCGATACTTTCAAACCGTAATATGCTGCAACTATCTTCTGTATTTGTTCTGTTGATACGGCTTTATTTTTCTCAACCAAAATATCTTTGAGAACATTTTTTGCCATATCAATATTTATAGGAGTCGATGTTAAACTAGCAAAAGCTCCAATTCTTATTAAATAACCTTCTAATTCTCTGACATTACTACTGACTGAGTTAGCTAAAAAAAGGGCCACATCTTCAGTAATATCTATTCCATTTTGTTCAGCTTTCATTTTAAGAATGGCTAATTTCGTTTCAACATCTGGGGATTGAATATCCGCTATCAGGCCCCATTCGAATCTTGAACGGAGTCTTTCTTCTAATCCAGGTATTTCTTTCGGGAATTTATCAGATGTCACAACAATCTGTTTATGTGATTCATATAAAGAATTAAAAGTATGAAAAAATTCTTCCTGAGTTCTTTCTTTACCAGCTATAAATTGAATGTCATCGATAAGTAGAACATCCATAGATCTAAACTTATCTCTAAATTTATCCATTTTATTATAACGAAGTGAATTGATAAGTTCGTTCATAAATTTTTCTGATGTGTAATAGCAAATAGAAGCATTTGGATCTTTTTTTAAAATTTCAGTCCCTATTGCATTAACTAAATGTGTTTTACCTAGACCTACACCACCATATATAAAAAGTGGGTTATATGTGGTCGCAGGGTTATTTGCTACTGCCATTGCTGCAGCATAAGCAAATTGGTTAGATGATCCGGTTACAAATTCATTAAAAGTATATTTATTATTTAAATTAATAGTTTGTGCGCGAATAGGAGAATTTTTAACTATTTCTTCTTTTACTACCGGTGTTTGTTCTTCTTCTTTATTTTTTTTGTTTGCATTTATATCTGGACTATATATTTCAAACTCAATTTTATAATCACTACCATCGATTTCAAATATTGTTTCCGTGATGGTGTTTGAATAATTTTCTTTTATCCAATCCAAAAAAAATTTATTTGGAACCTGAAGTTTTATACAATTATCCCTTATATATAAAAATATAATGGGCTTTATCCATGTAGTAAAATGTTGGGGATTAAGAACTTTTTCTAATTTATCGAGAGTTTTCCCCCATATTTTATTTTTGGTCATTAATTGTATACCAATGTCTGTAAATACCTTTGAAATTGATTTATTTAACTTGAATTTTTATCCACAAGTTTTTTAACAGGTGTGGATAAAGTTTAAAAAGATATGATTGTGTTGAATTTGTTATTCTTTTGTAATCTAAATTAGAATTCTTTTTCAACGTTTAAAATTATCAAAGCCCCCTTCTTTATGCAAGGTTTATTTCTTTGATCTTTACTCACTTTTACCTTATTTTTTATAAAATTATTTATATTTTTTTATAAAAAAATTGACTTTATTTAAAATAAATGCTTAGTAATGCTCTTTACACTTGTTTGATTTACATATTGTTACTTAAAAATAAATCAAAATATATTTAGAAAATATAAATGGAAAATTAATAGGAGATTTAGATAATTATGTCAAAACGTACTTTCCAACCGAGCCGCATTAAACGTAAGCGTACCCATGGTTTTAGAAAAAGGATGCAATCTCCTACCGGTCGAACACTTATTAAACGTCGACGCGCACGTGGTAGGAAAAATCTGGCTGCTACAATTTCGTCAAAATAGGTCCTCTTTTGACACCAGGGATAAGGTTTTGTCTCCCGGCAGAACATAGGGTTAAGAGGCGCCATGATTTTCTAGTTATCAAAAAACAGGGAAAAGTACACAGAACTTCTCATTTTTTGATAATTATCGATAAAAAAAAGATTGGTGCGACTCGACTCGGAGTGACTTTAACACGAAAAATCGGAGGTGCCGTTGTTCGTAATCGAATAAAACGGTACCTCCGAGAATTTTTTAGGGTTGAATACCTGTCTTTACCGACGTCGGCTGACATCTCTATTATCGGTCTGCGGGGGGCTGAAAAACTCTCATTCAGTGATGTTCAACGTGAGCTTCAATTTCTTTTATCCTTTTAAAAGGTTCTGTTGACCGATGATTAAACATCTCGTTGTGTTTCTTATTGTTTTCTATCAACGATTTATCTCACCATTAACGGGACCATCCTGTCGTTTTTTTCCATCCTGCTCGTCCTACACTCTACAGGCAATCGATAAACATGGTCTTTTTAAGGGGCTTTGTTTATCAGTGCGTCGGATCTGCCGTTGCCACCCATGGCATCCTGGCGGATATGACCCTGTATAACTTTTTGCACCTGTTTTAATCCGGAGTTTTTAATGGAAAATAATAATAAAAATTTAATCGTTGCTGTTTTTTTGATGCTGGGCGTCTATTTCCTTTTTATGACGTTTTCCAAGACTCCAGAAGATCTGTCGTCAGTTACTGTTCCGGTTGAGCAAACACAGCTTGTAGTAGATGATGCCCCCTTGTCGCCTCTCCCTCAACCGTATGAAGTCGATCAAGTCCAGACTTTAGAGAGTGTCGAAGAACAGGATATTTTGGTAGAGACCGACCTTTATACCGCTATATTTACCAACGTTGGCGCCCGTTTAAAGTCTTTTAAATTAAAAAAATATTACAATACTGCAGAGCCTGATTCATCTCTGGTTTCGGTCGTAGATGTTACCAATCCGCGCGCCTCTACCTTACGTCTACAAGGTTTAAACGGTTTACAATTAAGTTCTGAAGCGGTTTATTCAATCCCCTCTAGATCAACATCTATATCATTGAGCGGTCATGAGCAGAAGCAGTTGGTTTTTAGCTATACCTCGTCAACCGGGGTCGTTGTCGACAAAGTCTTTATGTTGGATGCTTCGAGTTACGCCATCGGTCTCGATGTAAAGATAGAGAACAAGAGCTCAACTGCATTGCAGGGCGCGTTGGAACTCTCTCTTGTCCAGAAGTGGACAGAGGAAGATAAACCGAAACAGCGCATGGTTTTTGCCGGGACTGCAACCTATATCGATGAGTCTGTCGAAAAGGTTGAGGTTGATGACATTGTAGAGGACAAACCTTCTTACAATAACAGCGCTGTCTGGACCGCTTTTGAAAATAAATATTTCATGTCGGCCCTGGTCCCGCTTGATCCTTTTACTGATGTCCGTATACAAAACAAATCAAGCCTGGTTGAAAATATCATCACCACTCCATTACAACCCCTTAACTCCGGTGGTTCAGCTGTTTATTCCTTTATGAGCTATTTCGGACCCCGAGATAAAGCTGTTCTTGAGACCGTTGGTAATAATCTCTCCAAGGCGATCAACTACGGTTTCTTCGACCCGATTGCTTCCCCGTTAATGATGGTTCTTAATTATTTTTACGGTGTTTTTGGCAACTATGGAGTCGCGATAATCTTTCTGACTGTGATCATTAAACTTCTTTTCTGGCCTTTGACTCATAAGAGTTACGCTTCAATGAAGTCGATGCAGAAACTCAAACCGGAGATGGATAAGATTAAGGAGAAGTTTAAAAACGACCGGGCGCGTCAAGGTCAAGAGACCATGGCTCTTTACAAAGAGCACCGTGTTAACCCTATGGGTGGTTGTCTCCCTATGGTTATACAGATCCCGGTTTTTTTCGCTCTCTATCGATCCCTTTATCAAGCCATTGAATTACGCCATGCACCGTTCATGTTTTGGATCACTGATCTTTCGGCCGCTGATACATTAATAAGTGACGCTATGGGTCTCGGTTTTTCCCTCGGTCCGCTCCCTTTAATAATGGGCTTCACAATGTTCCTCCAACAGAAGATGACGCCGACGAATGCTGATCCAAATATGGCAAAAATGATGCTTTTCATGCCGGTTATTTTTACTTTCATGTTTCTCAGTTTCCCTTCCGGTCTTGTTATCTACTGGTTGATCAATAACCTGTTAACTATCGCACAACAGTATTATATTCATCGGACGATGTCCTGACTGTGACACTTTTTGGGTCCGCCCTCACCGGCGGACCGGGTGATCTCTACTTTGATTCAAAATAATAAAACAATAGTCGCTCCGGCGACTGCTGCCGGTGAAGGTGGCATAGGGGTTGTCCGCCTTTCTGGTAAACAGTCCCTCTCTACCTTGCTTCGCTTTTTTACCCCCTCCTCCCCTTTTGACCAACCGAAATCACACAGGCTTTACCACGGTTATCTCCGCTCTTCTGAAGGTCTCCAGGTTGACGAAGTGATGGCTGTTTATATGCGTAGTCCGAATTCTTACACAGGCGAAGATGTGGTCGAGGTTCATTGTCACGGTGGACAGTTGATTGTTCGTAAGGTTCTCGACCTTTTTCTTGATGCCGGGCTGGTATTAGCACAACCTGGTGAGTTCACCCTCCGGGCTTTTACGAATGGACGGATTGATCTCTCTCAAGCCGAGGCGGTTATCGATGTTATCCGTTCACGTTCAGATGACGCGGCACAGCTTGCTTTGCGACAGATGGATGGTGTTCTTTCTAGAATTATTTATTCTTTTCGTGATCAATTGGTTGAAATTCTCTCTTTAGTTGAAGCACACATAGATTTTCCTGATGAAGAGATAACCCCCCCTGCTCTTGTTAATATCAACATAACCGTTTCTTCTGTTCTCCATGAAATAGACTCAATTTTACAGACTTTCGACCAGGGCCGTGTTTTACGTGAGGGGATCAGCGTTTTAATTTTAGGTCGTCCCAATGTTGGTAAGAGTTCCATTTTGAATGCGCTGCTTGGTGAATCCAGGGCTATTGTTACGGAAATACCTGGCACCACCCGTGATACGATTGAGGAGAGTCTTGTTGTTAATGGTATCCCTGTTCGTATCATTGATACCGCAGGAGTGCGCGACACTGAAGATGTTGTAGAGGCTGAGGGGGTTCGTCGGGCTCGTGAAAAATGTCAATCAGCAGATATTGTTCTGTTGGTTGTTGATGGTAGTGTCGACTTAACTCTTGATGATGATCTCGCTTTGGCCGCTTGTTCCGGGCGACAGACTCTACTTGTTGTGAACAAGTCAGATTGTGGCCTTCTTGATCTTCCAGAAAAATACAGACATCTTCAATCTGTTGCTGTTTCAGCCAAGACACGAAACGGTTTTGATGTTTTGCATGCTCTTCTGGTTGGACAGTTTGTTTCCGGTGGGGATGTTTTTGAGTCGACCATGATATCGGATCGTCGTCACCGAGAGGCTTTGTTACGCTCACATGAGGTGTTGAGTCGTTTTTTGGTCTGTGTTGAAGAAGGTCAGTCTCCGGAGTTTCTCGCTTTTGAGTTAAGGGAGGCTCTCTCTGCTCTTGGTGAGATTACCGGTGAAACGACCCCGGATGAAATTCTTGATCAGATTTTTTCTAAGTTTTGTATCGGTAAGTAAATGTTCCACGTGAAACATCTCTTTTTTAGGGCTCGTCAACAGAAATTGTGGTGGAAGTCAGGTTCAGGCAACTTGCCAAATGTATGATATGAAGCAATTTGGTAACTATTCAGCACAATTTTCGGAAAGTCCTTTAGGGGCAGAGCTATCAATACCTTTTGGAGATGATATGAACTCGGGAAGTTTGCCTTCAAACAAAAGGCGCAAAGCTTCAGACGCGGTAACGCT
>Ga0314774_1000435_pt1 | contig 34192 bp, 62 predicted proteins | sample MetaGCBIA2018_FD_204515 | JGI IMG/M metagenome (GOLD analysis project Ga0314774, IMG submission 204515) | Cryopeg brine microbial communities from Beaufort Sea near Barrow, Alaska, United States - CBIA 2018 | ecosystem: Environmental > Aquatic > Marine > Coastal | place: USA: Alaska | collected... | reverse complement strand
TTTCAAGGAGGGGTGTAGAATAAGGGAGAGGTGAGAAACACGAATAATAAAAAATTGGATGAAATGGCAAAGTTAATAGAGATTAAGAAAGAAGTAGCGAAAATTAACAAACTCTTTAAAGATATGGATATACAAGTAAAAAAATCAATTTCAACAGTAATTGAAAATGCAGCATTTATGGCTGTAACATTAAGAGAGCTTCAAGACTACTTAAATAAAAATGGATTAACAGTTGAATACCAAAATGGAGAAAATCAATTTGGTATAAAGAAGTCGGCTGAAATTGATATTTATAATACGATGATTAAAAACTTTGTATCTACTATGAAAGCAATTACTGATTTATTACCAAAGGATATTGCTAATAAAATTAAGGATGATGGGTTTGATACCTTTGTGAACAATAGATGATTAGTGCAAAAGTTGAAAAAATAGTTTATGAACTTACTTATAATCCTATAGTTGAATATTTTAACTGGATAAATAAAAATAGAAAATTTGTTTGTAAAAAAACTTATAAAGTCTATAAAGAATTAGTAAGAATTATTAATGATTCTAAATGTGAATGGGAATATGATATAAAAAAAGGGAATCATGCTTTAGAGTTTATAGAAAATTACTGTAAACATTCTAAAGGGAAAATGGGCGGTAAACCTTTTATTTTGGAGTTATGGGAAAAGGCTTTAGTTGCTGCAACCTTTGGAATTATACATAAAATAGATAATACTAGAAAATATCAAGAAGTAATGTTAATAGTAGCGAGAAAAAACGGTAAATCTACGCTAGCGGCTGCGATAGGTTTATATTTACAAATCGCAGACGGAGAACCTGGTAGTGAAGTATATGCGTGTGCTACTAAGAAAGATCAAGCTAAAATTATATGGTTAGAAGCTAAAAGAATGGTTAAGAAGTCACCAGTATTGCTAAAAAGGATTAAACCTTTAGTTGCAGAATTGGTTGCCGACTATAACGATTCTTTTTTTAGGCCATTGGGTAGGGATTCAGATTCATTAGATGGTTTAAATGTTCAGGGTGCGCTATTAGATGAAATTCATGCATGGACAGATCAAAACTTATACGATGTTATCGTGGATGGTACAAGCGCTAGAGAGCAACCGCTTATATTTGTTACTACTACCGCTGGAACTATAAGGGAAAGCGTTTATGATAGAAAATACGATGAAGCCGAAAGAATTATAAACGGATACGAAGATGCTAACGGATATAAAAATGAAAGGTTCCTTCCAGTGGTGTATGAACTTGATAATAGAAAAGAATGGACCGAAAAAGATAATTGGTATAAGCCTAATCCTGGTTTAGAAAGTATTAAGAGAATAGACCAGTTGGAAAATAAAGTTAATAAAGCAAAAGCTGATGCAAAGTTAGTAAGAAACTTATTATGTAAAGATTTTAATGTTAGAGAAACGAGTTCTGAAGCATGGTTAACCTTTGAAGAACTAAATAATACAGCAAAATTTAATTTAGAGTTATTAAAACCTAAGTATGGTATTGGTGGAGCTGATTTATCTTCAACTACAGATTTAACCTGCGCAACAGTAATATTTATGGTTCCAGGAGATAACACGATTTACGCAAAACAAATGTATTGGCTTCCTGAAGATTTATTAGAGTTAAGAGTAGCAGAAGATAAAATACCGTATGACATATGGAGAGATTTAGGATATTTAAGGACCGTAGAAGGTAATAAAGTACATCATAAACATGTAACAGAGTGGTTTTTAGAAATACAAAATACTGATAATATTTATTTGCCTTGGACAGGTTACGATGCGTGGTCGGCAACTTATTTTGTAGAAGAAATGAAAAGTTATTTTGGTGCTGAAAGTATGGAAGCAGTTATTCAAGGTAAAAAAACATTATCAGGACCTATGAAAAATATGGGCGCTGATTTAGGAGCTAAAAGAATCAATTATAATAATAATCCAATTTTAAAATGGTGTTTATCTAATACAGCAATAGAAACAGATAAGAACCTTAATATACAACCTTGCAAAACACATAACCAAAGGCGAAGGATTGATGGCACTGCAAGTTTACTAGATGCTTATGTATGTATGGAAAGGCATTTAGAAGATTATACAAACATGATATAGCAAAGGAGGTGATAAAAATGGGATTATTTAATAAATTTTTTAATAAAAGCTCTACAACAACAAGATTTGAATTAATAACAGATCAAGGCAACGGATTTTACAATTGGAATGGTACCTTGTATAAAAGCGATGTAATAAGGGCTTGTATAAGACCTAAAGCAAAAGCTGTAGGAAAACTGTTAGCAAAACATATAAGAGAAACATTAAAAGTAGATGGAACTTTAGAACTAAAAACTAATCCTGATGTTTATATGCGTTTTTTATTAGAAGAACCTAATCCATACATGACAGGCCAGTTACTACAAGAAAAAATAACTACACAGCTACAACTTAATAATAATGCGTTTATTTATATTAATAGAGATGAAAATGGATATGCAAATGAACTATATCCTATACCAACACTAAGCGCAGAAGCTATTTATGATACGTTTGGAAATTTATATTTAAAATGTACTATGAGAAACGGTAAAAATGTTACTTATCCATATGTAGATATAATTCATTTGCGCCAAGACTACAACGAAAATGATATTTTTGGAGAAAGTCCACGAGATGCATTATTACCACTGATGGAAATTGTAAACACAACAGATCAGGGAATAGTAAAGGCTATAAAAAATAGCATGGTTATAAAATGGCTTATGAAATTTAAAAGTGTATTAAGGCCCGAAGATCGTGATATGGAAGTAACTAAATTTGTTGAAAACTTTCTAAGTATTGATAAAGGTAAAGGAGTTGCGGCTTCTGATCCTAAATATGATTTAGAACAAGTAGCAGATAATCCGTATGTACCCAATGCGGCACAAATGGACCGAACAATTACACGATTATATAATTTTTTTGGTACTAATGAAAAGATAGTTCAATCTAAATACAGTGAAGATGAATGGAATGCTTATTATGAAAGCGAAATTGAACCTTTAGGACTTCAATTAAGTGGAGAGTACACAAGAAAGTTATTTAGCAGGAGAGAAAGAGGTTTTGGAAACTCTATAATATTTGAAGCTTCCAATTTATCTTATGCGAGCATGTCTACAAAGCTTAATCTAGTTCAATTTGTAGATCGTGGCATGATGACACCAAATGAGGTTCGTAGAGTTATGAACTTAGGACCAATAGATGGTGGCGATAGAGTATTACTTAGAAAAGATACTGGAATTGTGTCAGGCAAAGGAGGTGAAAACAAATAATGGCTAAAATAAATATTAAAGGTCCTATAGTATCAAGTCAACAACAATGGATTTATGATTATTTTGGAATTGAAGCAACCTCACCTAGTAAAGTTAATAAAATTATAGATAGCATAATGACTAATGAGGACTTGGAAGTCGAAATTAATTCTAATGGTGGCGATATATCAGCAGCAAGTGAAATTTATACTGCAATAAGAGGCTATAGTAAGGGAAATAAAAAAACTTATATAGTGGGAAGTGCTTATAGTGCTGGTTCAGTTATTGCAATGGCTAGTGAGAGTTATATGTCACCTACTGCGATGATGATGGTACATAAAGTATCAAGTGGAGCAGAGGGAAATAGTAATGACATGGATAAAATGTCTAAAGTCTTACAAGTCGCAGACCAAACAGTAGCAAATGCCTATATTGCCAAAAGTGGAATGAGTATGAAAGAAGCTTTAAAAATGATGGCAGATGAAACCTGGTTAACCGCACAACAAGCAAAAGACAAAGGATTAATTGATGGTATCATGTTTGAAAATACACAAACCACTCAACTTAATAACTCATTTAGCAATATGATTCCTGATGAAATTATTAATAAAATGCAAATTAAAAGATTAAATGATTTAAGCAAAGATAAATTACAAAATAAATTAAAATATTTAAAATTGAAAGGCGGAATGTAAAATGAAATTTAAAAACAAACAAGATTATTCAGAACAAAGAGGAATTTTAATGGCAACTATCCAGGGAATGATGGAAAATTCAACACCAGAAGAAATAACAGCAAAAATGGCAGAAGTTGAAACAATGGATAATGCTTGGAGCGAGCAATCAAAGGAACTAGCAAACAAAGTAGCTTTAGAAGATAAATTCAAGGCGCTTAATATTGAAAATAAAGGGGTGAATGTAGTGGGTAAAGTTATAGATTCAACTAACAATGTAGCAAATGAGGATATGTACGCAACAGTAGATTATAGAAAAGCATTTATGAATAATGTTATAAAAGGAACTGCAATTCCTAGTCAACTATTAAACGTTGATGCTAGTACAGTTACTGGCGATGTAGGATCAGTGATTCCAACAACCGTAATGGAAAAAATAATTGAAAAATTAGAAGCAACAGGAATGATTTTACCGCTTGTTACTAGAACTAGTTATAAAGGCGGTTTAGCAATACCTACATCAAGTGTTAAGCCAGTTGCGACATGGGTTTCCGAAGGTGCTGGAAGTGAATTACAAAAGAAAACTACTGCAAATATTACATTTACTTACTTCAAGCTTAGATGTGCGGTGTCGGTTTCATTTGAGGTAGATACTATAACTTTAGCAGTATTTGAAAGTACTATAATCAACAATATCACAGAAGCAATGGTTAAGGCTTTAGAGCAATCTATTATAAGTGGTGATGGGACTACACAACCAAAAGGAATTTTGACAGAAACACCAGCAGAAGGCCAAGCTTTAACAATTGCAAATGCAACAGCAATAGGTTACAGCGATTTAATAGAAGCGGAAGCAGCTTTACCATTAGAATATGAACAGGATGCAGTTTGGTGTATGTCTAAAAAATCATTCATGGCATTTATAGGAATGGTTGATAGTCAAAAACAACCTATTGCAAGAGTTAATTATGGCATAGCTGGCAGACCTGAAAGAACGCTACTAGGGAGAACAGTAGTTTTAAATAACTATGTAGGATCTTATCTTAAAACAGTAGCAGCCGATACAAAATTTGCTTTCTTATTCAACTTTAAAGATTATGTTTTAAATACTAATTACCAAATGACTTTAAAGAAATATGAAGATAATGTAACTGATGATATGGTTACAAAAGCTATAATGTTAGCAGATGGTAAGGTTGTAGATATAAATTCATTAGTAACTTTAACTAAAACATTAGCTTAGAAGTTTAGAGGGTTAAAACCCTCTTTATTTTTAAAATGAGGTGAATAAAATGGCTGAAATAACATTATTAGAAAAGATTAAATTATCTTTAAGAATTGATGATATGACTTTAGATGGTGATATACAAGATACAGTAAATGCTGCAAAAGCAGATCTTAAATTATGCGGAATACTTGAAAGCAAAATAATAGATACCGATGCATTAATACTAAGAGCAGTAAAAACATATTGTAAGGCTGAATATAGCACAAATGAAAAAGAAAGTCTAAGATATATGGAATCGTATTCTATGATTAGAAATCATTTGTCCATGTCCGTTGATTACAATGCTGAAATAGTGGTAGTAGTATGATCGAAAGATTAAATAAAAGGATAATATTCCAAAATTCAACAATCGTAGAAAATGATTATGGATTTGAAATACAAGAATGGTCCGATTATATAACGGTTTGGGCAAGTGTAACTAATTTAAGCGGAAGAGAATATTTTGCTGCGATGCAAATACAAGCAGAAAATACAGTTAAATTTACTATCAGATGCAATAAAAATATTACTGAAAGTATGCGAATTATATTTGAGGGAAATAATTACGACATTACTTTTATAGATAATATTAAATATGGTAATGAATTTATGGAAATTAAAGCTATGGCGGTGGTGTAATGCCATTACCTAAGAGTAACATGAGGATCAATAAAAATGGTATACAGTATATCAGTAATATAGATCAAGCGAGTTATACGATAAAAGAATTAAGTAGAGCAGCACTTAGAGATGTAAGCAGAATGATAAGATATAAAGTAACTGCTAAAATAAGAACACTTCCTGGACTTAAAAAAGGTAAAAGAGCTAAAAATGCTACTGGATCATGGCTTAGAAAAATTGAAGGTGATTTGCAGTTAGGTATGGGAAATACTAAGAAAAGGCTTAGTGGTGATGCTTGGTACGCAATTCAAAGCGAATTAGGAACAAGTAACCAACCTAAACGTGGGTTTTTAAAGGAAACTGTTATGGAAAACATAGCAGAAATAATAAAAATAGAATCACAATATTTATCAGCAATCAATGGAGAGGATTCTTCAAGTTCGATTGATGAAAGTGAGGAAAACACTTAATGGTAGAACTTAGTCAACAAGTTAGAATATTTTTAAAAACGTTGCATGATAGAGTATATTGGGAAATCGCACCTGAAAATGCAATATACCCATATATAGTATATGATTTTCAACTTTATCCAAACGGTGAGGGTGGCGAATTAGTAACGTTATCAGTTGATGGATGGGATAAAACACTAGTTGGAGATATAACCGCACTAGAAACATTGATGGCAAAGGTAAAAGTATTAGATACAAAAGTAATTACTACTGATAATATTTCGGTGGTATTTTTTAATGAAAATATGTTATCTGTAGCGGATGATGATAAAACATTAAGACATAGAAGCTATAACTATAATGGAATTTTAAAAAGAATATAAGGGGGAATTTATGTGGCGGTTAAAACAAAAAAAGAACAAATTCAAGACGTACAAATTGATTATGGGATTATAATTATAAATGATGGCGAAATTGATGCTTTTAGATTAGGACCAGTTAGAGGTGGCGGTGGATTTAAAGCGGAAAATACTATTCGTGATATTGAGTTTGATGGACAGATGGGAAAAACTAAAGGTAGTCAAGTAACAGAAGCAGTTGATGCGACTTTAAGCGTAGTTGCACTAGATACAAGTCTACAAGTAATGGCACTCGGTATGCCATATGCTACATTAACTGGCGATGGTACACCTGAATTACCTTATACATTAACATGTGGAGTAAATAACATGGGTATTATAGCAGATGCAGCATATCTTAAAAATGTTACTATGTATGCAAAAACTATTAAAGGTGAGTATAGAAAAATTACCTTATATAATGCAATGTCAGAAAGTCCTTTTGAACTAGCAGCAAAACCAAAAGGAGAAGGAGAAATTGCATTAGAATTTGGCGCACATTGGGATATGGCAGAAGAAGGACTTGAATCAGATCTATTTAAAATTGAAACAGTAGCAAGTATAGCAGTAATAGTTTAAGTAAAAAGGGTGATTAATTTCACTCTTTTATTTTTTAGGAGGATTAACATGATAAGTAGTGAAAAATTATTCGATATGTTACCCATTATAGTAGCGATTTATGATAAATTGGATTTAGATGTGTATAGAAAAAAAATACAAAAGGAAAATATAACTAAAAAATTAAGTGCTTATGACTTAGGTATAGTTTTAGGCAAATATATACTTACAAATTCTAAAAATGTAAAAGAAGAATTATTTGAAATAGTAGCCACGATGCAAGAAATTACTTTAGAGGAAGCAAAAGCGCAAGGACCGTTTAAAATGATTACTACTTTAAAAGCAATATTTACAGATAAGGATGCAGTTAGTTTTTTCAAACAAGCTATATAATCGGATATGAAGAAACATTAAATCTTTTATATAGCAACTATGGGATCATGTCTAATACTAAAATTAAGATTAATAATATCACCAAACTTATTTTAAAAGCATGTGATAAAAAAATGGATAAAGATATATTTGAATTTTATAAATTAGATTATGCGAAAATGGATTCAGAAACTTATGTGGATTATAAAGCTTATAAGAAAAAAATAATAGATGCTACTATAAAAAATATCGATAATAGTGGTAGTAAAATCACTTATGAAGAAATAGAGAAAGAAATGGATCAAGTAATTAAAGCCCACGAGAAAAGGGGTGAAAAATAATAATGGAAATTTTTAGATTGATGGGAAGCATACTTGTTAACTCTGATGAAGCAGATAGAAGTTTACAAAGAACGGATCAAAATGTCGAGGGTGTTGGAAACAAATTTTTAAAAGGAATTGGAATAGCAGCAAAATGGGGAGCAGCAGCAGTATTAGCAGCAGGAACAGCAGCAGCTGCAATCGGTGGTGTAGCACTTAAAGCAGCTGTAGATTATGAGAAACAAATGGCAAATGTTGCAACTCTACTTGATGGCGATGTTAAAACTAAAATAAATAATATGGGTGCAGCAGTTAAGAAGTTATCATCTGATACTGGTACAAGCACCGAATTATTAACAGATGGATTATATCAAGTAGTATCAGCCTTTGGAGAAACAGACGATGCTATGAAGATACTTGAAATAAGTACGAAAGGCGCAGCGGCAGGAAATGCAACCGTTACTGATTCAGTAAACTTATTATCGGCAGTAACAAAAGGCTATGGAGATACTAGCGCAAAAGCAGCACAAAAGACAAGTGATTTAGCATTTCTTACAGTAAAACTTGGGCAAACAACATTTCCTGAACTCGCTTCAAGTATGGGTAAAGTTATACCACTAGCTGGTGCTATGAAAGTTAAACAAGAAGAATTATTCGGAGCTATGGCAACATTAACAGGAGTAACAGGAGCTACTAGTGAAGTAACAACACAATTACGTGGTGCTATACAAGGATTTATGAAACCAAGTGAAAGCATGTCAGCTGCTTTAAAAGGTATGGGATTTGAAACAGGAGCCGCAGCACTAGAAAGTTTAGGATTAGAAGGAGCATTACAAGGATTAAAAAAATCTGTTAACGGAAATGATACCGCACTTGCTGGAATGTTTGGAAGTGTAGAAGCTGGAACCGCAGTACTCGCACTAACAGGAACACAAGCAGAAAATTTTGCAGCAAAAACTTTACAAATGAAAAATGCTGCTGGAGCAACAGAAGCAGCTTTCAAAACTCAACAAGCTACAGTATCAGCAATGATGGAGAAAATGAAAGCTAGTTTTGATGTAGTTATGATAACTTTAGGAGAAAAACTATTACCAGTATTCAATGACCTTTTAAAATGGGTAATTGATAATATGCCACAAATACAATCTGTTATAGATAAAGCAATGCAAGTTGTTTCTGATGTATTTACAACAGTAAGTAATATAGTAAAAGATGTATTGATACCGTTATTTAAATCTATATGGGAATGGGCAAGTCCTTTTATGCCGAAAATAAAATCAGCCTTTGAAACTGCTTTTAGTGCTATAAAAGATGCAATACAAAAGGCATATGATTATATAGAACCGAGTTTTAACAGATTAGTAAAAACTATAAGAGATAGTTTAATGCCTATTATAACTGGATTATGGGATACAGTAAAAAAAGCTATGCCAGGAGTTAAAGCGGTATTTGAAAGTACAATGCCCCTTGTAGTTGCAGCTGTGAAGTTAGCAATAGATATAGTTAACTTAATCATAAAAACAGTAAAAGGCATATATGACTTTATAAAGCCAAGCCTTGATAAAGTAGCAACATTATTTAGTACAGTTTTTAGTGGTATATCAAAAGTAATAGACGGTGTTCAATGGGTACTTGATAAATTTAATGGAACTTCTATAAAAAATAAAACTTCTACTGTAACTACAAGATATATCGATGAACATGGTGGAAGTATAGGACAAAATGCAAGCGGAACAGATAACTGGAAAGGCGGTTTAACTTGGGTAGGGGAAAAAGGACCTGAATTAATAGATCTACGAAAAGGTGCTAAAGTATACGATAATAATAAAAGTATGGATATAGCAACTAATAATAGTACCGTTGCTATAAATAAGCAACCAATATCAATACAGTTAGTACTACAAAACGGCAAAACAATAGCAGAATTTTTAGTTGATGATCTTGATAACTTGATGGGTAATAAAAATAAAATTACTGGAAGGAGTGTTGGATTTTGAAAGGTATAAAATTTAATGGAAAACATTCCTTTACAGATTTTAACTTGATATTAAACAGTAAAGAAATAGGCACAGCATCAAAGAAAAAAATAAAAGTTAGTGTGCCTTTTATGAATAGCACTTATGATTTTAGTACGCTTGGGAGTAATGGAGAAGCAACATACACGCAAAGAGGTATAGATGTTAAGTTTACGATAGTTTCTTATAGTAAAGCTAAATTACACACAGAAATAACTAAAATAAAAGCATGGTTGCAAGATATTTCACAACAACAATTGATTTTTGATGATATAAAAGATTATTACTTTTTAGCAGAAGCAGAAGATGGCATTGAAATATTAGAATCTAATAATATTGCAGAAATTACAGTTAAATTTATTGCAGAACCTTTTAAAACTAGTGTGGATTATGTTGGCGCTGATATTTGGGATACTTTTAATTTTGAGGAAGATATTATACAAACTAATACATTTGATGTAGTCACAACGGATACAGTGAACCTTTATAATTACGGTAGACTAATTGCACCTACAATTAATTGCAATGCTAGTATGAACGTTATAGTAGGCGGAATAACTTACAATCTAGTTACTGGTGATAATAAGATCTATGGTTTAAAATTATTAAACGGATATAATACAATAGTTATCAATGGTACTGGAAATATTAAATTTTTATATAGGAAGGTGAATTTATAGTGTATCAAGTTAGTTTATATAATAATGGAATAGAAACTATAATACATTATCCTAATGCAGATAAAGAAGCACCTCACATAGCACAGTTGCCATTAAAAGAGGGATTATCACAAGTTGGTAGTCTTTCTTTTATTCTTTATTCAAATAGTAATGGATATAATAATCTGTTTGAGTTAACCACAAAAGTAAAAGTAATAGATACGAGAGATAATACAATACGCTACACAGGGCGTGTATTAGACATTAACGAAAAAATGGGTAGTGATGGACTATTTTACAAAGAAATTACGTGTGAGGGTGCGTTGAGTTATTTAAATGATAGCAAACAACGTGCTAATGCTTTTATAACTATTAATCCTACTTTGTTTTTATCAGAAATATTAGCAATACATAATAGTAAAGTAGATGATAGTAAAAATATAATAGTTGGTGATGTTGATGTTATTGGAAGTGTAGCATATAGTTGCAGTTATGAAACAACTTTAGCATCAATATTAGCGGTAAGAGAAAAGATAGGTGGAGATATAAAAGTTCGTGAAACCAATGGAATTTTATATATGGATTGGTTACAAAGTTTTAGTACAACTACTATAAATGTTGGATTAGGCGAGAACATGAAAGATATGATAAAAAGTAAAGATGTAACTACATTAGGAACTAGAATAATTCCTTTAGGAGCTAATAATCTTACTATAACTAGTATAAATGGTGGAATAGATTATATAGAGGATGCTACAGCAAAAATAAAATATGGAATCATTGAAAAAACTGTTGAGTATAAGGATATTATAGATCCGACAGAATTATATAATACTTGTTTAGCTGATTTAAGTAATTACACGCAACCTTTACTATTATTAGAATCAAACGCATTAGATTTAAGTTATTTGACAGGAGAAAAAACAGAACAATTTGAGCTTGGAGTTGATTTACGTTTATTTAATCCAATAATGAGCATTGACAGCATTGCTAAGATAGTGCAAATAGATTTAGATTTACTACAGCCTTATGATCCAAAATTAACTATAGCAAATTTCCCTGTTAAATTAAGTTCTTCAATAAATGATTTAAGAAAATCTAGTATACAAAAAGAATCCGTTAGTAATGGTGTACAAATAGGTGATAGCTTTGGTATTAGAATAGTAAGAAGTGATAATAATGTAATAACTACACTTAATGCGACAGAAGGAATAAACATTGAAAATGATACTAAAAAAGTTTTTTATGTAGATGTTAATGGTAAATTATTCGCCATTGATATTACTGCAAATGGTATGACAGCAAATGAAGGAACTTTTAATAATATGACAGCAAATGAAGGAACCTTTAATAATATTAATGCAATAAATGGAACTTTTGAGGGCGAACAAAAAACTGTATTAAATGGAGTTAAATTAATCCAAAATTATAAAAATGCTAATGGTGGTTTAATGCAAATTTACGATAATAATGGTAACTTAAATGTAAAAGTAGGTAGTGAAAATGGGACAGGAACAAATCGTGGTGGAACTATTATTTTATATGATGATAATTTAGCTTTACCTAGGTTAGAGTTAGGAATTTCAACTCTTTATGGTGCTGGTACTATAAATTTAAAAGATAGTTCAGGTATAGTAAGAGTTATGGCCTACGCTGGTAGCGGAAATGGACCAGCAATAGCGGTTTTAAATTCCAGTCAATCTCCAGTAACTTATTTAACAGAAACTTCAGGTGCAATAAATAATCAAACTATAGCAACACAAAGTTGGGTAGCATCTTATGTAGCAGCACATGCTTATACACCTCCACCACCAGCGTAAAATATAAAATTTTACAATTATGTATTTATGTTATATAATAAAAGTAAAATAAAGAAAAGGGGCATTTGAATATGAAAAATAAAATAATTGCTTTTACATTATTAATTATGCTTAGTTTTAATATTAATGTTTTTGCAAGGACATTTCCTACAGTAAATAATATAAAACCTGATAAAATATGGACAATTACATTTAATAAAGATATTGAAACTATTCGCATGAATATAGCAGATAAAAATAATATATTCGTGCCATGTATGGTGTATATAAAAGATAACAAAGTAACAGTAGTTCCATTTGTTAATTATAAAGAGGGCGAATATACACTCAATATAGAATCGGTTGCAGCAAAAGATGGATCTACATTAAATGAAACTGTAGATATGAAATTTATAGTTGAATAATTAAAATTAAGACACTCAAAAGGGTGTCTATTTTAATGCAAAAAATTATAGAACGAAAGGATATGATATTTTTGGCAGACGTTACAAGTAAAGTAGCTGAAATAAGACAGGCAGTATTAGGCGAAGAAGTAAGAGAAGCACTAGCAAGTGGTATAGAGGTTATTAATACAGAAACAGTAAGTACTACAGCTAAACAAGATGCACAGAAAATTGTATTTGATGACTTAATCATTAATGCAGGTAGTAGCAATGCTGAAATTGTTGCAGCGAGAAGTGGAGAAGTAAGTTTACCAGTTAAAATTGAAAAAATTGATTCGTCATTGGCAAATATGACGACAGAAAAATCAGATGTAACTTATGTAGATAGTCAAGATGCTTTAAAGAGAGATAAGTCTATAAAAATTAATGCTGAAAGTGATTTTGATGACCATACAAAATCGCTTATTACGGGAGTATCTCCAATAACTTATAGTAATATTCCCGCTGAAAAAACTATCGATGTTTCAATGTTATCTGATGATATAACAGGATTTACAGTTGATAATCACAGTATTGTAAAAGCTTTATTAGGTTCAGAGGGTACAGCAGGAAGAACAAAAATTAATGAAGACCCTATAAAATTAAATGGTAAATTAACATCAGTTTCAACTTATCAAACCGAGGCAGGGGCTATTAAAATAAAAATATTTTCTAAAAATGCTGATGGAACTTTTAATTTACAAAATGAATCCCAAGTTACGGCTATAGCAGGAAAAAATATATTTCCTCTACAACTACAAGTGCAGAAAGGATGGTATATTGGAATCTATACGGGAGTTTGCAAATTACACTATACTTTGCAGACAGGCTTCACTAATTATACCTTTGTTGGTGATGCTATTGATAATAATATAATATTTTTAAGTTCAACAACCTTGAAAAATTCCATTGAGTATTTTGTTATCCCAATAATAAGTACCTTTTCTACATTAAAAGATGAAATAAAAACAAATGCTAATGATATTTTTGTATTACAAAATAAATTATTAATTGAGCAATTATTTGATAATCCTATACAACCCAAAATAGGTCAAATGTGGATGTTAGGATTTAATACTACACTAAATAATGCTTATTCAACATTTAAATCGATAGGTGGAAGTAATCCATTTAAATCGTCTACATTGGTAACATTAAATGATATAACCATTTCAAAATTCGGAGCAAAAGTATGTAAATGTTCAGATGGCACTAACTTTTTAAATAATGTGTTTTTACCATTAAAATTAAAAGTATATGCTAATAATGGTGGCATCTATGGAGCATTAATAAGAGAAGAAATAATATATATACCAATTGCAGATGATAAAACAACAACATTAAATGTAGCTGAATCTGATTATGTATGGAGAGATGCCACTTTATTGTCACCCTTGAATTTGGTTGCGGGTGAATATTGGTTCGTTTTAGTAGCAGGAACAGGAGTTGAAAAAACCGTACTTTACAGAACCGCAATATATAGTATAAACGGTTATACTTGCAAAAATTATGATGTAGCCACCAGTACATGGTCGACAACAGATACAACAACAGCTAATTTATCAGTAGCTATGCGGTGGATATAATGATAATACCTTATAGTAATGAAAATATACTCTATAGTGGTAGATTTTTAACTCCTATAATAGGTATGCAATCAGCATGGCAAGGTAATCTTGTAAGGTTTCGAGTAATAGGAACTTCAACCATTACACTAACCTGTGACATTAAAACCGTAGCGGATGGTGCTCCTTGTGCTATTGCTTCAAACATTGATAACGACATAGTAACAACATCAAATAATTTAGCTAATATTGGTGAGGTTGTTACAGGTGAACGAAGTGTTGTTATTAATTTACCCGATTCAAATGTCCACGATGTAATATTTAAATTATCCGCAAATCAGCCTTTTAATCAAATTGATGGAGTACCATATATTAAGTTGAAAAGCATAACAATTAATGATGGGGGTCAAATTCTTCCTTATCCCGTAGGTAGTACAAAGGTTATGTGTCTAGGAGATAGTTGGATGAGTGCATGGAATGACTGGATTAGGCTTATGGACACAACTAAATATAATGTATACCCTATTGCATATGGTGGTGCTAAAGCAAGTGATATTAATTCTTATTACCCATATCAAGCTGGTGGAATAAATAAATATGGTGATGGTGTTTTTAATGACGTAGTAATATGTTTAGGTGTTAATGACTACGCTGGAGGTATAAGTATAGCGAGTTACAAAACCTCTATTAGTTCGCTTATTGATAAAATCAGAGCAGACCAACCACAAGCAATAATATATCTATTACAAGCACCAAGAAATGTTGTTAATAGTAAGAATTTTGACCAATATGGTACAGCATTGCAAGAATTGTCAGTATCAAAAATCAATACTAAATATATTACAACATCATCAATTTGGGATAGCTTGACATGGCAAACAGACACATATCACCTCGGAAGTGTAGGCAAACAGATATTTGCAGATTTTGTGGCTTCACAAATAGAAATATCCTTGCCTGTTTTAACTACAGAAGGATATATAAAATTACAGTTAACAAACGAAACCTTAAATATTCCATATTACAATATAGAGAGTATCGATAAAAATTCTTTACGAATACAAGCATATGATGGAATAAAATGTTTTCGATTTGTAGATATAACAGATAGTTCAGCATCACCATTGAGGGTACAAACGCTTGATGGCATAAAGGCTATTGCAATTTAGCAATGTTGCACAATTGGATAATATGATGTAATTAGCGTTATATTTAAATAATACAATATAAGGGGCCTTAAAAGGTCCTTTTTTAATACCAAAAAATAATAAAATGCAGTGGTATATTAACGTATACCACTGCAAATTACTTACCCACTAAAGATTAGTTTAGAGGATAAATTTATAATACCCTCTATCAAGAAAAAAGGCAATGGGAGGGATTTACAAATGGATGCAATAATGAAAATGGCTTTAGGACAAGGACTAGGATATGCAATGTTTTTCTTTTTATTTATTTATGTTTTGAAAAAACAGGAAACAAGGGATTTGAAAAGTGAAGAAAGAGAAGCAAAATATCAGCAAATAATAGGAGAATTAACAAATACAGTTAATATTAAACTAGATAAATTAATCGAGAGAATAGAGAGGTAGGGGGTTATATAATGCAAGGCATAGACATTTCAGCATATCAATTAAATTTAGATTTCAGCAAAATAAAGGCTCAAATAGTTTATATTAAAGCAACAGAGGGGCTTACATATACTAATCCTCTATTAAAATTACAATATCAAAAAGCTAAAGCAAAAGGTTTGAAAATTGGGTTTTATCATTTTTTAAGGACTAATAATCCGATTGACGAAGCTAATCATTTTTTATGGGCTATAGCAGGGTTAGAGAGTGATTGTAAATATGCTATAGATGTTGAAACAGATGCAGTAGGTGCAAGTTTAAGAGTAAGAAAGTTTGCTGATTATTTAATATCACAAAAAAAAGAACCTTGTATTTATACAGGGCTTTATTTTTATAATAATAACCTGGATTATACTGTTAAAGATTTACCTTTATGGATAGCTTATTACAATAAAAATAGGCCTAATATTAAAAGTGTAGGGTGGCAATATTCAGATTCACAAATAATAGGTAGTATTCCAGTTGACCATAATATTTTTGATGTAGGTATTTTATTAAATAAAGAGGTGAAAACAGTGTCAAATAACTATAACAAAATTATTTTATTGCAAAAGGTATGTAATAGGGTGGGAATACGAGGTGCTAACGGTAAACCACTTGTAGAGGATGGATTAAACGGAACTAATACCACAGCAGCTAAAATAAAACTAAAGGCATATATAGCAGCGGTAACTAAATAACAACGAAAGGTTGGGTGATCTTCTCTATCTAAATAAATTTTAGGAGGTAATTATTAAAAATGGATTTAATATTTGAATATAGATTTATAATTATATTAGTATTAGCAGTAGTATTATACGCAGCATTGGAGTGGCAGAAATTTAAAACAATTCTATTTGCTTTAATGCTTCAGGCAAAAGACAAGGCAAAGGATTTTATTTTAAATGGTGGACAAAAACAAGAAAACTGGGTAGTAGATAAGGCTTTTCAATTCCTACCTAAAAAAATTACTATTTTTATAAATAGAGAACGAATGAGAAATATAATACATTACTTATATGTTAAAGCTAAAGATAAACTAGATGATAATGAAATAAATGATAGCATAGAATAATTAATACCCTGGGGAGAAATCCTTGGGGTTTATTTTTATTTTTTGTAACATATAAGGAAAACGAAAGAGAATAGTTAAAAGAGAGGGTAAAACCTTTCTTTTTTTATACAAAAATATATTTGTATTATATTTATAATATGTATTGACAACGTACGCTATACGGTGTAAAATAAGAGTAACAAAACAAATAAAACAAAACGTAAGGAGTGGTTAAAGTGATAAAAAATAAAGAAGATGCTAGGCAATTCTTAATGGATGCAATGGGAGGATTTGAAAACACAAAATGGGAAGGATTTTTTTACACTCTAAACGAAGTGCAAACTGAAAATACTTACAGATGGAACGCAGCTGGTGCTAGAATATTTGATGAAGAAAAGCAAATAGAGTTTAACAAATTAATAAATATAGCTTTTAAAAACAGAAAAGGAATAAACAACTATTACAAAAGTTTAAAATTTTAATTAAATGGTTGGCGGTAAACCTCAAACCGTTAATCTCTTTTAAGGAGTTGACTATGGGTAAAATTTATACCGAAACTAGAATTAATCATAAAACCAAAGAAGATAAAGAAGAATATGAAAATAAATTTAATGAAGCATTAAAAAAACAAGGGTATAGCGGCAGAGTAGAATGGTTTAATGAAAAATATAGAGAATTATTGAAAGGGGATAAATAATGAATAATTGCTGCAAAAATAATGAAAACCATGTTACTATAAAAGGTTCACAAGATTATAACGAAGATGGCCGCATAATAGAATATAAAATCGAATGTAAAGTATGCGGTGAAATTGAAAAATGGATCTGTATTGATGATAAAGAAAACAAATGGGAAAATGAAAGATAATATGATTAAAGGGCGAAGGAGTGATATAAAATGACAACTAAAGAAATATTTGATAAAAGAATACACTGTAAGGGACAAGGTTTTAATTGCTATCACTGTGCATCGGAAAATATATGCGATGAATATGTAAATATGGACGTAAAGCAAAAACCTCCACTAGGATTAATGCCTAATGATATTTGGAAATTGAAAAGGTTGCAAGATATAAAAAGTGCTATGGGTAGATATGCTGGTGCTGATATGGAAATCCCAAAACAATGGATTAGCGAATATATACATTTATCAAGAGATTTAGAAGAATAATTTCATACTTCAAATAGAAAAGGAGATAAAATGAAAATTGAAGAAATAAGAAATGAGCCTTATTTTAAAATTGATAAGTTTATAAAGGATAGTGGATATACTTATACAGTTAAAGCGGTACTTGATGGATATGAAGACCGTAAAAATGGATATTATTTAAGTTATACTATGGATATTTGCGTAAGACATTTAGAAAATGAAATCAGAGAATTGATAAAGGAGATTAAACAATGAAAACATTTACCGTACAAGAGGGATTAAGGGAAGAAATAAAAGAGTTAAGAAATAGATTAGACTATGCAGAATCTGCAATAGCAAGGAATAAAAATATAGATATTATGGATAAATCAAATTTAAAAGATGTTATAAAAGCCTTTGAAATAGCAATAGAACGTAAAAAAGATTGTGGATATATAGCAATGACATTAGAGTTACGTGATAAATTAGTTCAACTATTAAAAGAAATAGAGGGTGAATAATGAGTTCAGGAGTTATGGTAGAAAAAATGGTTTGTAAAATTGGTAAAGATAATAAAACTTGTAGTAAAAATGATTGTGATAATTGCAGACATTGGATTAAAAAAGAGGTGTGGCAAGGATGGAAAAACAACTAGCCGAAATAATGGAACAACTCAAATATTATAATATTAAATGGATTAAAGATGGTATATGGATTAAATTCCAGATGCTTAATAATAAAAACAAAGTAGTAGTAACATTAAGAAGTTGTGTAGAAGATAATTTTAATCCTAAAAGCAAATGGTTCTGGAAAACTGAAAGTGCAGTAAATACATTAAAATCAGATTACAGTTATGTAATGAGTTATAGGGTAGATTGTCAATAAAGGATACGTCATAATACAAAAATATTAGGAGGTTATAAATGAAATATGAAAAAGTTATGAAAGAAATTATGATCCAAAAACATGATTTTTATAATACTTATGGGCATCAACCTAATTCGGTAATAATCGAACACAATTTATATAAACAGTTAGAAGAATATTGTAAAGCTTTAGTAATACCACGTACAACTAAACATATAACACAATTAATGGGAATGAAAATATATGAAGTTTTAGAAGAAAAAGAAATTATAAAAGTTTGTTTGATGTAGGAGAATATAAAAGGAGAATTATATGACTATTAAAGAAGAATGGGAAAAAGCAGAAAAAGAAATATTTGAGAAAGTAGATAACGTTATAACTATGTTATCAGATATAGAAAGTGAATATGTTTCCTGGGATGAATGGGGAAAGAATGAAATTGTTTTTAAAGCAAGAAAAATACTTTTAGAAGGCTTTAAAAAAGAGCTAGAAAATAAATATTATAGCACTTAGAGTAAAATCTAAGTGTTTTTATTATGTTCAAAATCATTCAACATAATAAAAGTTATATGGAATCAAACCATTATTAGGTACAATTGTAAGGGTAATATATATAGACATGCCTTAGAGGTCAAATTTAAAGGGGTATACTTTTAAACTTAGTAATTATGCTAAGTTTATTTTATTTCAACTTAAAAATACATATATATTATGAATATATTAATGCTATACTTATATTTATATTACAAATATAAGTGGAGGTGTTTTTATTGGATAGATTAGAATTTGATAAATTAAAAATAATGGAGCAGCTACAATATATAAATAGTGAAGTTAAAAATAATACTTTAAGATCAATTTGTGAAAAAATTGGAATTGGAAGAACTACAGTAAGAGATCGCTTGACCAAATATGGATATATATTTGATAAGGACCTGAAACAATATATAAAAAATAATGAATATAAATATAATACAAATATATTAGAAGTTGCTGCAACCTCTTCAAAACAAGAAGTAGCCAAGCGTGAATATAACAGTAATACAAATATATTTAATAATAAAGAAGCTAAAGACAAAATACTCAATATCATTGAAAAACATGACAATATCGAGGAAATGTTGAACTGGTTCAATAATCAGAAAAATATCATAGAGGTGGATTTAAACGAGTTAAAGATTAATGGTGATAAATTGCATGGAGAAGTTAAAATAACTACTGTAAGGCTATATGTGGAAGTTTGGGAACGGTTTAGAAAGTTTATGAGCAAGTATAGTGAATTTAAAAGCATGGACATGGTAAGCATGGCATTGGTAGAATATATTGAGAAATATGACAAAACATGATAAAATAAAAAAAAGAGTGTTAGCTGCACTCTTTAAAATAGTTGGTTACTATAAAATTTCTATATACATAGTATAAACTATAGTAACCTCCTATGCAATAAAAAAGGGGTAAATAAATTATGGCAATTATTAAAAACAGAAGAGAAAACAAATTTACACAAATACCAAATGAAACTTTAGCAGATGAAAGATTAAGCTGGAAAGCAAAAGGTCTATTGTCTTATCTATTAAGTTTACCTTATGATTGGGAAGTTTATACAAGTGAAGTTGTAAAACATTCTACAGATGGTGAAAAAAGTTTAACTTCAGGACTAAATGAATTAATTAAATTTGGATACGTAATAAGAACTAAAATAAGAGGTGAAAAAGGGCATTATAGTGGATATGAATATAGTGTTTATGATGCTTCAACCAGAACCCCATAATCGGAGTTCCGTTAAACGGTATTCCGTAAATCGGAGTTCCGAAAAGGTCGCACTACTAATACTAACTAAACCAATACTTATATTACTAATATTTATCATACAAAGAAAGAATAGAATAGGCCCCAAATTGTGGATTAAATGTGGATTAAATAAAGTTATCCACAAATAGTAAAAATAAGTAAAAAGGACTAGTAGCTTAAACTCTACTAGCCCTTTTATAAATTAAATAACTAAAACAAAATTTCCTTCTCAAATTGAAAACTCATTATGTACTATATCCATACTTCTAAAATTCTTAAAGTTCATATTAAATCATATTAAACTTATAAAATTAAAAATGGATAATGTTTACATTAAAAGTTATTAATTGCTTTTAAAACTATATAATTGTTGCAAAAAAGTATAAAATAGGTTATTAAATTATTACGATATATTTTGAAATCATGTTATACTTTAAGAACACACATTCGTATTATTGGGGGGATAACATTGAATAACTTGAAAAGTAACATAACAAAAGCACAAGAGAAAATCAAGGTAAGCATTAATGAGGTAGACTTAAAACAGCTTATTTTACATATAAAAAGCACTAAAGTAACTTAGTGCTTTTTTCTGCCTTTATTCTTTTTAAATCTGTTTTGAGAGCAGCTATTATCATATCAGTTATCTCCTGTGGGATCACTTCTGTATTATCTATAATTCCCTCTTTTAACAATTCATTTACCAACTTAATAGTAAAAAAACTAATTTCCTCTTTAGTATTGATAACCTCTTTATCCCAACCAATTAAAAATTCAACCTTTGTATTTAAAGCTGCTGCAAACTTCTTTAAAATGTCTATAGATACATTTTTAATTTTACCTGACTCATATCTCTGGGCAGTAGATTCAGATAGTCCAATTAAATTTCCTAGTTCTTTAATAGTTAAGTCTTTCTTTTTTCTTCCGTTAAATATGCTCTTTCCGATTTCAGCATTATTATTAATTTTGTATACCTCCTTTATATTATTTTATCACTATATATATATAGTATTATAAACGATTTTACTACTCTTATGCAACTAAAATAAAATAATTAAAAAAAAATTGCATATAATGCTTGACACCAGCATAAAATGGGTTTATTATTAAGACATGGAAACAAAACATTTCATAATACATAATCAAATAATCATGAAGGGAAGGAGTCAATTGAGATGTTTGAAATAAAATTTAAAAGGGGCGATTGATAAATTGGTGATTTTTTTATGAAAGAATGGTTTAAGTGTAGGTGCGGCAAGAAACTTATGTTAGTAGATAATTCTAAAAGTTTTGAAGGTATATATTTTCAATGTCCAAAATGTAAAAGAGAAGTTGAAATAACGAATAAAGAAGAATCCAAATGTCGGACTCCAGTGGCGGTAGCAATCTAACTGCCGAGAGGGCAGAACATCGAGGTCATTCAGACTACTTAATCAGTAGCTTGGGTGACTTTTTTATTTTGCCTTAATTAAATTAAACAAGTCTTAACTAACTCAATATAAAGGAGGTAAATAATGAAAAGAAATATGTTAAAAGCCAAAATGGCAGAAAAAGAAAAAAGTAATAAAGATTGCTCAAAGGCTCTAGGAATGTCAGATGCTAACTATAGTAGAAAAATGAATGGATTAAACCCATTAAGCTTAAAGCAAGTAAATGTACTATCAACATTCTTAGACTTAACACCAGCAGAGATGATAGATATTTTTTTAAACTAGAACTTGCATAAAACGCAAGAAAAAAATTTTATTAAAAATAAATTTTAAGGAGAGGTAAAAATGAATGAATTACAAATATTAAATGAAAATGGACAACTTGTAGTTAGTAGTAGACAAATAGCAGAAAATTTTAGCAGAATACACAAAGATGTTGTAAATAGTATTGAAAAATTGATAGAGGGTATAGGAAAAAGTTCCTCCACCTATTTTATAGAATCAGAATATAAAAATGAACAAAATAAACAAATGTATAAAGAATATTTATTAAATCGTGATGGATTTTCGCTTTTAGTTATGGGATTCAACGGACCAAGTGCTCTTAAATGGAAATTAAAATATATTAAAGCCTTTAATGAAATGGAACAAACTTTAAAAAGTGTACAACCTAAATTATCTAAAGAGCTACAAGCAATTTATATATTAGATCAACGTAGTACGGATACTATCGCAAGATTAGATAATTTTGAAAATACATTACCACTATTTAATACAGATTGTAAAGAACTACAAAAACTAGTTAGAAAAATTGCTACAAAGACACTTGGAGGTTATAGAACACCTGCATATAAAGATAATTCAACACGAACTAAAGTTTATAAAGATATACAAGGACAACTAAATAGAGAATTTGGTGTAGAACGATATGAATCAATTAAAAGAGTTCAAATAGAAACCGCAAAAACAATATTATATAAATACTTAGTTCCTACTTATTTAAGAGATGATATTGCATTGTTAAATGATCAATTAGAATTACCATTCAGCGATTTAAATTAAAAATAAAAATAAGGAGCGAACGAAGATGCAATTTGTACAAGTTATACCTTTTAAAAATTCTACAGAAAAAAAATGGTTAATGAAGAAGTACAAAAATTGTATAAATATCACAACCGAAGCTTTTGAAAATTATATTGTAATAGAAAATTGTAAGAGGAGGGAATAAATATGTTTTATATATTGATGTTACCAGCTGCAATCATATTTTTACTGTTAGGAATATCGGTATTAGTAGATAAAATGCTTGGTAAAAATGAAAAGGACCCTTGTCAGAGGATCCATAGATAAATACTTAAAAATATTATATCACAAAATTTGGAGGTTGAAAATGAAAAAAGAAATATTAGCTTATATAAATGGTGTTATTAATAGCTATAGCAACACTATAACAGCATTAGAAACCAATGGAGCATTTAGCACAACGATGAACACATTAACAGCAATTAAAGAAGAATTTACTGATTTATTAGAGTTTGTAATAGACATACCCGAAGAAAATAAAGAAGCTTCAATATTAAATTTTAACTTAGCATTAGAAGATCATAAGATTAAAGGTTGTAATGCAATGCTAGAAAAAGTTTGTGATAATTTTAAAAATGAAAATTGTAAACTTGTACAAGAAAAAGAAAATTTAAGAAAACAAATTGAAACATACAAGCTTAGTGAATTAATTTGGAAAAACATTTATAAAGAACAGTTTAAAAATTAAAAATAGCGGCGCAATTGACAAATATGGTGCAACAAAATATAAGGAGGATAAAATTGAAATTTATAGATATGTTTTGTGGGATTGGAACCGTAAGAATGGGATTTGAACAGGCAGGACATGAATGTGTTTATAGTATCGAATGGGATAAATTTAAAAGGGGGATTTACAATGTTATATTCGGAAACGAGCCAGAAGGTAGGGACATTCGGGAATGCAGAGCAATTGACATTCCTCAATCCGATTGCTGGGCATTTGGCGCACCTTGTCAAGATTTCAGCCTTGCAGGAGCAAGATCAGGACTTGAAGGAGATAGAAGTTCTTTGGTACGAGAAGTATTTAGACTCGTTAGGGAAACTGAAAAAGAATACAGACCAAAATGGTTATTATATGAAAATGTTGGAGGAATGCTTTCATCAAATAAAGGACTTGACTACTTCCAAATACTCGTTGAAATGGAATCGCTGGGGTACGATATTGAATGGCAAATGCTCAACTCAAAAGATTACGGAGTCCCACACAACAGGGAAAGAGTGTTCACTCTTGGACATCTTAGAGGAAGAGGTGGACAAAAAATATTTCCTATCGGAAGAATTACAGAATCGTTTGACATTAAGGTAATAGGAACTACCGCACAATCAGTTATTAGGGCAGATGGTTCAATTATTATGGATAAATCGACTAGAGCATGGGTACACGATACATCTGGCATAGTCGGCGCATTAGGAGCAATGGAATATAAGCAGCCTAAACAAATATTAGTTAAAGGGCAAGTTAGCAATGAGGGCAGCCAAGCTGGAAAAGTTTACGGAACAGAGGGTATTTTCCCAACAATATGTGCTGGAACTCATGGATATGCAATGGGAAATATACAAGTAAAAGAAGCCACTAAAAAAGGTTATGCTGAGGCTTATGAGGGTGACAGTATAAATCTAGAGCATCCTAATTCAAAGACTAGGAGAGGGCGTGTAGGGCATCAACAAGCTAATACATTAACTACATCATGCAATCAAGCAGTAGTATTACCTTGTATTGCAGCTTCAAGATGTAGAAATCCGATAAATCCAAGTGATAGAACCGCTGGAAACCATGTAGAGCAAAGACTTGAAATTAATAAAACAGGTAATTCAAATACATTAACCTCAGTGCAAAAGGATAATTATGTATTAGATACTAATTATCGCATAAGAAAACTTACACCAAAAGAGTGTTGGAGACTTCAGGGCATAGAGGATTCCATAACAGATAAGGTAACAGCAGCAGGAACATCAGATACCCAAATGTACCGAGGTGCAGGTGATGCTTGTACAGTAAATGTTATTTATGAAATAGCTAAAAGATTGAGTTAGTTACACAATATAAAAATATGGCGAAGGAGATATAAGAAATTATGAGCTTTTGGGAAAGTAAAAAAATAAAGAAAACTAGAAAATTACACAGATGTGCATATTGCAGTGGAATTATTCCAATTGGCAGCAAATGCAATAATGAAGTCGGAACTTACGAGGGTGATTTTGATAATTATTATTTATGCGAAAGATGCCTTGTATTCATGGATTTATATAGTGATAAGTCTGAAATAGAATTAGGAAATTTAGATGATGATTTAGCAAATACTGATTTAATGGAATGCCCTAAATGTAAGGGATATAACCATAGTAAATACGATTATAACGATGATGGACAAAGTATAGAGTTAGAATGCGATGAATGTGGGCATGAATGGGTGTTAGATTTATCACTAGAAGCTATAGAAAAACTAAAAATAGTTATTTCATAATACTAAGATATGGCGCAGTAAATAGACAAATTATTTAATGCCAAATATTTTAACAAATAAAATTTTGTTAACAGATACGGAGGTTCAAATGAAAAAAGATGCTTACTATTTTAGTCATGACAGTAATTCAAAAGATGATCCAAAGTGTGTATTGCTTATAGAACAGTTAGGGCTTGAAGGGTACGGAATATTTTGGATGTTAGTAGAAACGTTAAGAGATCAACCTGATTATAAATATCCATTATCCTTACTAGCAGCATTAGCACGCAGATATAATTCAACAGCTCAAAAGGTAGAAACAGTAGTTAAAAACTATAAATTATTCCAATTTACAGAGGATGAATTTTTCTTTTCAATAAGTCTTATGGAAAGAATGGAATATTTAGAAAATTATAGGTTGAAAAAGAGTATAGCAGGTAAAAAAGGTAATGAAGTAAGGTGGAATAATCAACTTAGTATCGCAGAATCATCGCAGTGCGATAACAGTGCGATCACATCGCCATCGCAAATCATCGCTAGTAAAGTAAAGAAAAGTAAAGTAAAGAAAAGTAAAGAAAAAGAAATTAAAGATAATAACACTATAGAAAATAAATTATTAATACAAGCGTTAAATGAATTTAAAGAAATGAGAAGTAAAATAAAAAAACCTCTAACAGACAGAGCATTAACATTAACAATTGATAAATTAAATAAGTTAGCTGCTAACGATAATGAAAAGATTGAAATATTAAACCAAAGTATTATGAACTGCTATCAAGGAGTATTCCCACTAAAAAAAGAGGGTGTTAATAACAATGGAAATGGATTCTATAAGCAGAATAATGAAAAAAGTAAGGGAAAATGGTCTGATTACAAGCCAGGAGAATCAACAGGAAGCAAACTTACTGAATCAGAAATCGCAGACCTTGACCTCATATAAATGCGAAATATGTAAAGATACTTCATGGATTGATGTAAGCACTGAAAATCAACCACTAATGAGAAGATGTAAATGTTATGAGCTACAGAAAGCTAAAAAGATGTGGGATGCAGCAGGTATTGATACAGAACAAGCAAAACAAACATTTACTACTTATATAGCCTGGAATAAATCATCAATACAAGCAAAAGAAATTGCAATTAAATACTATAAAAACTTTGAAACTATAAAAACTGAAAGAAGCAATTCAATAGCATTTATAGGACAAGTAGGTAGTGGAAAAACTCATTTAAGCATAGCGCTAGCAGTTAATTTTTTAAAAAAGGATATATCAGTAGTCTATATGCCTTATAGAGATGTAATAACTAAAATAAAGCAAAATATGATAGACGAAGAATATTATCAAAAAGAATTAAACAAATATAAAAATGCAAAAATATTGCTTATAGATGATCTATTTAAAGGCAAAGTAACAGAATCAGATATAAATATAATGTTCGAGATTATAAATCATAGATATTTAAATCATTCTCCAGTTATTGTATCAAGTGAATTTTCAGCAGATAAGCTTTTAGATTTTGATGAAGCGGTAGGAAGTAGAATATTACAAATGTGTAAAGAGTATACGGTACAAATAGAGGGAAGAGAAAATAATTATAGGCTAAAAGGAATAGTTAAATGAGTGATAAAGACTTATGGACAAAAGAAGAAATAGCAGAGGAAGTAGACAAGCTAATTAAATTTACACTTGAAATGATGGCAGTTACTAGATATAAAAATAATGGAGAGTTTAAAATGCAGAAATTAAGTTTATGGACCTATAATATTTTAAAAAAAAGGAGATAAAATTATGAATTTTGAGGTGTTGAGCATAGAAGAAAAAGTTAATGCCACTCTAAATTATTTTAAGTATAGGGATAAATTATCCGTAGCAGGAAAAAAAGAAGCAAGTCAATACACATTTAATAATGCTTGCAAGATAAGGACACGCCTTAGACAAGATAAAAGGGGGAATTAAAATGATTACTTTAGAAAAATTATATGAACTACAAAATGAACTAGATGAACTTATTGTAGCTAAAGCAACTGATGGAAATATTGATGGCAACAACAAAATGTTTTTAAATGACAGGATAATAGCACTTTTTACGGAGGTAGGAGAATTTGCAAATGCTACTAGGTGTTTTAAATATTGGTCAAATAAGCCACAAGAGAGTAGGGAAAGACTACTCGATGAATATGCAGATATACTTCATTTTGTCCTTAGTATAGGAAATACAATGGAATTTACACCATTAGAAATTGAAGAAGCTTATCATAAAAAATATGCGGAAAATATAAAAAGACAAAGGGAGGGATATTAATGGACCAAATATTTATTAAATTTAAAAATAAAAATGGGAAATTAATAAACAAAGATATTAGGGATAGCACTGGAGAAGAAAGAGCAGAATGGTACAATTCATCCGTAAAAACAGAACTTGCAATAATTATTGAAACACTTATTAAAAGTAAATTGCGATGATAGTTAATGAGTTAGATTTACACTATGGTGCGCTTATAGCTTGTATATTGAATAATAATTTATCACCAGAACTATCATTGAAAAAAATGAATATTCCAATAAAAATACCTAAAATGGCTGGTAGTGGAAATAAAAAAACGCAAAAGAAAATTTTAGAAAATATACAGAGCATAAAAGAAATGTATTTAATAGAAAATCTAAGTACGATAAAAATAGGTAAAATATACGGTATTGCACCAAAAACAGTGGGTAAATGCTTATCCGAATGTGGTATAAAACTTAGGGCTAGAGGTGCTATTAAAAATAATAAAATAAAAAAAGCGAGGTAATTATAATGAATAAAGTAAATTTAGTAGGCAGACCAACAAAGGATCCTGAACTAAAGTTTGCACAAGGAACAGGAACAGCAGTAACAACATTTACAATAGCAGTAAATAGACGATTTAAGAGAGAAGGACAACCTGAAGCAGATTTCATGCCAGTAGTAGTATTTGGGAAGAGCGCAGAAGCGTGTGCGAATTATACAGCAAAAGGAAAGCTACTAAGTGTATCAGGTAGCATTCAAACTAGAAACTATGAAGCTAAAGATGGTAATAGAAAATATGTAACTGAAATAATAGCAGACGAAGTTAATTTTATAGAATGGGCCAGTAAATCTAAAGATACTACACCAGTAGATGCAAACGGAGTAACACCTATAGAGGATGGTGAGATCCCATTTTAGATAAAATAGATCCTAATATAAGAATACCAGCTCACGTATGTGCATGGTGTAAAGATTTAATATTTCCACCTTTTGAAGAATTATTAGAGTTTGCAGATCATCATTGCACTCGCGTTGTAGAAGTGTGTAGAAAGTGTAAAAACGAAAAACATTCAAATAAGAGTTAAGTCGCAATTGCTAAATAAGACGAGGCAAAAGGAGGTATTAACATGGGAAAAATAAAGATGGGTATACATTTTGGAGCATTAGCACTTGCAGTAGAAAAGCAACTAGAAGAACAAGGATTAGTAGCTACTGAAAAAGCTATAGAACAATTCAAGAGGTTAAATAATGCAAGGCTTAATTTACTCTTTGGAAACTGTATTACAGATACTGAAAATGACAAAATCATCAAGAGGATAATGAATAAATTAAAGAAAACAGTAAAACCACTTTAATAACAGAATATGATTATATGACGAATGAAAGGAGAAAATAAATGAAAAAAACTCAATTAATATTTATGTATTTAGTTATAAGATTTATGGTTAAATTTATGTTGTATGGAGCAAAGGGAATGAGAGGATTACAACAAGTAGGTACGTCCGATTTTGCAAATGAGTTGATAGCTTTTGGTGATGATTTAGGTAAAAAAGTAAGTAATGTAAAATAGTTTAAATTCATACTTCAAAAACAGGAACTATGAGAAGAGTACGTAGGAGGAAATTATGAAAAAATTCTTTAAACAATTCTTTTGCAGACACAGAAATCAAGTATGTAGAGTATGTAAGAGGTGTGGGAAAACTAATTGTGCGTAATGTGTATTTCAAATATATGAACTATTTGAAAAAAGGGCGAAGGAGTGATATAAAATGACAACTAAAGAAATGTTTGATAAAGGAATACATTTACCGTACAAGAGGGATTAAGGGAAGAAATAAAAGAGTTAAGAAATAGAGGGTGAATAATGAGTTCAGGAGTTATGGTAGAAAAACTGGTTTGTAAAATTGGTAAAGATAATAAAACTTGTAGTAAAAATAATTGTATAAATTGCAGGCATTGGATTAAAAAAGAGGTTTGGCATGAATTTATTGATGTAAAGGAGATTAAAATAAATGGCCATAATTAGAGGTTTAATTATAGGAATATTAATCATATTAGTGGCCTGTTTTTCAGTTTGTGAATATGGTGATTGGAAAAGGAGAAAAGAATGGAAAAACAACTAAAAGAAATTATGGAGCAACTAAAATATTATAATATCAAATGGATTAAAAATGGAATATGGATTAAATTCCAGATGTTAAACAGGAAAAACAAAGTAGTGGTAACACTAAGAAGCTGTGTAGAAGATAATTTTAATCCTAAAAGCAAATGGTTTTGGGAAACTAAAAACGCAGTAAATACATTAAAATCAGATTACAGTTATGTAATGAGTTATAGGGTAGATTGTCAATAAAGGATATGTCGCACTTCAAAAATATGGCGCAATAAAAAAGGAGGTTTTAAATGTTCGATAACAATAAAATATTATTTGAGGATAAAGAATTTAAAATTATTAGATCTTGCGACTATGTAGTAATTAGGAAAAATAATAGTTATAGTTTTCATAGTCATTTTAGAAAATATTCAGGTGCTATAGGTTTAATTAAATTATTTTATAAGAAGATTCGACCTAGTACAAATTATTTTTATATAGCAATGCAAAGAGTAACAACAGAACAGGAATTTAATAACTTTAAAACTATTAGACTAAAGCAAAAATATTACAATAGGAAGTGAATAAAATGGAATGTCCTATGTGTGGCGGTAGAATGGAAAATAACAGATGCACTCAATGTGGTTTTTGCTATGGTTGAGGAATGAAAAGAGGGTTAGTTAATCCTTATAAAAATATAGATAGGGGCTGGGGGCATAATGGGAAAATTAATAATAATAGACAAAGGCAATGAAATAAATTTAGAATTTGAAGAAGTATTAGTAATGTATAAGCCATTAATAAAAAATATAATTTATAGTTTTAATAATTTGAGAATGGAGTATGACGATAAATACCAAGTGGCAACAATCGCACTATGGAACGCTTATAAAAAATATGATTCCACAACTACAATAAGCTTTGTTATGCTGGCTAAAAAAGCGATATTAAATGAGCTAATGCATGAAATAACATATAACAACAGAAAGAAAAGAAGTGGCATAGAAGTAGTATGTGCGGATAGAATAATGACTTACGATAATGGAGTAGAACTTTCAATCTTGGATTCATTGGAAGCAGATGTGAATATTGAGGAAAATATGATTTTAAAGAGTTGTTTTACTAATTTTATTAATAAGATCACACAAAAACAAAAAGAAACAATAAGTTTGTGTATGAGTGGAAAAAAACACAGGGAAATATCAAAAATATTAGGTATAAGCATGTCAACGATATGTATGAGAATGGATGCAGCTAAAAAAACATTCAAAAAAAGTATGGCTAATTAAGGCCATAGAAAGAGTAGGCAAATAATGAAAATAATAATTTGATTAATAATAGTAGCTGTAACTTTTTTAATGTGGTGTTGTGTAAAGGTTGGAGCTGATGCAGATAAAGATTTAGAGAAAATGGAAATGGAACTAGATAGGCCTGATCTGATAATTACAAAAAATAAAAAGAAGGACCGCTCGCCTAGATAACATTCAGCCCTCTCATATCTCAACTAAGAGATATTTATATTATATCACATATATCTCTTAGTTAATACAAGAAAATCTAAAGAAAACAAAATTAAGGGGATGGTTATTATTTACGCTATTAATACTTATAAAGATTTATGTATAGATATAGATATTGCAACTATGAACATATCAAGACTTAAAAATGAAAAGAAAAGTTTAGAGTTATTGCTTAAAGCACCAGGCGAACTAAAAGCTCAAACTTACAGTGATATGCCACATGGTAGCAAGGACTTTACAACACTTGAAAGACTTATACCTAGAATAAATAGAATAGATGTAAGGCTGGAAAGAGAAGAAATAATGTTGAAAGGTATGCTGCAACAAAAGGAACGAATGAATATTAAATTAAGATCATTGACAGGATTACACTATAAAATTATTAAGTTAAAAGAAGTGGATGAATTAAATATTATACAAATATCCCAAAGATTAAATATAAGTGATAGGACAGTAAGCAGAGCTATTGCTAAAGTTAAAAAAATGAAAAAAGAAAAAATAAATTAATATATTTTTAAAATGTCATGTTTTGTCTGTTTTATTAGATTATAGTATGTATAACGAGAAATGTAGAAAGGCATTGGACCTAATCCAGTGCCTTTTCCTATACTCAAAAATTAAAAGGGGGTAAAAGTGTGATTAATAGATGTAAATTCAACAGGGATTATATACTAAGCGTTACACTTGATTCTCACATACTTAGGATGGTGAGATAAATTGAACACCGTTGAACCGATAAGAAATCAAGATTTGATTTTAGATATTGAAGATTATTTAAAATCTAAAAATTATAGGGATTATGTTTTATTTGAGACAGGGATATACCTGGGTAGAAGAATATCAGATATGTTGAAATTTAAAGTTAGAGATGTAAAAAATAAAGATTATATTTATTTTAGAGAAAGTAAAACGAATAAAGAAGCTAGAATAGCCATAAACACTGAATTAAAAGTAATATATAAAGAGTATACAAAAGATATGAAAGACTATGAGTTATTGTTTCAAAGTAGACAAGGTAAAAATAAACCAATAACAAGGCAACGTGTGTGGCAAATACTAAACGAAGCAGCATTATTTTTTAAATATAAAGAAAATATAGGTTGTCATACATTAAGAAAAACATTTGGGTATTGGTTATATAAAGAAAGTAAAGATATTGTAGCTATAAAAGATTTATTAAATCATGGTGATATTTCTGTAACAAGAAGATATATAGGAATAACACAGGACAGCAAAGACAACTTAGTAAAAGGTTTATCATATAGAAGAAAATAATGAATTATATTTTTTAGCGGTTAGTTTTACTCATTTGGTTGACGTAAAACAGAAAGAATAAAAATAGAAGCCTATATTAAGTAGAAAAAAATTAAGCATAGTTTTACAGAATATATAGATATGTCTAACTTAAAAGACAAAACACGAACATTAAGCATCGACTTATTCAAGTTTTTCACAATCTTTTATATAAATTTAAGGAGAATAGAATGGATGAAATAATAAAGAAGATAGTAAATAGATTGAATAATACTAATACAAATATATGTTTATATGATCCTGAAGATAAATCAATAATAGCAATTGATAATGATCTATTAACAATCATTAGAAAATATTATGAGAGTATGTTATTAAATGGCTAAAGAGTTTGCTATTAAGTTTTATAAGAGCAGAGCATGGTTGAAATGTAGAGAGGGATTCATACAATCAGTGTATGGGTTATGTAATAGATGTGGTAGTCCTGGTTACATAGTGCATCATAAGATACTACTAACACCTAAGAACATTAATGATATGGATATAACACTCAACTGGAATGAGTTAGAGTATCTATGTATAGATTGCCACAACAGAGAACACATGAGTAGTCACGATATAGTTATAAGAAAAGGACTAAGCTTTAATGATAAGGGCGAGGTGATTGAGTGTTAGATAAAGTAATAGCTGCATTAAAGAGTAAAGATTATTATGATAAGAATAGAGATAAAGAAATTGAAAGAAAGAGAATATATAGGCAAAACAATAGAGAGAAGATAGCATCGAGTGATAAGACATACAATATAAGCCATAAGACAGAAAGAGCTAAACTTTATAAAGAGTGGTCTAAAGGTAAAACAGAGTGGGAAAGAATTAAAAGCCAACGTAGACGTTCATTGAAATGCTTATTACCTACCACATTAACAGAGAAACAATGGGAGAATATAAAACAATACTATAATAATAGATGTGCATACTGTGGTAAGGAGTTACCTTTAGAACAGGAACACTTCATTCCTTTAAGCAAAGGTGGAGAGTATACAATAAATAATATAATACCATCGTGCAAGAGTTGCAACTGCAGTAAGAGTAATAAAAACTTTTTTATATGGTATCCAAAATATAAATATTATACAAAAGAAAGAAAAGAAATCATATTAATTTTTTTTTAAATAATGTGATGCCCCCCTTCAAAATAATGCTTAAAAAATGTGCCAGGTAC